>Ga0180433_10005634_pt1 | contig 16812 bp, 31 predicted proteins | sample SS_ome_8_FD_132980 | JGI IMG/M metagenome (GOLD analysis project Ga0180433, IMG submission 132980) | Hypersaline lake sediment archaeal communities from the Salton Sea, California, USA - SS_1_D_1 metaG | ecosystem: Environmental > Aquatic > Non-marine Saline and Alkaline > Hypersaline >... | reverse complement strand
CTCAGTATAGTAATTATACACACTGAACTTCACAAAAGGACGCGAAAAATGAACAAAATTTGGACAGATGAGGAAAAAGACTTTGTCAGAGACAATGCATCTACCATGAAAGACGAAGATATGGCCAAGGAGCTAAGTAAACTTGCTAACCGAACGGTCACCTTACAGAGTGTCCGTAAGTGTCGGCAAAAGCTAGGCATAAAGAAGAAGCGTGGTCGAGGAATTTGTGGTATTGATATGTCACCGAGGGTTAATGGTGCGGAAGAAAAGTAATGAAGTACGCATTTCAAGGGGTCCGTCGACTACGAAGTGAGATGGGCTGTACTCAGTACGGTTTGTACCGGAGACTGAAATCGCTGTTTAGGGTATGGTCTTCCACTGAACATCCAACAGGACGCAGTTTTCTAGGAACGGACAACCGTCGCGGAAGTATAACCTATTGGAGGCACTCATTTTGTAATAGTCACGATTGTTCCATCAGAGGTTCGTAATGAGAATGAATAGACGCAATCGGTGGTATGGGCGAAATTGGAAGTTTCGATGTAAATTCCCATCCCAGGTGGTAGAGGGGTATGGGAATTGTAGGTGGTTGAGGTATCCTAGGATTATGTATCATCAGTATGGGACGTTGATGGGAACGAGTGAGCGTTGGTGGAGCGAGTTCAGGAGTGGGGTCGTGGCACGCCGTGCTGGAACCGTTTTGTGGTAGCGTCCAAGCAAAACTTCCCCGGAATAAAGTTGCCTCTTAGGGCCGAAGAGGTTGTATGACGGTCACAGGCAAAAAGCGTATCTTCGCACAGATTAGGACCGAATATGGTCTGCCTGTCTCTACATTAAGAAGTGGGCGATTCACAAACTTCTTTCGCTCGGGGCAGATATCCACTCTCTTTAATATGAGGGCGTGGGCAAGGTTTCATGGGTATCCCGCATCTCGTTATGGTCAAGGGAGTGTATATGCGTCAGATACTTAGGGCTAGACATTACAAGTCGCGGTGGTATACGACATACATCGGTCATAGGTACGTATACTATGGTGATTACTATGTATATGATAATGATGGGAACGTAATGCACCCTGTAAGAGGTTGTACATACTCGGTAGTTGGGCCAAGGATACGTGGAGGATGGGGATTTTCTTCCTTTCGTTGTCGGTGGCGACGAACAAACTATGTGAGTAGTGTGGAGAGTAGGATACGAACATGAACATATCCCTTAGACGCACAAGACGCAATAGCCACAGGAAGGTGGGGGGCAACATACGAAGACGCTCCGTCCCTATCCCAAATGACAATAGGACAATGATAATTGGGGTTCGGACGATGTACTGTAGAAGTTACTATGGGAACCACACCTATTACTGTAGTGCGGTTCGTCGTCAGTGTTGGAGTATAATTCAGTGAAATGGTCAATCAAACATTACTAGGCGTGCTTAGGTATGGAAATAATCATCTGGTCGCTTATCTGGATTGGCCTGATATGTATGGTTATTACCGTGCACTACTCCCGAAATACTACAAGATGGGTCCGTCCCTCTATCCACCACACGTTACGTGCATCAGAGGCTATGCAAAAGAGGGAAACCTAGTGGAGCCTATTGATGCGGCAAAGAAAGGGGCGTTTTGGGGAAAGTACGAGGGCGAACTGGTGGACTTCCAGTATGACCCTGTGTTGAAGAGTGATGAGAGGTTTATCTATTTCTGGTTGAATATGTGGAGTGAGCGAATTGGTGATATTCGAGAGGAGCTTGGCTTGGCAAGGATACATCCCAGGTTTGATTGCTACCACGCAACGGTAGGGAATGCAAAATGAAACCCTTTCATCATAGGGCTAGATTTAGACGCACTCCAAAGACGAGGCTTCGTTGGCTCCGTGGTCTGTATGCTATGATTGGAACATCGGATAGACCTAGAACGAGATACAGGTTTTGGGATGACTATATCTTGGTTACGCAGGGCATGACTATCTACTCTGGGATATACTCCATGGAACATACTATATTCCCACGGAGGTTTAGAGTATGAATTTTGCCCATCGAAGTAGACAACTGTGGCCTAGATGTGCTTATGGAGTCGGGCCATGTCAATTATTGTCTCAGTTTGGAAATACCTCCCATAGACTTCATTCGTCCATTGAGAATAGATTTCGACAGACTTTATTTCTGAGCAGTCCTGGCCACTCTTACAGGAGAACAATTTATCGTGGTAATGGAAGTAGGATAGCGAGGACACAGATACCATGATGTGGAACAGACACAAATTGCTCCGTAGGAGTCGAACAAGGGCGACTAGATTCCCAATGCAGAATTGGGTAGGAATGCTTAGAACATGCTTTGTGGAGAGTTGGGATGGTCAAATTATGGAGTGGAGTATGATGAGTCACACGTGGCTTGACACATCTTACTATGGGCCAAATAGTGAGCAAGCTACTCACTTTGGAACGTATCATAGACCAAGTGCCTATTCCGTATCACCCGTGGACTACTTCTCATGAAGTTTATACTTAAGTTCAATAGATTCGTTAGAGGCAGGAGGTATATGGCTAATGTCTATATCTGTGGAAGACTGTGGACACGATGGCCGACATTCGCGAACTTTGCCCCATGCCTGAACAATCCGATATCGGACTATCAAGTTAAACATTCTGTCTTGGGCATGGGCTTGGGAGGGGATGACTATACCGGAACTGAAATTTTACCAGAGGGTGGTATTAGAAGTCAAGAGGAGAATACCTAATTATGACCTATCTTTATTACACGATGTGGACCCTGATACTGGTCCTGTTTGCGTTCCTACTGAACATAACGGTGCATCAGGACTATAAGAGATGAAGGTTAACACTGCACTACAATATTGGAAGAGAAAGGTGGGACTCCATTGGAGACATATACATCACCTGCAATATAAAGTCCCAGGTTTAGGACACAGTGTGTATACTCGCACTATGTTTGGTGAGCCTATCATCTGTTCCATACGTGGTAATTGGCGACAAACATCATCTTTAGTCGCTCGCAACGATAGAAGTAGAATACGGGGTAGATAATGATTACACTAGAAAACTGGTCTGTTATCACCGACCACCTTTATGCCGCACCAGAGCTTGGGTTGCTGCTACTGAACGGGCAGTGCTATAACCATGATGACTTGCGACACTATGATGGGAAGTGGATAAGCACTTCGTACATCAGAGAGGTAAATGGGAATGCCATTACAACATCAAACGGCACGGTCTACCACTTAGGTAAACCTGCCGATGAATATGTTGCATGGTGCAAGAAGACTGGTGCCCATGTGCCGACAGAAGAGGTTCCCATTAAGATAACGTAGGGGGTTGTAGATAAGCCCCTACATTTTCTTACCCAATGATATCGTCGGGAACATCAACTGCATCCGCCGCATTCTGACGAGCGACCATTTGCTCATAACGCTTGGTCTGCTTAATCATAAATGTCTTAAGCCACTTCCTGGCCCAAGCACCATCACTAAGCTGAGCATCTGGGTCTTCCCCATCAATACCAACATTTTGTTGACGGTATAACCCTACTAGTGCGTTTATTACTCTATCCGGTACATCGAATGTTACTTGTGGCATTATAGCCTCCCTATGTTTGAATATACTCTATTATAAATCTGTTGCCGTTGGCCACTGTCGCTAGTGTTGTGCCACCCGCTGACAAAATACCATACACCTGTAGCTTATCACCAGCGTTCAATTCTTCCATCCACTCCACCTGACAAGTAGATACTTCACATGTGTCACGGTGATAGGTGTAGGCATCAGTCCCGTTGATTTTCGTCTGACCACCACCCGTATCTTTCATTAGGTAAATCTGACTGGTGCAACGAGTACCTACAGTAACACTAAACGACACCTGGGCCGTGATTCTGTACCACCCATCAACATTAACCTCTACTTCGGCATTTCCGGCTGTAAAGGTATAGAATGTACTGTCCTTCTTATTCTCAGTATCCCACTGAATTGCCGCACCAGCCGTTACCGTTTGCGAACCAGCAGTCTCAGTAGCCATGAAGAAACCTTCACGGGAAACAGCCGCCCCAATATCCACTACATCTTTCTCAGTAGTGATATCTACAGTATCCACATCAACAGCGATACTCACAGAGTCTCGTGACTTAGCACCCGTGGCAAAGCCGTGAACATCGAACGAAGGGGCATTGCCAGTTGGAACCTGTTGGAAACATGACACCCCTCCACCCTCAGATAGGTGTTGTAATTTTAGGTCGTTACCAGAGGCCACGGGGAACGTGTAAATAGTAAACTGGTTTTGCCAGTGAGAAATGCGTCCATGGGCTGAAGCATCCTGATTATGTACCTGAATAACACCATAGCGATTGGGGGAACTAGCACCTAAACTCATGACAGATGTGGTATCACCATCTCCATAGGTATTAAAGGCAAAGCCTCCGTCCGTCGTACCAAACTGTGCATTCGCCCCATCATGTGTCATCCACATCTGGTCAACACCAGCACTGTCCTCGATACAGAATGTCCCTGATGGAGTTGTAACTACATCGGCGGGAGCTATCACAACATTATCACTCACTATGTTGATTGGGTCACCGGCACTATTCCCAATAGCAGAATAGTTATTTCGAGAAATAAAGTTCAACTTACTAGCACTATCAGTACTAAATAATTGTATATACCCAGCTTGACCAACATCGGCCCCTAACGACAAAACAGTCAGTGTATGATTTGGATTACTAAATGAGAAGCCGTTAGTTCCATCATGGTAGAACTGCAACGAGTTGTTGCCCATATACATCCATGCTTGGTATCCATCTATTGTATTGCCAAGAGTCAAGGTACCTGACGAATAAGCCCCGCCGCTACTGGCTGCTAGGTTATCTCCTATGAATACCCCATCAGTGAAGCATGACTCGCCACCAAGCTGCTGGAAATATAGTCGGTGGGCATTTGTTCCCGCACCAACCGTAGTGTTATAGAGTTGTTGTGGAAGCATTACCGTGGACAGTGTGGTGGGGTCATTATATGCCTGGAATACTCCATAAGTTCCACCCTCACCCCCCACTATTATCTGGGTGTTTGCCTCATCACTATCGAAGCGGAAGAGATTGCTACCACCAGTGAGCTTGTGATAAACGGAGAGAGCCGCATCGTCCATGTCTATTGTGTAGTCATCAGCAGCACCAAGAATGATGTCCTTGTCGTCTGCCAACCTCACATCACCAGTTATATTCACATCACCGTTGACACCAACCTCATCTTGGAAGTCAATTGGCTGCACCCACGTAGTCTTATCCTCAGTGGTCTGCCAGATGCTTTGAACTGCCCCACCATCGGCACGAGTCATACTCAGCTTAAACAATCCACCATTCTGGTTGAACGTAGACTTGTTGAAATTAGACCCACCCAGGTCCGATTCTTCCAGTATCAACGTAGGCGAATTGTTCTGCAAATGAACCGTACCCTCTGGGGTGAATCCGCTGCCTACACCGAGAGTACCCACATCGGTGATATCGTAACCTTGAGCGTCAAGGTTGCCGCCAAGTTGTGGGGTTGTGTCCTCAACGATAGAGTTAATTCCACTACCTCCACCACCGTCGATAGCATCTAATTGGTCCTGTATGTTTCCAGTGACTCCTACAAGGTAGTCCACTTCCGTGGATGATGCGGCTGAAAAGTTGTAGGCGTCCACGGTCCCAAGTACGTTTACTCCTGTGGAGGTCACGCGAGAAACCTCTGTATTATTCACACCAATAATAATGGGGGCATTATGCAGTGTGCCAAACAGTAGTCCATTACCAGCAGTTGATAGAATCTCAGCATGGTCGGCAGCCAAGGTGCCATGCCGAGTTATTACCCTACCCCCTCCATGGGTGATTGAGTATAGGGTGGCTGTCGATGCCCGTGCTTCAAAGCCAGCTATAGAAGACCCCCATAGGCCGTAGTTCTCAGCACTGATATAGGTCACATCGTCCTGGTCTACATAGACAGAGAGGTCACGAGTAGGAATAGCTGTCCCGATGCCCACATGACCACCATTAAACACAAAATCACCAGCGGTTATTGTATGGATAGCGTTACCACCATCATATTCTATGGTATAGTCCTGTGTAGCACCAAATTGTACCTGTTGACTATCATTTCTCAGCCGTACATTGCCATCAACTTCCAATCGCTCAGCAGGAGGATTCACACCAATACCGACATATGCAGTCGCCCTATTGATAGTAATGGCATTAATGTCATTGGCGGCTACAGCATCACCACCTAATGGATGTACGCCGATATGCATCACATTAGATGAGCCATCATAGTGAATATATCCACCTTGGAATGTTCCATTACTATATTCGGTCAACCGAATCCGCCCACTTTCAAACCTATTTACCGCAGTAGGCTGATAGAAAAGCGTCCCCGCAGAGTCATCCATTCTCCACGTACCAAGATTAGCATTAAACTCATAGTCACCCGCCCCCACTGTGTGGACCGCATCGAAACCATCATACTTGATGGTGTAATCGTTACCCGCCCCGAAGATAAGCTGGGAAGTGTCATTGGGAATACGTGCATATCCACTGCCCACATCAAAGTGCGTGATATTATCTCCATCAACGAACCTCACATCAGCGGTTCCGTTCATGATGAATCGAAGATAATCATTATTAGGTATATGCCATGCTTGGGGACCGCCCGTATATCCATATACATTATCTGTCCAGACACCAGCGACACCATATACCTTACTGGCAGACAATGTTCCCGCACTCAACGTCACATTGTTCGTGCTTATCGTCCAATTGCCCGTCAGGTCACTAGTCCCATCTCGCCTCACATATTCAGCGAGTGCTACACCCGTATCAGCCGCCAACGCATACTGTGGATGGTCGTTATCGGTTAAGCCAGATAGCGAACCGTGGTCGTGATTATGACCCAGCGGTGAATATAAGCCCGTGTTCGCCGCTACAGCCCTCGCATCGGTAAAATAGAGATTGCCCGTACCCTCTGAGAGGTCATCGGTAGTTTGTGCGGCAAAGTCAGTAAGGAAATCGGCGGTTGTGTAGCTACCACTCGCGGCTATGGTGGAAAGACAGATACCGCCCGTAGTACATACGTCGGTGACACCCGTTATGGAGTACCCCTGTCCGTCGAGGTTACCACCAAGTTGGGGCGTTGTGTCCTCAACTACATTTTTGAGGAACTCCTCGTCCGTATTGATGGTTTGGGCGATACGGTCAAGACCAGTCTCGGAAATATAGCCGTAGTCGTGAGTCTGCGATACTCCGCGTGGGACGAATACTGTGACGCGATGGTCATCAACGGGTCTATGGTTGCTCATTGACTTCGTCAATCCTCTTTAAGTACCTAGTGGAAGCCAATAGCCGCTTATTGCGGCTCACTATCTGGGAGCATTCCCGTATATCTTATTATGGGTTCCTTATTGGGACCGCTTAGCGAGACAACTGACTGGTTGGCTCCCTCTCTCGTCGTAGGTTTCGATGCGTCTTCCTCACTTTGGCATCGTCACCAACCAATGTGAGCAATGCCTCCATGAAGAGTTGCATCAAGGTCTGGGCCTTGTCTGCCATGAGTAAGTTTCCTTGTACAAGTTGTTTTGAGCGCCGCTAAGCAACTCTGGTATACCTCTATATCATACACTTTTTTCGTCTATGTGTGATGGTAGAGGGTGAAACGCCCAGTTTTCGGGCTATCTCGCTATTAGTTAATCCTCTCTTTATAAGTAATTCAAGCTCCCAATCCGCAAACTTCTTTGGTCTTCCATGGTTAGCGTGTCCATCGTTAGCATTCTGCTTATTTGTCCCAAGCTCTAAGTGGTCTGGATTAACGCACATCTTATGATGGCACTTATGCCTCACTATCATACCACTCGGAATAGGGCCATAAGTTAGGTAGTATTGTAATCGGTGTACCAATGCCTTTTTAACCGCACCATCTTCCCTCCATGTAAAAGTCCCATATCCATCCTTATCTGGACTCCCCGTCCATATCCAGCATGAGTCGGTATGGCAGATGTTCCTCTTAAATCTCTCAGTGTGCTCTCTCGCCCCCTCATACGATAGGTACTCCTTATTCACATTGTAAACCGATGGATTTAAACTAATTATTATCTGCTCTAAGTGTGGGCAATGCCCCTGAATAGCCACCCCAATATCAAACTCGTCATTCGCCCCCCAATGTTTCTGCATCTGCCTGTTCTTATGGGTACCATTTTGCAGCTTGGTAAGATGTCCGTTCATCCTACAATGTACATCATCGCTATACCCAAAGTAAGTGATATTCCGAGTAACATTATTGATATAGTATATTCCACTCCCCACATCCTCCAAGAGATTCAATTTTGGTGCAAATTGTTTCCTTGCAATCCCATGACCTGCCTTACCAGCTAAGCCATGCTTTTTCATATAGCTATAGACCTGATGGTACGAAAGTCCCAGTTCTAAAGCAATATTGCGATACGACATTGTTCCAGCTAGCATCCTCATCTTTTCCTCATTACTCATAGATTTCTCCTCTGAAAATTGAATTAGTCTACCAGTACTATACGGAGTTGAAGCGAATAGTGTCACGTGTTTCTGGGTGAGTCTAAGGTAACCTTATCCGTACAAATTACCACTTTTATGGCACTACCTTGATTGTGTTTGCACTACCCCCGCCGAACCACATCCCAAAAGAGGTACCCCCTATGGAACAGAAAAACCCCCCAAAGTAGTGGGCACCCTAAAGTAGTACCGACAATGGATTTTACTTACATCCCATGTGGGGGGTTCCGCGTTCGCGTGGGTGACGTTGGAACGCTATCAATTAGGCTATGCATCTTACCTAACTATACATTGCTATTTTCGGGGGGTTTGGCTATCCTATCTTAACAGAAACCCTACTTATGGTAGGCCCCCTTTAAAATAGGTAAGATAACAAAATGGATTTATTTTCGGCCTATCTTGAGGGGGTAAGCTTACCTATCTTAACAAATTGTGTAGCGAAATGATACATTTCCCCCACTATCGGGTGCCCCCTCCAATGGATTCTTTCCCCGATTCGTTCTAAGGGTAGAGGCTTCGATGGAAAGCTTCAACCATTCACCACTACTTGAGGAGTTACGCTATGTTTCGCATCGTTAACGCTATCGCATTGGTCGTATACCACGTTAACAAGCTGGCCCCCTACGTGCACCCCAACAGCAATTGCACGGGTGAGTTTGACTCCCTTGGGAAGGAAAGCTACTGCCACGTAGATGTGCTAGGAAAGGGTCGCAACATCCACCTGTCGATTTGGCAGGGGAACGTGAATCTTTCAATCTGGGGGTGGGGGAAAGATGGGTTTGATAAGGTAATGGACGCCTTACAGAACCCCTCAAACGGGATTGTGAAGCTTGTATCTGGGAAGTGTGGAGAATATGACCTTGGAGAGGTGACAATCACCGTAGATGAGGATAAGCTTGATAGGGCCTATATGAGAATCGACACTAACAAGATTCTCGATAGTGTTCACCGTTGTAACCAAGAGGCTATCTATCGACAATGGGGAGAACCCATGTCGGCCTAAACTGGCGGGTGGGGTGGCCAGTAGGCCACCCCTACCCCTCGTGCCCCGCTAACCTAGCGGGGTGTGAGGAGTAGACCACACCACACTAGACTAGGAGTAGAAACGATGCAGAGTTTCACAAGCACCCCCCACACTCTGATTGAAAACCCCGCTAACCACGCATCCTACTTTGAGGGGCAGCACATCATTGCTGACTGTGGAGACAAGGTAAGGATTGGGACGGTTGCGGGGGTGGAATTGGTTGCCGAAACCAACAAGGGTAGACGCAACAAGTATGCTGGGGAGTATGTTATCCGGCTTAAGTATGACGAGGGACGCTATGGTATGTTCGGCGTGTCGTCAATCGTCAAGTGTAAGGCTGACAAGCTGGCCCAATAGGGGAACGGAAATGGGGTGGCCATAGTGCCACCCCTACCCCTCCTGCCCATGGACAGGCCAACATAGCCCCATGGGTGCGAGGAGTAGGAAACCACATCACACCACGCTAGGGAGTAGAGACATGCGTTATACACTACGGGTAGACAATTACAATGGAACAAGTAGTTCGTTCGCGTTCGATTATATCGAAGACGCACTAGGATGTGCGGCTGAGATTATGCAAGGGATTCACTTCCCGAAAGATGGCGATGCCATCACGCTGTTAGCTACAGACGGGGTGATTCTCCGTGTCAAGGGAATGAATGACCTTTGGCAAAGAGCGTAACCATGCTAGATATCATTACAGACAATCCCGCTATCATAATCCCCCTTGTGGGGATAGCCATCATAGTCTCCCTGTGGGTGACAGGCTAAAATCGAAAAAAATCCTGGTTGTGGTGACCGGTTGACAAGACCCCTCTGTGGGAGGGTAGTACCCTAGTCTGGGGAACCCCCTCCGCAGGGGGGTTTTGCCTATTTCGCACCGGTTCGCAATTAGTCCAAATCCTTAAGTCGTTGTGTAGCAAGGACTTATGGCGATGCCGCGACACGTGGCCAGAGCCGCACCCGGAGGCTGGGGCTAAGTCCTTATGGGGCAATGGGTTACGACTAGCATTTCCGAGAATCGAACCGGTGCGGAATATGTTCCCCCTCTATCGGGTGGTGTCCAAGCTAACGCTTCGCGTTGGGCCAATGCTGGGAAGTCAGCGAAAATCGACTTGACATGGCTGAGGGGATATGCTACAGTGTAGGTATTACCACTATCACAAGGAGTTGAGTTATGGCCATGTTCGTTGAGATGTGCTTTCATATTGTTGTCGCTGAAATGATTCTCGTGGGTATCTTCGGTGCGGGTATGTTCTGCTTGTCCGTTCTGCTGTGGGTAGCCGATAAGTACGGAGGCTAAAGAGCATAGCTCACATGGGGGGGTTTTAACTCATTTCGCACCGGTGCGTTATCGGAATTTTTTATGGGGGGTATGGTAACCCCAAAGGGGGTACACAATGCGGGGGGTTATCCCCCATAGTACGTAGGTCGAGCGAGGGGGTGGCACCCTCGGAGGTAGGGGTCACTCGGAGGGGGTGGGGCACCCGGAAGGACTACTGCCTCTGGGGCATGGGCACCGCCATAGGTGGGGCTACCTCGGGGGGGAGCATAAACCGGAAACACAAACCGGCAATTTAGAAAATCTTGGAGATAGGTGTTGACCCTGCCCGATATATATAGTAAACTGCTCATATCTGACCACCACCACCACCGGAGACAAGCTATGAAACAAGCTACACAACCCATCGCAAACCCTACGGACCCTCAAAGCTACTTCGCGGGGCAATACGTTGTGCTCGATTCGGTCGATAAGGTCCGTATCGGCACCGTAGTGGCCGTTGAACTAGTGGCCACGACTAACAAGGGGCGTACTAACAAGTACGCCGGGGAACACGTTATCCGGCTGCACTACGTTGATGGGCGATACGGTATCGTAGGTATCTCCGATATCGTTCGGGCTAACGCGGATACACTCAACACCACCACCACGGAGTAAAGCTATGAACTACAGTAGCAAGCACAGAGAGACACGTATATTCATGGGGAACACCGAAGAGGTGCACCCATGGGGTTCCGACAATGGCACCGCTGGTATCAAACAAGGCCCATACACGCAAGGGGATATCTCCGTACACGATATGGGCAACGGCAAAGTTGCAGTATCGGCAAGCGTATGGGAAACGGACGATTCCGAGGGGGCAACCATCGCGATGCACCTCAGTTATGAGGCTATGGAATTCATCCTCGCCAAGTATAACGAGATTCGCGATACCCCATGGGTTCCCGCTACCCGCTACATAAGCTAACACAAAACGGACACAATAGGAGCAGCCCCCCGCAAGGGGGGCTTTCTTTTTGCCCCATCGGTACCCCCTCCAATGGATTTTCCTTACAGCCCAATGGGGTGGTACACAAATCGGCAGCTTTCCCCCTCGCGTGGGTGTGTGCATACCCCCCGAGAAAAAAAGGGTTCCGCACCGGTGCGAAATAAAAAACCACTAATATCCATAATCCGAGAATATCCTATTGACACAGGCTGAGTCAGTCGATATACTGACTCTATGGTTAATCACTTTCACCACTGCCTGAGGAGTTGAGTTATGGCAAAGCCCTATTCCGTTAATCTTTGGTGCTCGCACCCTGACGAGGGAAACGATGATTGTGCTACCGGGGATGACTTCAACACCAAGCGTGAAGCGTTGGAGTGCCTCTATCGTCCACACAAGCACACCGAATACTTTGCTCGCGTGTTGCCCACCATTCGCTACATTCAAATTGACGGGCCAGATATTCATGCTGTGGTGCACAATCCCCGCTACCGCAAACAGTGGCTAGGCGGCAAAACTGCCGCTGAGGATGAGTGGAAGCGGGAAATCCGTATGCAAGCCGCTATGACATATGGAGTACAAGGGTGGAACGACAACCCATAACAAACCCATAAGCCCCCCACTAAGGGGGGCTAACCTTTTGACGCACCGGTGCGAAATATTATTTTGGAAAAAATGATGGTGCGGCAAAGAATATGTATTGACGGAGTCCGGCCTATATGGTAACATGCTCGTAATGACACTCACATAAGGAGATTGGTTATGTCGTTTCCCGTGCATGTTGACGATTGTGTCGCCCATACCCCCAGTGTTGAGAAGATGCTACACGTGGGGCAATCGGTGACTGTGAATCACAAGGGGCGTGTGAGGAGTGGGGCGATTGAATGCCTACACGCGGGAGGATGCACGCTAGCGGTTGACAACGGGTATATGCTTGTGGAGTATGCGGCATTGGATGAGTTGACGGTATGGTGCCATACATGGGTGGAGAAAGAGCGATTGGAGCGATTACATGAGCTTGCACTAGCATAGGAGGATAATGAGCCCCCCAAATAGGGGGGCTTTGCTATTACGCACCGGTGCGAATTATTTTTGAAAATAATGGGTCTAGGTGTTGACACAATTAGACGGAGTCTCTATATTATACGTATGTCAATTACACCACGCTAACCTAAGGAGTTGAGTTATGAACGCTTCGCAAACCCCCACCCTCAAGGCCGGGACCGTTTTCCTCCATCGTCGTTTCAAGGTGCGAGTGATTGCTATTCGTCGCGATGGCCTCTTGGTACAGCGTGTGAACACGGGCCTGAGCATGACTCTGCCCTGGTCACAAATCCCACGGCACGCCTACAAATAGGGGTGTGCACTAATCCCCAAGCCCCCCGCATAGGGGGGCTGTTCTTATAACGCACCGGTGCGAAATAAACCGTTTGATATATTTTTGGGGATATGCTATACTTGAAGAATCGAGAGTCAGTCTAGTCCCTATCACCGGAGTAATCATATGACTACCATCGACGGAAAAGAGTACTTGACAGCTAATGGGTGCATCATTGCGGAAAAGACTCAACAGGGGGTATTCACCCTTCCCATCGAAGTAGGAAAGCTAGAATGGACCGTCTTTGACTTTGCTATGGATTTGAAGCTGGAGCGATTGGAATCCCAGTACCGTACACGCTAACGTCGCACGTTGGTGCCAATGGTGACAGCTAGCGAAAATCGCACCGGTGCGAAATAATTTGGGAATGTGCTTGACTAGGAATAGGGCATATGCTAGAATGAGATGGTCAGCACCACTAGCAAACGAGGGAATTATGGTTACAATCACACTTACAGGTTGCGTTTGTGCTCCACGTTGGGAAGGCTTGGAAATGGCCCTAAAGGAAAGCTTGGACGCTCCACGTGGATACTTAACTAGAATCAGTAGGGACGACGGAGGTTGCGATTATCGTGCACTAGGGACGTATACCCTAGAATTCACCACCCCAACAAAGGGTTGGCATTCCATGGAAACCACCACAGTAAAGGTAAGCATATCATGACTAACGAGGAAATTCAGGCAGTGTTTGATAGGGAAGAGAGGGAAGCGAAGCGTAGGCGTGAGGCTATCCATTCGTTCTACTTCAAGGGGAAATGGTATTGCTATCGTGGCGGGTTGGTCGATACGTACTATGGTCCCGAGAATCAGTATGAGGTATGGGAGGAGCATGCTCCTGATGGGAATCGGGCGATTGCCACCGTTCAGGAATGCATGAGTGTTGAGGCGTGCGTAATGCAAGGTATCATGGTCTTGAGAGGGGAGATATAGGGTGGAGCCCCTCTACGGAGGGGCTTTGCTTTTGTCGCACCGGTGCGAAATAATTCCTAAATTCCACTTGCAAAGGTGCCGATAATAGTATATAGTAGAGGAGTCAGCACACCACTTAACACGGAGACAACGCTATGAGAGAATTCCTGATTGCCCTTGCCTTGTATTGCCGCCACTATTGGAGTGGTATGGGTGACGACCTATATCGTATCAACGGGTTGGCATGCCACTATCTTCTCAAGTGGTATCAGATTCGCGACCCCGAAGATTGGATTATGAATCCATCAGTATGCATCGACAATCAGCTACAGGCTGATAAGTATTACCTTGACCTAGTTCGCAAATATGAGGGTGAGGAGCCTACAAGTAACCTGGGAATCCTTGCCGCTGTATCCTGTGCTAAGGCCGCAAAGTATAGTTATCTGTGCTCAAGTTGCCAGCGTTTTGGGGAATGTGATGGTTTGGGTGTGGGCGAAACCACGTGCACACGCTATATCTGTGAGGGGGAGGGGCTTGGATGATTAGCAAGGAAGAGGAACGGAAACTAATGATGCAAGCTATCGGCACCGTGCTATTCTGTTTTGTGCCTCAGATTATCGTTTGTATCATCTTCGCGATACTGATGTGGTAAACCTAGGCCCCCTCTACGGAGGGGGTCGCTTTTTAACGCACCGGTGCGAAATACCCCACTAGTGGATAGGCTAACGCCCCCCGTTGGAGGCAAATGGAGAAGTCAGCGAAAATCGGGTTGACAGGGGAACGGGTAAATGCTATATTACACTCATGGCAGTTGGGAGTAGCTACCCAATAGCAAGGTGACAAGCTGTTAACAATCGTTACCTTCATGCTAACGTCCCTGGCACACGTTGTCCTTATTCCTTTTTTGCCCACAGTACTGTATAAAGAGAAGGCAAAGGACAGGTGAATCGAGGGGCGTTTCGTTTTACGCACCGGTGCGAAATCTGGTGGGGGGTATGGTACCCCACTATGAAAAAACTTTGGGAATTCTCAAGTCTAGGGCTTGACGTAGCCGATGATATTTGCTAGATTAGACATATTGACAGGCACCACTAACAACGGAGAAAAACATGGCACGCCCCAAACACGAAACTTTCGAGATTGCCCGTTGTGATAACGACAATGATGTGCAATACATCTGGGAAGTTGATATCACCGATTATGGGTACAACCCGAACCCTTACGAGGGGGGTTTTGAGATTGACGAAACTCGACTTGTGACAGTTATCGTTGGCGAGGATATCTACAAGAAAAGCGATTGCAGCGACGAAATGTGGCTAAATTTTGAGATATGCTCGGAAGCTTTCCTTCCCAGTGACAAAGAAACCATGAGCGAAATCGGGGATATCAGCAACATGCGGGGTGATGTTTGCACCGACCCATGGTTCGACATGTAGAATACCCACTACGGGGGGCCATCGTGCCCCCCATTTGGGTTACGCACCGGTGCGAAATATTCTTTGAGAATATGCTTGACACACACAAGGGGAAATGCTATATTAGACAGCATGAGATACGAAGCATTTAGAATCCGAATGAGCTTAGTAATGGCTCAACCGTGGCCGTGGCCAGTGAAGCCCGATGATGTTGGTGATGGTCGATGGGTGGGTATGCTTTCGTACTATTGCCACCACCGAGAGGAATTTGAAAATGACGACTCAAATGCAAATCAATCTGGCAATCGGTGAACTGCAAGGTTTGCACGCACTGATTGAAAACGATGTTAAGACTGGGGTTTGCCAACATGCCCACATGACCAACATTGTTGCCGCACAAAACGTATTGGCGAGAATTGACGGGCTATTGCGAAGCTTGCCCACTATGGCAATCGCAGAACCCTGCCCCGAATGTGGGGAGGATGTATGCGTTTGTGAATTCCTGCTAACCTTTGAAAACAATCCTTAGTTGTGGTGGCTGGGATAGCCCCCTCTTCGGAGGGGGTTTTTTTATGACGCACCGGTGCGAAATAATCTGGTGCGGCAAAGAAAGAAGCTTGACAGGGAGGGGCGAAAATGCTAAACTATGGTCATGACAAGTCGGACCACCTGATAGTGAGGATAACATGATTACACGTAGCCAGTACCTAAACGGGGAAGCAACACAACGCGAATACTATGCACAATTCGTTAACGATTCTGTAAAGAATCTTGTGCTTCTGTGTGTGGGGGCGGAACGTATCAAGAATTCCACCTGCCCACACCTAAACGATATTCCCCTGGTGGTGTGGGATAGAATGTAATTCGGTATCATGGCATTTGTGGGGAGAAAACTAGGGGAAGCAAACGGGGGCGGGGGAGTATCCCTAAGCGATACCGTTTGCACCGCTAAGGAAGCCGCAAAACAAATCAGAGAGGAAGAAACCGATGGTTGACCATTATCATTTTACCGAAGATGAAATCAACACTATCCTCGATGAGTTGTATAATCGCATGCTAACACTCACAGGGGGGATGGGGCGAATGCTCATGAGGAGTGGTCGTAAGGTTTGTAATCTCCCCGACTATCAACGGCGGGATTATGAGCGAATGGAGGGGGAAACTAAGCGGATTAATGAGATTCGTGAGAAAATCAAAGAAATGAAGATTGCCAATGGGTTGCGGTGAGATAGGCCCCTCTTCGGAGGGGCTTTTTGTTTTACGCACCGGTGCG
>Ga0180433_10005633_pt1 | contig 16813 bp, 17 predicted proteins | sample SS_ome_8_FD_132980 | JGI IMG/M metagenome (GOLD analysis project Ga0180433, IMG submission 132980) | Hypersaline lake sediment archaeal communities from the Salton Sea, California, USA - SS_1_D_1 metaG | ecosystem: Environmental > Aquatic > Non-marine Saline and Alkaline > Hypersaline >... | reverse complement strand
AAAAGGCATTTTTTTCGTATAGTTATGGGTTTTGTGATGTATATATTGTACATAAAGCTATATTTATGTTAATAAATTAGTATATCGTACAAATTATTGATAAAACGTTTTATATGCAATATCTAAATATTTTTATTAGAGTTGTATAATATGAATAAAAAAGTAATTGGAATATTGATACTTCTAATTATAGCTACGCTAGTCCCGCATGCAATTGGAAAAGAAGAGAATCAGGCTTCAGATAAAATACTTCGTTTGATTCTTTGTTTTTCAGTATCTCGATTATAAGAAATGTCTTCATGTTTAGCCTGTTCGAAAACCTCTAATAGGAAATAAAATGAAAGATAATTTTGATTTTTTATTAAGTGTGTGTGAAAAACTACTTGAATATAGAAAAAAGTGAAAACATGAGAGAGAAACTTGATGATGTCTGGGTTGAAAAATACAGACCAGAAAAATTTGAAGGGATAGTTGAGCAATATTCCCTGGAAGGGTCAATTTGATTTCTGTTTTAAAACATATACTTCAGCCAATCTATGATAAACTAACAGGTGTTTAGTGAACTACAAAAATCCCCATCTTTCTTTTTTTATTTAAAGCGTACCATTTTATTGCGAAAATATTAATAAGAGTTAGAAATAGTTACTTTACAACACTTATATTTTTTAAAGAATTACGAGGTTATGTTTATTTAATACGGTTTTATATTTTGATGATTATTTTGGATCAGATCCAAAGAGATCAAACATATTGAACTTATAAATCTGATTATAACATGCCAAATTATCATCACGAGCAAAACTAATGAGAAAATCACCCGTCTCTGGACAACATACCCATTGATATAGACAATGAAAAAAACCACTCCATCGAATAATTTTCATAAACACATCAGTATTACCTTTATATTCCTCGCGAAGCAGAGTCATCAAACCGTGCAAATCTAAATCTCCATATGCTGCTTCGATATCATGACTTAATGCTCTGTAATGTGACCAACCGACAAACATATAACTTTTACTTGTGAGTGTAAGGATTAATCCATAAATTCCACTGGGATCATAACGATATCGTTTGTTTTCCACTGCTGCGCATTCTGGATGAATGTATTGAGGAACTCGTCGTACTACATCTTTGATCTGCCAGAATGGTGGTGTTGCTTCAACAGGATCGTCCCAGGTTCCCACATAGGAAACACTCGCAGTTTGATCAAGTGCATGACCAATGGGAACAGCGGCATCAGAAAGAACAAAATTAGTGCCACAAGTCCTATTTGAGGTTAAAATTTCGATTGCTTCATTGCTATTTGCTGCATGATCTAGTACCATTCTCATCCGAAACCAAGGACAGATGCCATGAAAAGTTGCATCATGGGTCATACATGAGTTTTCTCCAATAGCTATTCCTTTTTCATTAATGCCATGCCAACAACCTATTGATCCAGCAAATTCAGGAATTAATGATCGATATCCTTCATTAGGAACACGAACTATAAGAACGGTTGTTTCATAGAGCGGGATACCGGTAACTGGATCAGATAGGTAAATACTCCAGTCAAGACTACGAACATGATACAGATTTCCATCAATGGTAGCATCTCCCCAGAGTGATATCTCAGTACATGCATCATCAATCAAATGATTAAAAACAGATGGTAACATGCACAGGACACTGATATTATCAAAAGACATTCTAGAGCCATCAGCCATTCCTTGAATTTCTTTTTTATATTCATCTGGTAAATAATCACTCTGGATATTCCAAATTTCAATAAGCCTTGTATAATTATAACCAACTCTTTCAAAAAAAGAAAGTTGAGCGCGGTAACTCACTCCAATCAAATTGCTCAGAAGCGAACCATGTTGATATCCCATTTCATATGAAGTACCACTAAGATGGAGTATTGTTACCCCATTTTGTTCTTCTAGCCACCCTCCATTGAAAGGTTCATAGGTTCCAGTTGCATCAATACAAACTGGAATTATTGTTCCAAGTAGCACAGTACAAAAAGATAGACTAATGAATTGCTTTCTCATGCATTTCGCCTTCCAGGAATGAAATGTTACTCCGCGATACTTTTTAATATATTTTATTTCTTTATATAATTAACGAATGTGAAATATATATTTAATAAAGGTATCTTTATTGAATGATGTTATAATAATCATAAAATAATAAAATGTATATTCACATTTTACTAATATTTATCATGGATGTATCAGAGGTGGAAAACCTCAGATCCTTCTTTTTTATTTAATTTTCCAGGCAAATGTTGATGATGTTACAATTAAAAATCTTTATGTATAACTTTAAGTGAAGATAATGTATTATATATGTGTAATTTTAATATTTAAGTAGGAACATATATGACAACAGGTTTGTATAAGAAAGGCATGATTTTAGTTATTATTGGTTTGTTTATAGCAGCTAGTATTTTACCAAGTATAAGTGGCGGATATGTTCAAGAAGATATGGGCTACCTAAGATTACATCAATGCCTAAATAAAGGCATACTAGGCGGTAATATTGAACTTACATATGATGCTGATGATATTCCAAGTACGATTCGTCCTGAATCAGATATTGTAAGAGTGGATTTGTATATCAATTATTTTGCAAGTGGCCTCTACTCAAGATTTCTTGTACCTTTTCTACAACATAGAACTGTTCCAATCGAACTTTCGGTTGCAGATACTCCAGATTGGTGTACGCTTTCTATTTCACCGGGTGTTGTATATCCTCATCCTGACTTTTATAAGGCCGAAACTCCGGAACATGCTATTTTATCGATTTCTGTAACCCCAAATGCTCCTGCATTTCAAACATATTCAATCATTGTCAAGGCAAAAGCAAGCTCAGTTAAGGGCCCTTTCAGGATAATAAATATTATTGGAAATGCTGAAAACCAAATACCAATTGAGATTAAACCTGGATATTATTCCAATTTTCAATACGAATATCAAACTTATGCAGAGATGCTTCCTGACGAAGTTAAAAACATACCGATCAACATAACTAGTTATTCAAATGCAAGAGCAAGATTAATTTTTGAAATCATTGACCCCCCAGAAGATTGGTATGCCCGTATCGAACCGGATATGTTTATAGGAACAGCAGTTCTAGGCGACGATCCAACTGGTATTGCTACTCTTATAATTCGATCTCCAAGTGGAGGTGATTATCTGGATGAAGTTGAACAGTTCACTGTGCGGGTAAGTACAATGGCTGCAGGACATCCTGAGGCAGGTATTGACAACACAACACTCCTTCAGTTCACAGTCAGATGTAGAGGGTAATTAATTTCAATGTATCTGCATATAATTATGATACTTTACAATCTTAAAAGAAGGCAAATTACAAAAATAACCCTTTTCTCTAGGGGGTAATAAGGAGGGATAATTGTTTAAAACCCCTTTTTTAGTATCTTACCTCTATGTTTCTAGGGTACAAATGGGATTTTAAGCATCATCCTTAGGAAAAATAAAGGACTACTTACTTCATATATTTCGTTATAAAGTTATGAATTCCCTCAGCTATATCTCGCCAATTGCTATTACAAAAAAAATGATGACAACCATCATACAGCCCGTATTCTGCATTGTATTTCTCAGCTAATCTTTTAACCAATTCAGGATTACATATTCCATCCTGCTTTGTTGCAATGAAAAAGAGAGGGCATCTCACTTTCTTTTCATCTACAGCTATCCTGTTCATTCCCAGTTGATATGTAACAATTGCTGACTGTTTCTCCAATTCTTCATAGACACTTTTTGCCTTTTCTTCTTCTATCCCAACCAACATATATTTTCTAACATACCGATAATCTTCTTTAAACGGCATTCCCATGATAACTTTCGGCGCATACTTAGCAGAAGATAGCACAATGCCGCCACGAAACTTCACTCCTTTTGGAGCCGCAGAGCATATAGCAATGCCACCCTTTATGCTGGCTTCCTCTGCTACTTTCTGGACAATCAGACCACCCATTGAATGTCCTATAACTATATCGTCTTCTGTTGCCATGGCCTTTACTTTATCTACATAATCTTGAAAATGAACTTTTCTCAGATTTAATCCTTCTTTCAAATTTACTGCTTTACATGAAAAATTTCTCTTATTAAAATAATTGATAATAGGCCGCCATACATCGGCATTGGACAACATTCCATGAACAAAAATAAGCATATTAATTATAAATACCTATTATGTCACTTATTTATTTTACGGCTGGGACTGCAATAGAGGTTCTGAAAAACCTCTACATTCTTTTTCTTTAAAATAACCTTTTTCTCTCTGAGGAAATATGTGGCAATAATGATTTAAAAGTTACTTTTTCTCCTGTTACCTCTATGTTTTACAGATAGAAATAGAGTTATAGCAATATTTTAATGAAATCAATCTAATAAAACAGGAATCAAGAGTAAGAAGGGTTACCCTGATTATTTATTGAATAGGATCTTAAAGAAATCTGTTGCATCAAATTGTTTCTTACTTATTTTTCCAATGGTTTTTATGATTATCTGAGGACGAAAATATCTTTGATGGCTTTTGACACGTTCCCTTCTCTGTCGTAAGCAAATACTTCAATGGCATGTAAACCAAGAGGTGGACGTAGTTTCCAATCGAAGGGCGGCCTATAATCAGTACGTAGAAGTCTTCCATCTAGGTAGAATTCAACTTTGTCTGTGTTTTTTGTAAGTGTTTCTATCGTGGTCCATACTATGACGCGAGGTATGTCACCTCGAATGAATTTTACTTTTTTAAATAACGTTGGAAATTTTAAATTGCGAAAGTAGGTGTGTCCATTTATCGGCTTTTCGATGTATATTTGCGGTACATTTGGCATGAAATTTCCATAGACGCCATCTATATAGAGTATTCCTGTGCCTCCATAGCAACCATCGATAAACATTTTTGGGTCATATCCCATTTTAAACCATCCATGATCTCCCCACTGATCACCCCAGCTGTTTTTGACTATCCAACATTGTTTATTATCATCATAGCCAACAAGAGCAACTAGATGACCCCCAGTTCTATCTCCCCATCTATGTCGGTAGACTCCTCTTTTATAATTCATAAAATCTTCATAAACCGGGAAACAAATAACTAGTGGGCCGTACTCAATTAATGCACTCTTTATTGCATCTTCATCGTTTTCAACCCAGCCCCAACTCTCAATTTTTACAGTACGTTCTTCCCAGCCTGGGATGCTTTCAAATGGCGAATCATATGATCTGAGTGGATCTGGAAAACATCCTTCATCAGGGACACCATACTCAACTAAATAATCAGCAGCATGGGAAACATTTACGCCCCATTCGCAAGTTCCACCAGGGTAGAAAAACAGATGTGCCTCAGAGAGATCACAGTCGAATGGATAACCAACTTGATACTGAATAATTGTCTCTAGGGCTGCGACTAATCCATATGCTTCACAACTGGGACATTGACCTTGAGTTTTTATCGATGTTGTAAAATCTGTACCATCGATGTCACGCCAGTTGAAATAATCAGGCAGCTCAAGCATATTAGTAGTGTTTTCTGTTTTAACAATTTCAGCAGTTACTGGTAATATGTTTGCCAAGAGCATTATTATTAATGATAATATTGATATAATTTTCTTCATAATTATTTACCTCCTATTTTATAATATGCATGTATTATTATATATAAATTCACATTTGATTTAGCATATTAAAATTATTACAAATTACTTTAGCACTCTTATAATTTCAAATATTATTAAACAATTCGAAGAATTGTCAATGGGTGTAAAACCCCGACCTTTAGGTCGAACTGTTTAGTAAAAAATCGGACGTGAGGCGAGCGTAAAACCCCACACTTCCGTGTGGTGATAGCCGCTTCACGTCCGATTTTTTTTATAGAGGGGATAATGATTTAGATTTTTAATAATATATGATATGGCCATATCGCAAGTTGTAACATTAAGAGTGCTGGTGTAGGTCGTAAGCCTTTTTATATGCATTAAACCCGACATTTTGATAGGGTTCACAGAACCGAAGTATCTGATTAGTTAAGACTCACTAACCATGATAGTAGAGGGGTAAAATGGTTTAAACCTATGTTTTTCTCCTGTTACCTATGTTTTCAGGGCACAAACAGGGTTATAAGGCAATAGTTGTTTTGAAATTGTAGATTTGAAAGGATGGTTGGTTATGGCAGAAATATGTAGTATTTGTAAAAAACCTCTAATCAATAAAGAGGAAAAAGAGGCAGGTGTTCATTTTGAGTGTCAAAATAGAATTTCAGGTGATGAAGAAGGAAGTGAAGGTGAAGGATAATATATTAAAAGTTGTTTTTTTTCTTAAACTCTAGACTTTTTGATGGATTCTAATTTGAAACATTTGTTTCATTAATATTTAACCATAAAATTTTTATTATTATTAAACATTCATTATAATATATTTCTGTTTTTCGATTGGAGGGACAGGGTATGGGGAGTGAAAAAAAATGAAAAGGAAATTAGTTGGTATTTTAATTTTTACCATCTTTTTTTTTTATATGTTTACTGGTTGCTTTGAGGAAGAAATAAAACAAATGGAGGAAATCCTTGCTCCTCAAAAAAAGATAGATTACCCTTCAGTTCTTCCAGATTGGGAAGATGATGACTATCATGATTATTATGAAACAATGAATATGTTAAATGACCTTCAGTTGGAGTATCCCGATTTAGTAAATGTGTTTTCTATTGCAGAAAGTGTGCTTGGTAGGGATATTTGGTGTATTCGAATCACTAATGAAAATAATAACAATGAAAAGTATTCCTGTCTCATTGATGGTTGTATTCATGGAGTTGAATGGGAAGCTGGAGAGGCTTGTTTGTATCTTGCTGAATATCTTCTTATTAATTTTGACAATAATGAAACAATAAATACTATTTCGAACACATCTAAGATTTACATTGTTCCATTGTTTAATCCTGATGGTAGACAAAATGATGAAGTTGGTAATGCAAATGGTGTTGACCTAAATCGGAATTTTGATATATTTTTCGGTAGAGTAAGAAGTCGAGTTTTACGGTTTAGACCATTTCTAAGCAAGAAAGTTGGATCATATATCAAGTTTCCACCAAATGATCCATACAAATGGTGGAGAGTATCAGGAAAACACCCGTTTTCAGAACCTGAATCCTGTGCTATACGCAGTTTAATGAAATCAATAAGTAACCAACAATTTTCTTTTTATGTAAATTGTCATACCGCATGGCACAATATAATAACACCAGTACCCTGGTCTAAAAAAGTTCTAAATCCACCATTTGAGATCACACAGGAAGAAAAACATGTGTTTGATTATGTAAAAAACTGGGTTGAAAAAAATACAGAGTACAAAGCAGATAGAAGCGAAGATAATATTGGAGGTGGTTTTGCTGACTTATGGTGTTTCAATGAATTTAGAATACCTTCATTTACATTTGAGATACTTTCAGAAGATTATGATGGATGGACTGGGGAACAAAAACATGATCATCTTGTACATTGGATGAAAACCACCATCCCTGTTTTCATGTATCTGCTTGTAAATATTGAAAAACTTTACGATTGGGAGACACCAGATATTCAACCATTATTACCTGAGGGTGTGCCACCGGAACCTTTACGGAGTACATAGCTATGATTGATATTACTCAAAAGAGCTATTTGAAATATTTTCTATTTGGTAGTTTATATTTCACTGAAGGATTATTTACTGCGGTTGGTTTTGTCATTGTTCCAATTTACTTTGTTGAATCCGGGCTTTCTGTCTCATTTGCAACCTTTGCTGTTGGTATTGCATTAATTCCTGCTTCTTTAAAATTTTTTCAGGGAGCTATTGTTGATTATTTTCAAGAACATGGAAGGAAACAATATATTATTCTTGGAGGAATTATTTTTGCATCTGGTTTTTTTATAATGGGTTTTTTTAGTCCCTCTTTATCACTTCATCTTTTTGTTTTTGGTTTATTTTTAAGTGTTATCGGATTTGTTTTTCTTGATGTTTCTGCGGATGCATGGGCAATTGAGGTTTCAAGCGTTGATGATCGTGGAAAAGTTAATGGATCAATGTTTGGAGGGTATTACACTGGAATGGCGGTTGGTACTGCAACTCTTGGTATTATTGCATTAAATTTTGGGTATACTGTTTCTTTTATTGTGGTAGGATTCATTTGTTTATTCGTGGTTTTATTACCGCTGTTTTTTAAAGAAAACATTCAAAAGAAAAACAAGCCGAATATTCCGAAAATACTAGTTCATGAATTTAAAAAACCTATGACTCAACTTGTTTCAATATTTGCTGTTTTTTTAATAATCAATAGAGGAATGATAATGGTGTTAGTTCCATTATATATGAACATCATTCTTCAGATTGATATTGCTCAAATTGGTCTTATTGCCACTGTATTTCCTATTGCTTGTGCCATAGGCTCAATGGGTATTGGTTCTTTATCAGATGTTTTTGGGAGAAAAAGTGCGTTATATCTTTCTATCATTGGAAGTATTATTTTTTCAGGTTTGTTAATATTTTCTTTGAATTGGGTGATTCTTGCAATATTTTATGGGGTTGTTGGTTTTTTACAAGGTGGATATGCAACGTCTGGATTAGCGTTGATGATGGATATCACCAATCCAAAAATTGGTGCCACTCAATTTTCAATCTTTGCAAGTCTCGGGAATCTTGGAATGACCATTGGAGAAACAGTTAGCGGAACATTAGTTTCACTCCTTAGTTTTACTGGTGCTTTTTTATATTCAGCATGGTTTTTTGGTCCTGCATTATTGATTTTGTATTTCATCCGTTTAAAAAAGTGAAGTGTTACTCAAGTAATTCATAGCGTATCCGGGCATCTCTTATTGCTTCAGTCTTTGATCCATCTTTATTTGTTAACATAACTTTAGTTGCTTCCACAGGACACCCTCTTGCATAGATGAAATCCTCATGCATATCGCTTTCTACTTTTCCACCAAGCTGAGTGCTCATTGCGATACCAATATGTAATCCGCTGGCTTTTTCATCCTCTAGGGGATTACCAGTTACTACCGCGTTTTGATTGCAGCCGAAGGCAAACTCAGCGATATTTCTCCGTGATTCATTTTCTTTGAAAAATACTCTTTTTTCCTTAGCTTTTGTTCCTTCACCGATAACTTCAATGATTTGATTATTTTGTATCTTGAATTTAATGAGTTCGCCAGCGATACTTACTGGTTGAATGCCTGCTGTTTCACTCTTTCCATGTTGTTTTCTTTCATCAGGTGTAGATTCATAGGGGACTTTCCATGCTTCTCCACTTGGAAAGTTAATTAAATCACCTGGTTGAGAACAATCACCTGCTTCATGATCTGCAATTCGATAGCGTAAATCAACATGCAAGGTGTCACCAGTGGAAAAGTTAACATCAGCTGAAACCGCATTGTTCAGCATCCGTTCAAGAGCAGCTGCATGTTTCTGAACTTCAGGATAATCAGCTTTAAAAGCTGATTTTTCCATTCGCCGTTCCACCATAGGCATACTTGCACAGCGTGAAATAGAACTCATTTTAGCAATTTTAACTAAAGTGGATGAAGCAGAAAACTCGGTGATTGCTATTACCAGATTGAAAGTTTTTGCCATCTCAATAATATCTTTTGAAAGAATTTTGTTATGCATACCAGTTGCTGGATAATCTTTCATTTTAATTGAAAAACCTTCTTTGTTGCCCATATTTTGAAAAGTGACGTACCAATCTTTTGCCATCTGTCGCCGATCTTTCCATTTTTTATTGTCCTTGATGTTATCATGTGCTATATCTACTAATATTAGTATTTGTTCACCAGTTTTGGGGGCAAACACGTCCTGAAATAACTTCATTTTTTCCTTTTGGTTCATAAACCTCCCTCAATTTAGAATATAATAATGATGCTGTGAATTTAAATATTACCCAATATTTTGTATGGTAGATTTTAGGTTAAACCGCATCAATTGATGCAAAACGTGGGTTCAGAACCCTCGTTCTATTTTCAAATACTAAAGTTTTGGACTAAACGTTATTTCCAATACCGAGGTGTTCAAATCCTTTTCTCCTAAGATGATGCCATCACATTTAAACCTATGCCGAGACGATTTTCGCCTCACCTTTAAATAGTTTTAAGAGTTTTAAAAATGAGAATAAAAAAGATATGAATAATAGAAAAGAACGACTAAGGCAATACAACAAAGAATATAGAGAGAAAAACAGAGAAAAAATCCTGCAACAAAGGAAAGGATATAGGGAAAAGAATAGAGAAAAAATAAGGCAACGAGATAGAGTTTTTTACCAAAAAAACAAGGACAGAATCAATCAACGAAGAAGAGAACGATATGCAAATGATTCAGACTATAGAAAAAAAATTAATGAAAAGAATCAATTGTATCGTTTAAAACATAAATCCTAAAGGGCAGAATATGATGCTGAACGCTATGTAAAAGACGGAGAGAAACTAAGAAAATACCAAAAAGAACATCGCCTAGAAAATCTTGAATCGATTAAGGAAAAAAGAGAGAGTATTATCAACGTGAAAAAGAACATATAAAGGAAAAGGTGAGAATGTATCAACATGATCCTAAAAACACCCCCAAAATCAGAATACATAGTGCAAAAACCAAAGCAAGAAGACGAAAAAGTCATGGAACAATAATTCTTTTTGAAAATCCATTTCCATCAGAAATAAGTATAGATTATCACCATTTGTTAAATAACATCGATGACGAAAACTCATATCAAACTTTTATGATCCCCTTACCTAGATTAATACATAGATTTAAAGGAGGATCTACATCAAATAAAGGTCATTGGATATACTGCGACAAATGGATAAAAAAACTTTATTGTATCGATATAAAAGAACTTCTAATTGAATAGTCATTCAATATGTAAACCATTAACACGACCTGATGGGTTAAGTTATTCCACAATCTTTCTTAATCTCAATTCACTATTGCCAATGGGTTCTATGCTAAACTTATCATTTGGCTTAAAGTTGTATAAGTCACAAACTTGTTTTGGAATTCTCTGACGAAATCAAAAATAACTCTTTTCTCTTGAAGGGGTTTTAGAGTTATAATGACTAAAATAAATGTTTTAGTCGTGAATACTAAATTTAACACAATTTAGTATATAATTGCTTAAAAGTTACTTTATGACATCGAAACATAGGTTGACGTGGAAGTATTGTTTAACCTATCATTCACCGTTCAAAAGAGAAGTGAAGGGAAATGAAGAAAACAAGACCGGTTCATAACTTTTTTGAAAACATTATGAATTTTATAAGACAAATTAAGATGTGTTTTATATAAGGTCCTTCCTACATAATCTTATAAGCCTATAACTCTTTTGTCTTATGGGGGTTTTAAAAATGGTAAAAGCAATTTGGAAAGATAAAATAATTGCAGAAACTGATGACTATGAAATGATTGAAGGAAATGTTTATTTCCCACCTGAATCAGTAAAAAAAGAGTTTTTAAAGGATAGCAATTATCATACAACTTGCCCATTTAAAGGCCATGCAAGTTACTATGATGTTGTAATAGATGGGGAGGTCAACAAGGATGCAGCATGGTATTATCCTAAGCCAAAGAAAGGATATGAAAAAATAAAAGATTATGTTGCTTTCTGGCATGGCGTAAAAGTCAAATAATTAAAAACTATGGGAGAAAAAAATATGGGGGAACAGAAAGAATCAATATTTGCATTACTTTTTGCAGTTTTTGGTTTTATGTTAATAATAGCCACTGGTGTAGACTTATTATTAGGAAATAATAACATTCCTATTATTGTTTCAATCATTGGATTAGTTTTAATTATAGCTGCAACGGTTCTAAGAAAAAGAGCAAGGATAAGGTGAAATAAATTGGAAATTACTGCATGCCCAAAATGTGGGAGTAAACGAATATTTCAAGGAACAATGAGAGATGGATTACTTTCAGGATACACATCAAATTACGTTTGTAAGGAATGTGGTTATCAGGGCATGCCTTTCATTTTTGATAATGAGAAAGAATACAAAAAATTTATAAATTCACATCAAAAACAAAATCAAAAATAACCCTTTTTTCTCTGAGGGAATAAGAGGGGATAATGACTAAAATATTTATTTTAGTCGTGCATACTAAATTACGTTTAATTTAGTATATAATTGTTTAAAAGGCAATTTTTTCATATAGTTATGTTTGATGTATATTTTTGCCATAAAGCTATATTTATGTTAATAAATAAGTAGATTGCACAAATTATCGATATGACGTTTTATATACAATATCTTAATATTTTTAGTAGAGGTATATAATATGAATAAAAAAATGATTGGAATATTTGGGATATTGATGCTTCTAATTGTAGCTTCATTAATCCCACAGGCAATCGGAAAGGAAGAAAACCAGGATTTAGATAAAACACTATTTGCTATAGGTTTTATCCATATTGATCCACACAGTTATGAAATTAATGGATTTGTTTTATTTGGAAACAATGCAGGCCAAACTCTTTTGTTTGAAAAAATCAATATTAGATATGATGGATCACCCATTTTTGTCAGCAATCCACTACCATTAATATTCAATATAAAATATAATTCAGCAGAGTGATTTTAGTATATCTTTAGGTTAAAAATATGAAAAAACCAATTGTAATAATGGTGATAATGAGCTTTGGCATATTAAGTATCTTTATTCCAATTGCTAATAGTAGCTTATATAATGAGGAAATTGTGGATCAAAGTCAAATCGATATTGGTACCGGCTGTGTGATGTGGAATCATTTTGTATCGCAATTCTTTAAACCAACTAAAACACCTCTTACAAAAGTCGCCCTATTTTTAAGGAGAGATGGAAATCCTATATCTGATATGGTTATATCAATTAGAGAATCGGTTTTTCAAAAAACTTCTTGTTTGGATGAATATGACATGGTGATTATTGCACCATCTGAGTTTTCTGATGCTATTCAGCCGCTTATTAATCATAAAGATTCAGTAGGTATTAAGACTTATTTAAAAATAATTGAAGATATTTATTTAGAGTATAGCGGAAGGGATGAGGCTGAAAAAATCAAGTATTTTATTAAGGATGCTATCGAATCATTTGGAATTGATTACGTTCTGCTTATTGGAAATAAAGAAAAATTACCAGTAAGATATGTTACTATTCATTTTTCTGCAGAAAAACATAAAGAATTCAATGAATTCTTTACTGAAAATCTGAGATTAACGAACAATGAAGCTCTTGATTTCATTAGTGATCTTTATTATGCAGATATTTATGATGAAAAAATGGAGTTTTGTAGTTGGGATACAAATAATAATAGTTTATTTGCTGAGGCTAATGAAACCTTATTTTTTGATGATGTAGATTTATATCCTGATATTTCTATTGGGAGACTTCTATGTGGCACATCATCTGATGTTAATAATATTGTTAATAAAATAATCCAATATGAGGAGAAAACTTATGGTGAATCCTGGTTTAATAATTTAATTCTAGTGGGAGGGGATTCTCATACACAAATTTTTGGAGAATTATTCGTAACAATTGTTGCAGGCAAGGGTAGAATTGCCTGGGAGGGTGAATATATGTGTGAACAAGTAGCAAAAATATTTCATACTTTTAATGCGAAGAAATGCTATGGGAGTGCTTTTTTTGGGATTAGGGCAAATAGACTTTCAACAGAGAATATCAATAATGCTATCAATGAAGGAGCAGGTTTTTTACTCATTGGTCTTCATGGTAATGTAGATAGAGTTGCTACTCATCCGCCATTTACTTCCTCAAAGCTTCTTCCATCACCAGATGGATATTGGATTGATGATATAGACATGCTTTCAAATAGAGATAAACTACCAGTAGCGGTGATTCCCTCGTGTTATTGTGGTGATTTTGACAGTGTTAATTCTCCTTTTGCTTGGGAATTTGTAAATCATCAAGATGGTGGATCAATTGCAAGTTATGCATTAACAACCTCAGGAAATATTTGGCCTTCCACATTAGCAACAGAATCTTTATCTGGCCATACAGCAATGAGTGTTTTTCAATCATATTCTGATGGAATAGAAAATGCGGGGGATATATGGATTGAATGTATCAGCAGGTATCTTAATGATGATGAGGCTATAACATTAGGAACTATGAATTCCACTAGTTCTTTTATTAAAACATCAGGTGTTCCGGTCTGGATGAATAATGTTGCATTACAGGAATGGATTCTTCTTGGTGATCCAAGTCTTAAAATAGGAGGATATTCTTAATTATTTTTCTACAAATTATTTTTTCTTTTCTATGATAATTCAAGGGCTACAAAAGAGGTTTTTTCCTTCATTATGGCCCATTTTTTAATGAGAGAATAATGAGAGATGATGAAACATATGCAAGTTAGAAAGAGTGGAGAGAATGGGATGATAATACACCCTGTTCCTTTTATGGAACGATTGATGATTGAAAATAAACTCCTCCACTCAAATAGTATAACACATTAACCCTTATTTTAATTTTGCGATCAATTGTTACAATTGTTTCAATTAAATTTATCAATTATTCAACATATTTTACGTTGATTCATTTAGCAACGTTTATAATATATAATGACATTACAATAATAATTAGAGGGAGGCTGTATAACTGAAAAAGAAATTCTTCGGTATTTTAATTTTTACCATCTTCTTTTTCCAGATGTTTACCGGTTGCTTTGATGAAGAAAAAGAGCTGGTAGAAGAAATTCTTATTTCACAAATCAAGACGGATCATCCATCAAACCTGCCTGATTGGAATGATGGGGAATACCATGATTATTATCAAATGATGGATCTGTTACAGGAATTCCAAATTGATTATCCTGATTTAGTAAACTTGTTTTCCATAGGTGAAAGTGTTTTGGGAAAAGATATCTGGTGCATTAGAATAACTAATGAAAATAATGATGAGTTAAAATCATCTTGTCTTATTGATGGTTGTATACATGGTTGTGAATGGGAAGCAGGAGAGGCTTGTTTGTATCTTGCTGAGTATCTTCTACTAAATTTTAATAAAAATGAAACAGTTACTGACATTCTAAATAATATAGAAGTTTTTATTGTTCCAATATTGAACCCTGATGGAAGACAAATAGATGATAGATTTAATGAAAATGGTATTGATTTGAATCGTAATTTTGATGTTGATTTCGGTAGAATAAGAGGACATAGTATGCCCATAGGAAAGTTATTTGGCCGGATTAAAATTCCTTATATAAGATTTGATCGTTTGCATAAGTGGTTCCCTAGTTTTCCTTTATTTCTTACTAATAGTGGCCGTCGTGCGTTTTCAGAACCAGAATCTCAAGCGCTTAGGGATTTTATGGGAGAACTTGATAATTCTGATTTTTCCTTCTATGTAAACTGTCACACTGCAGTCCATACTATTAGTAGTCCTTGGCATGTTTTTAAACCGCCTTTTGAAATTTCAAATCGAGAAAGAAATATCCATGATTATGTAGTTGAATGGGTTGCTGAAAATACAGAATATGAAGATGGAGATTTGAGTTTTGAAGGTTATAGTTATGTAGCGAGTGGCACAGCAGCTGATTGGTGTTTCAAGGAATTCCGAGTTCCTTCCTTTACATTTGAAATATTATCTAAGGATTATGAACCTGGTGCTGGTGGAGGGAAACATGACCATCTTGTCCACTGGATGAAAACCACACTTCCAGTTTTCATGTATTTGCTAGTTAATACTGAAAATCTTCATGATTGGAAAACACCAGACATTCAACCACCATTGCCGGAGGGTGTGCCTCCAGAGCAGTTGGGGGGATAAAAAAAATTTGGCGGATCTTACGATAATTTTGGAACTTATGGGATTTCACTTGGTTTTTTAATACTTATTATTGGAGTACTTACATTTTTACTTACTAACATTACCTATGTTGAGACTGGTTACTCTATTTAATGTTAATTTTTAAAAGAGAAAAATTAATAATCTTCACATCGATCAAACAAAAATACTGTCAAAAAGAAACCCTTGTTTGGTTTAGAATTTTCAAGAAGAGGCAGACACCAAAATCATACAAATCCCTTTTTTGTATAATTTGAATAGATTGACTTTGTCAGATTTATTGAATTGTATATACAATATTATAGAAGAAAAACAGTAATTATTTGTTGTATTTAAGTACTTGTTAATCGGAGGTTGTGAGAGCCCGATTAAAGAAGGGAAAGGATGGGATAGAAAAAAAGTTGGCTGATTAGGAGGATAGGATATTTTTTCTGTTTTTCCTCAGACTCTCACAAATTAACAATTGTTAATTAGTTTATAAAGTTTTCCATAGTATTTAACGACAATTGTCGAATTTTGTCATTGATCGATGCTATTCTTATTGATATATCGAATTAAGTTGCTTTTGAATATGGTGATATAAACTCAAAAAACCCATGTTTTCTTATTATAAGTGGGCATGTTACTTGGCAGCCAATTTTGGCAAAAAAAATATTTCTGCGTTGAAGAAAATCAGATAGAACTGATTTATTCGATTATTTGTCAACCCTTGGAATTTATGAGTTTACAAATCCTGCATATCTCAGAACCTGCAACCGTTTTTCCTTTTTGAACTATTAGTGCAGCAGAAAAATTAATCTCTTTTAGGATCGTTTCATCTTTAATTGAAGGTATACCTCGCTTATGACATTTATACTGACTAATAGCTGCAGGTGTCAATCCCATTTTTTCAGCGGCTTCCTTTTGACTTATACCAAAATTGTGGACAATGCAACATACTAGTTCTTTTCGTATAATTGGAAGTAAATCCCATATCAAATTTTCACAAGGAGTTTTT
>Ga0180433_10005632_pt1 | contig 16814 bp, 13 predicted proteins | sample SS_ome_8_FD_132980 | JGI IMG/M metagenome (GOLD analysis project Ga0180433, IMG submission 132980) | Hypersaline lake sediment archaeal communities from the Salton Sea, California, USA - SS_1_D_1 metaG | ecosystem: Environmental > Aquatic > Non-marine Saline and Alkaline > Hypersaline >... | reverse complement strand
AGTCCAGGGCTCGCTGTTGACCAACCGGCCCTCGGCGTACCAGCGTATAACTTCGCCATCATACGTGGCCGCCAGATGATGCCAATCAAAATCCACATCAGTCAAATCCCTCTCCCAACCGTAAACGTGAATGGCGTAGGCTCCATAGTTTCTGCGCTGTATGTCAAAGTACGTGCCGGCCTGCTCTGCAGTCAAGTCATTGGAGAAACCAAAGACCGTCGTCCAGTCGGGTATGTCGGTGGAGGTGGCCTTTGCCCAGCCCGCAATGCTCCTGGGAACGCTGCCGCTGATACCGATGCTGCCGACAGTGACATAGTCATCCACGCCGTCAAAGTTAAGCGCCTGGCCAACTTTACCAGCCGTGTAGGTCGGGCTGCCGCTAATCATTCCATGGTGACCATTGCCGGAGCTGTCGTTGACATTGCCGTCAAACCTCCAGTACCCCGCCAAACCATTTGTGCCCGGATCGGCCGGTGTAATCAGGTAGCCGCTACTGAGCCACTGGTCGGCCACGATTTGAAGGTCGGCATAGTCCACTATGCAGTCGCTGTTCAGGTCAGTTTCGGGTTTCCGTAGGGAGGCCACGCATCTGGGCTGATACAGCCGGATATCATCGAAGTACAATCTGCCGGTGCCGCCTGTCTGCGGAGAAAGCCTGTTGCCCACGCCGAGATACATCTTCTTGACACCGGCCAGATTCACCCCGGCATTGGCAAACTCCTGCAGCTCGATATTGAACTCCTGCCATGAGCTTGCCCGCACCGCGCTGGGATTCTGGTAGGGCACGTCTTTTCTGGTGCCCAGGCTATCCTGCACGCCCACATACAACGGCTCAGCAGAATTGTCCGGGTCACCGTAAAACCACACGGAGAGCGCCTTTACATCCTTTCTGGTCCAATCTTGTGGGACAGCCCACTCGCGTTGGGCTTCTGAATACAGGGCCTTGCCGGTCGAACCATCGTTGGTGTACCTGAACGTCATCGACTGACCGCCACCGTGAACAATGGTCTGCTCCGTAAATGGAGAATTGTCGTTACCTACCTGGGAGCCGGTGCCGTTGCCGGAGTGCCCCGGTGGAGGCTCATTGTAGCCGAGGCCGTCGATCCAGGTCTGCCAGATTCTGTCCGGCGTGTAGTCATTGTAGTCCTCGAAATCCTCCACGACGATATAATCAGCCGTCGTGAAGCTCCAGACTCGGCCTTTCCACGGACTGTCGGGATTGGCAGGATTGACCTCGTCGATGCGCCAATAATAGGTGGTGTTCCACTGCATAGTGCCAGGGCTATAGCTGGTGCTGTCTTGCCTGCCTCGGTAGATGCCGGTAGTCGTAGTATCTGCGCTGGCCACGGCATCTGCATCGGTGCCGAAGTACACATCATGCTGGGCCGCATACGTTCCCGGGTTCCATTGAAGAATAGCTGTGTCCGGCACATCGGTAGCGTCGTCCGTGGGAACGGGTCCGTACGTCCTTACCGGAGGATATGCAGTGGGCCCTACATACTCGGCGCTAACGACCTCTCGGCTGAAAATAGGCCCGCCTCGCCAGGCAACAGCGATGTTATCGCCGCCGCCACCTTCCTTCATCAGGGCCTCGACGTAATACCGCTTGCCGGCTTCCAGTGCAATGGGATTTGATCTCTGTTCCGGACCGCCTATTCCTCCACCGGTATTATCAAAGTCACGTGAAGGCACCCAGCCGGGCACGCCGGCTATCAGCACCACGTTGGCCGGGTCCTCATCGGTGCTCAGCCACAGTTCACTCAAGTCATCGCTGGCAATCCAGAAGGTGTAGCTGTCGCTCTGAGGCGGATACAACCAACCGGAAAGACGACTTCCATAGTTGTCAGCCCAATTAACAGGGCCTTCGAAGAGGTCCACAAACTCTCTGCCGTCCGGGTCGTCTGGGTAGCGCGGATGATTCTTCAAGTCGTCAAGAGCCGTACCGCTGATGCCGAGCCACCACTCACGCATGACTTTTCCCGGCCCACGGCTCACCGTACTGAAGCTCCAGACGTCACCGGTGTGTATGGTGCCGGCGTCATCTTTCTCATCGATCCGCCAATAGTAGGTCGTTTCAACTTCAAGATTTTCTACAACATAACTTGCTGTATCCACTGTGCCTTTGTCGGCAGTTGCGGCGCCATCGTTTACATCGTCGAAGTTGTCAGCAAAGTACACGTGATGCTCGACCGCATTCTGCCCCTCGTTCCACGTAAGTTCTACAGCCTCTAACGGCAGATACTCGGCGCCATCGGCCGGATCGGCGTCCCAGGCGGTGAGGCCAAGAGCGGTAAAGCTCCACACATCGCCGGTGTGGATAGTCACCCCGTCTACTTCGACCTCATCAATCCGCCAGTAGTACGTCGCGCCCGGCGTCAGACCGGCGAGATGGTAGTACAGCGTCATGGGCTTTTGATTGCGCATCATGAGATCTGCGGGGCCCAGGTCCGGCGTCGTACCAAAGTACACATCGTGCCACTGAGCCGTATCTCCGGCTGTCCATCGAACCAGCGGCGCCGTGACACCTCGCGCACCGTCAGGGGGATCAGGCTTGCGGGCCTTTGGGCGCAGGGCCATAGCTTTTATCTCGGCCGCCGTCAGGGCTCGATTGTAGATACGGACGTCGTCCATCCGGCCATTCATCCACTCGTCGCCGTAACCGGTATGGCCGACCCGCATGGATTGGGCCGACGTCATCAGCAGCGGTGTCCCGCTAATAGCGATGGTCCGCTTCAGGTCGCCATCCAAATAGAGCCTAACCTCCTGATTCATGTTACTGATCACATACGTGATCATGTACCATGTGGCCACGTCCAAGTTACCTCCCTGTCCGGTGGTGCCCGTGTGGCCTGACTCAATATCTATGGCCGTATCAATCCAGGCGGCGCCGTCGCCTATGTCGCCGTGGACATTGGCGGTCATGACCTTGAGATCGAAGGTGTACTCTCCCCCAACACGCGTTCCATGGACTCCGAAAGTGCCCGGCTCGGTGGCGATGTTTACCCAGGCCGACACCGTAAACTCATTCAGGGCCAGCATAGGACTGTAACCAATATTGACGTAGTCGCCGCTGCCGTCGAATTCCAGCGCCCCGTCGAAACACCCGGTGACCCACTGTGGATCGCCGTTAAGGGTGCCATGGTTCCGGTTGCCGGAGCTGTCGCTGGCGGTTGTGCCTGAGCCGTCATCAAACTTCCACCACGCGACAAGATTGGGGTCGAGGCCATCAGCCGCGGCGATTCCGACCAGGCCCAGTGCCAGAATTAAGGGGACGAAAAAAAAGGTGTTTTTACACATAACTTTCCTCCTTCCAATGGGCTGAGTTGATCGCTTGGATCACGCAGCAAGGCACTTGCCGCGCCTTGCAGAGTAAGAGATTTTGGATTTGCTCGCACCTCCTTTCCTTTACAGCCGGGTGTGGGCTGCTAAGTAGATAGAGAAAGATTGCCGCGTTGCAGCACTCAAATGCTTGAATTGTTGCGTCCGTGTGCCTCTCTGGTCCACACAGGAGCCACACGGATCCCGCCTCTGCAACCAAAGCAAACCACACCTATGCCATTTATACCACATTATGCGATTCCGATTCAAGCGAAATGTTTGGCTTACCTTGCCGCGGTGGAGCATTACGCCACAGTTAATCCGCATTTGTCACAGCCTCGCGTAAAAAAGCTGCTTTCTGCCCGTCTTGGCTCTCGTCTCGGCGTAGCGAGCCGCAGCCGGGCGGCCAAGCCGAGACGGGCCGGCATGACTTCCTTGTGGAGCCCAACAAGGATACAGCGGAAGTGACGGCTCCGGTCGACGTCAGACCGGTGTCTTTCCGCTCTTCAGTTTAAGGACGCCAATCAGAGAATCGTATCAATCGCAAATCTGGCACTGTAGAACAGATCTATGGTCAATGCCAACGAAAGGACAAGCTTTCGCAGTCCGGAGAGACGCTGGTTTGCACGAGCGATACAGAAGATGATGCCGACCGCGACAGCACCAAGTATGTACATTCTGGCAGTTAGGGTCAGAAGGCGCGCATAGCCCGAGGCCAGACCGGCAAAGACCTGAAAGTATTTCGTCGCCGCTAACAATGTCAGTATGGAAAACACGCCCATGAACACGGCCGCCAGTAAGAGCCATTTTCTGTCCGTGCGACCGGCCGATGCCATCGCCTGCAGCCCCACGCCCACCAGCACCGAGCAGCATAGCGCAGGAATGCTCAGCCACATAATGGGGCTAACATGCAAAACGCTTTCGCAGGATGCCAGTATCGTTCCCACGCACAGGATCGCCATGATACCGATGCGCCTGGCTGCCAAGAGCATGGCAAAGGCCATCACCAAGAAGCCGACGGGGACGTGGTAGAAACCGATGGGTACGATTCCTCGCCGTACCATGACCAACGGAGCCATCAGACCGGTCAGATCGGCCACGTGCAGCTTACTGCTAATGGGAACGGGAAAGAGCCGATACTGAGCCGCCACGCGAAAGAATAGTATGATGGCCAGGAAAGGTAACGCCAATAGAAACAGGCCGAACCAACGCTTGGCCTTGGCCGCACGACCGGCCGGCTGGATGGCCACGAATGCAGCAGGGCAAAAAAGCCACGGTATACCCGCAGCCAATAAGGCGGCTGTGGGGTGAAATCTCGCCAGGCTTAGAAAAAACGGGCCGAAGCCGTAAACCGCACCGGCGAAAAACGAGCCAGCAAATGTGCTGACCCAAGGCCGGCTGAGTACGTAGCCGCCCACCGATGACAAGCATACGCTTAGCGGCAAGAGATACTGCAATTTGTCAAAGTTATGAAAATAAGGCTCAAACAGATACAGAGCGAAGGCCGCATAGATACCGCCCGCTGCGGCGAGCTTGGTGTATTTAGCATTTGGCGCTCTATTGTAAGCGAGTGCACGAACCACAGAAGCCTGCCCCGAGCGTAGCCGAGGGGAACGTCACGAACTATTTGAAAACGATCTTTCCGTTGCCGGTGGTGATTCTACCGATTCTGTATACCTGCTCACCGAATCTGGTCAACTTCCTACCGATCGAATGGGCGAAGTCCTCCGCCACGATCAGAACAAAGCCGATGCCCATATTGAAGACTCTGAACATCTCGCTTTCTTCGACGGGCCCGGTATTTTGCAGAAACGTAAATATCTTGTGCCTTGCCCAGGTATCCTTTTGGACCACCGCGTCACAGTCTTTCGGCAACACGCGGGGAATATTGCCCACCAGCCCGCCGCCGGTGATGTGGGCCATTGCATGGACGATGCGTTTGACCTTATATTGTGCCAGCAATCGAACAACCGACCGAGCATAAATCCGCGTCGGCTCCAAGAGGACATCGCCAAGCAACGCACCGTCGAGTTCATCGAGCTTGTCGGTCATCTTCAGTCCGGCTTTCTTGAAACAGATATTGCGCACGAGGGTATAGCCATTGCTGTGCAGACCGCTCGATGCAAGGCCCAGGACCACGTCACCCGGCCTGACGTTGTCCCCGGTGATAATCTTGTGCCGCTCAACCACTCCCACGGCGAAGCCGGCCATATCAAAATCGCCCCTTCTGTAGGTATCGGGCATCTCGGCGGTTTCACCTGCTATCAATGCGCAGTCCGCCAACCGACAGCCCATCGCGACGCCTTTTACCAGCTTCGCAACAATTGCAGGCTCGAGTTTGTGGACTGCAATGTAATCAAGAAAGAACAAAGGCTCGGCACCCACGACCAGCATATCGTTAACGTTCATGGCCACCAAATCGATGCCGACGGTATCAAATTTCTTGATCCTTGCAGCCAATTGGACCTTACTGCCCACGCCGTCCGTGCAGGCCACCAATACGGGGCTTCTGTAGTTTTTCTTGAAGAGTCTTTCGTCATAATCAAGCCGAAACAAACCCGCAAAGCCGTTCGGCAGCTCGATGACTCGCGGCCCAAATGTGCTGGCAAGGCTGGCGTAGATTTGCCCGGCCATCTGTTCGCCGGCGTCGATATCCACGCCGGTTTGCGCGTAACTGACGTACTTACTCATACTCATCGAACATCCGCATTTGGTAGCGTTCCATGCCGAATTTGGTGACGGCAAAATCCACCGGAATCCGGTATTCGCCGGTCCAGCAGGCGGTGCAGTAGTGGTCTGCCGGCAGGTGCGCGCAAGAAAGCAGCCCCTCCAGCGAGATATAGCCGACGCTGTCCACCTCAAGGAATTCCTTGATTTGCTCCAGGTCTCGATTGTTAGCCAGGAGCTCCTCTTTTGTGGGAAAGTCTACGCCGTAATAACACGGGAACCTGATTGGCGGGCAACTGACTCGCATGTGGATTTCTTTCGCTCCGGCTTCTCGAAGAGTCCTGATCTTGCCTCTGGTGGTTGTGCCACGCACAATAGAGTCGTCCACCACGACGATGCGTTTGCCGCCCACCACCTGTTTGACCACCGACAACTTGAGCTTAACCTCCAGCTCTCTTAGCCGTTGGACCGGTGAGATGAAAGTTCTGCCCACATAATGGCTTCGGACCAATCCCATATCAAAGGCAATGCCGCTTTGCTCGGCGTATCCTATCGCAGCGGAAGTCCCCGAATCCGGAACGGGGATGACCACGTCGGCATCGGCCGGATGCTCTCTGGCCAGTTGCCTGCCCAGTTTCTTGCGAAACTCGTGCACATTCTCGCCAAAGACGGTGCTGTTTTGCTTGGCGAAATATACATGCTCGAAAATACAGTGAGCCGGCGTGACAGTTCCCGGCGGGACAAAGAACCTGCTGGACAAGCCGTCCTTATCCAGCTTGACAATCTCGCCCGGCTCTACATCGCGGACAAATGTGGCCCCGATGGCATCAAATGCGCAGCTTTCACTGGCAACCACGTAGCGGCCTGTCTCCGTTTGGCCGATAGACAAAGGCCTGATTCCACAAGGGTCTCGGGCCGCTTCGATGCGGTCGGCGAATAAAAAAAGCAAGCAATACGCTCCCTGCAGATGATTCAAGACGTGAGCCAGCGTATCGGTCTTGTTGATGTGACCGGGTTTGGCCAGCAAATGCACAATAATTTCGGTATCGCTCGTCGACTTAAAGATGCTGCCATAGGCTTCGTACTCGTTGCGCAGTTCTGCGGCGTTCACGAGATTGCCGTTATGGGCCACTGCAACTTGGCCCCTGGAGTATTCGGCCAAGAGTGGCTGACTGTTCACGGCCTTGCTCGATCCGCTCGTCGAATAACGAACGTGCCCAACAGCAATCGGGTTGGACAATTTTTCCAGAATACCGGATCCCGTACGGAAGACCCTCCGTACCATCCCCATATTCTTGTAGCACTGGATGACCTCTCCGTCACTGGAGGCGATTCCCGCCGATTCCTGGCCGCGGTGCTGAAGGCTATGCAGGCCGAAATAGGTCTTCTGGACGGCTTCAGGGTCGCCGAAGATTCCGAACAAACCACAGTTTTCCTCGAGTCTCCTATCGCGCATTTTGATTCATGTGTGCTTCGAATTGATAAGAAATGTATCGCAAACGAAAACCGGCCATTTTTCCTACGTACACGGAAATCATGAGTTTAGCTTACCGCCTTCGACTGGTCAACGGTTGTTTTTTTGATTCAATCAGTCCAAATTCTTCTTTCGCACGCCAAGCCGGCATCGAAGTGATTCTAATCATCCGCCGGGTACATAAACCCGGGGATGCGCCGGACTTTTCCTTGTCCATCGACGCAGGCCAGGATAGTCGAGCCCTCAGCCAAAAGTGCCCCATCGGAACGGCGTTTCAGTTCGTACGTGTGTTCCACCCTGCTTGCGGTCATTGCCGAGCAACGCGTATGCAGTTGCAGGTTCTCATCGTAGCGGGCCGCACGGCGGTATCTTATGGATAACTGCACCACCACAAAGAATACGCCGGCCTGTTCGAGATCTCTGTATGCCAGCCCGTTGACCCGCAGAAGCTCCGTACGTCCCATTTCAAACCACACGGGATAGACGCTGTGGTGAACCACGCCGCCTTGATCCGTTTCAGCATAGCGAGGCACAAGGGTTATCGTATGGCTCTGGACCGTCGCTCGTTTTGGAGAATCCACTTTGATTTTTCGACTTCAAATCTATAAAAGCATCACTCAACCGGCCGTAGATATTGTATTGTCTTGCCGGCATGATTACAATCCGTTATCCCGACACCCTGCAGCGACTCCGGAGAAGCCGTTGCGGGGCGGCTTTTTACGTTGACATTGGATTTAGCAGGTGCTATAATTGAATTAACAATGGGACAGTTTTTCGTCTCGTCCACTTTTGACGGTCGGCCGGTGCGGAGAGTTGTGTGTTGGAAACAAAAGCCTTGCTGTTGGTTTTCTGAGAGGGAAAATGATGAAAGGTGCTTATGCATACGTTTGTAGTCTGACTTTGGTTGTTGCTCTTTTGGCCCTACTGCTTACGGTTGGCGGCTGCGGATATGTCGTGAAGGTTGACAAGTTTCTGGACCAGGTAGCTGCAGACGTCTGGACGATGGGAAGCGAGCCGGAAGCACATGCACAGCCGGGAGAAAGCGAGGCCGAAGGACGGAGACGACATGCACGGAATGTCCGCATCAATCAGCAAGAGATGATGGCGGATATAGATAGAGTCTTTCAACTCAATAAGCCGAGTAAGCTTACAAATAGACGAATACCCTGATAGTAGCGTGCACCGTGTACCGGGCGACGCGCTGAGGACATCCGGTTTGTGGACACATTTACGTTCTTCAAAGACTACTTCAGCCGGGTACCATTCGACGAATGGTGGAAAATCGGGATTGAGTTATTCTTTATTGGCGTAATCGTTTATTGGGTGGTGGACTTTCTGGAAGGCACCCGCGGAGAGAGGTTGTTCCGGGGTGTCTTGTTCATTTTGGTCGCAGGTGTGTTCCTGTTGGACCTTGTTGTTGAGAAGCTCGAACTGGTTCGGCTGCAATATCTGTATAAAGGCTTTCTCATTGCGGTCTTGATCATTGCGGTCGCCGCTTTTCAGCCGGAAATTCGGAGGGTCTTGATCCGGCTGGGTCAACCTCGCCTCTGGTCCGGAGCATCCCCCCAGTTATCCCGGACTGTCGAAGAGATCATTACCGCTGTCACCGAGCTTTCGGCCAGCCGAATCGGCGCAATCATGGTCATAGAGAAACGTGTGGCTCTGGGCGAATTTATCGAGACCGGTGTTCGTATGGACGCCAAGGTCACCGCGGAATTGCTCAAGGCCATTTTCTATCCCAATGCACCCCTGCATGATATGGCCGTAGTGATCCGCGACGACCGGGTCGTAGCTGCCAGAGTACAGTTACCCTTGGCGGAGGCGGGAGTCCTCAAGCATGGTAAAGGACATGCTACAGGTCCGTCCGGCGCGGAGACGGAGTTGGGCTCGCGTCACCGGGCCGCCATAGGCATTTCCCTTGGCTCCGATGCTACATGTGTCGTGGTAAGCGAGGAGACCGGCGCTATCTCCATCGCCCAAGACGGCAAGCTCATCCGTAATGTCACGGAGTCCAGACTCAGGTCCCACTTGGCTACAACGATGACCGAGGGTGTCGTCCCGGCCTTTGCGGGAGCCCTGGGCCGGCTCTGGAAGCGCCACGAGTAGCGCCAAACCGCAATACGATTGCCCGCGCAAAAATGCCTTTGCGCTCTTGCTAAGCGAAGCAAAACATCATATCCTACACGCCCGGCACCAAGACGCTAAAATTGCTGCGCCTTTTCAGGGTTCTTGCCATGCAGATGCGACAATTAGGCAGTACGGATTTGAAGCTCACCACTGTGGGTCTCGGCACGTGGGCCATGGGAGGGCCGTGGCAGTACGGCTGGGGGCCACAGGATGACGATGAAGCGATCGGCGCAATCAGGACCGCTCTGGACAAGGGCATCAATTGGATCGATACGGCTCCGGCCTACGGCCTGGGGCACTCCGAAGAGATGATCGGCAAGGTCCTCAAACAGACCAAGGCCAAACCGTTCCTCGCCACAAAATGCGGCATACTCTGGAATCAGAAAAAAGAGAAAGTATCCTGCTTAGAACGCCGGAGCGTTCGCAAAGAGTGCCACGACAGCCTGAAGAGACTGCGCGTGGATGTGATCGATCTGTACCAGATACACTGGCCGGATCCGCAGGAACAAATTGAGCAGGCCTGGGAGGAAATGGCCAAACTCGCGGACGAAGGCAAGGTCCGGCACATCGGGGTCTCCAACTTCAACATCGAACAGATCGAGCGCGTTCGTAGGATCCACCACGTTGCCTCGCTGCAGCCACCATACAGTATGCTTCATCGTGAAGTTGAGGATGAATTGCTGGAGTATTGCACGCAGCTAAACATCGGCGTTGTCGCGTACAGCCCCATGCAGCGAGGGCTGCTGACCGGCAAATTCAGCCAGCAGCGCCTTGCGGCGCTTCCACTGGATGACCACCGGAGAAGAAACGCCGATTTTCAAGAGCCCAGGTTCGATGCTGCACTGGAGCTGGTCGAGCAGTTGAAAAAAATCGCCCGGCGAAACGGCAGGACCTGCGCACAGTTGGCCCTCAGTTGGGTGCTGCGGCGGAGGGAAGTCACCGCCGCCATCGCGGGAGCGCGACGACCGGACCAGATAGCCGAAACCGTCCAGGCATCGGACTGGAGCTTAAGCGCACAAGATATCGGCGAAATTGAGCAGCTATTAGAAAAGTTCGAGAAAAAGGTCAGCAAACGTTAAAATCGCTGCGTTGGAAGAGAAAAACATGCCGGGCAAATCCGAAGCTCTATCGTACGTAAGTCCCCTTGTGCAAAGAAACGCCTCGAAAGAGATGGCGGAACTCTTCGGGGCGCAAAAGAAATTCAGCACCTGGCGCAGACTCTGGCTGGAGCTGGCCAAGGCACAAAGGAAGCTCGGACTGGACATAAAAAAAGGCCAGATCGACCAGATGGCCAGACACCTTGACGATATCGATTTCAAAAAGGCGGCACAGTACGAGAAAAAATTCCGCCACGATGTCGTCGCCCACATTCACACCTTCGCAGAGGCCGCACCGAAAGCCGGCCCCATTATTCACCTCGGGGCTACCAGTTGCTATGTCGGCGACAACGCCGATTTGATAATCATGCGAGAGGCCCTGCAGTTCATCGCCGCCGAACTTGCCGCCTTGATCAATCAGTTGGCCGCGTTTGCGAAGGAGCACAAGAGACTGCCTACGCTCGGCTTCACCCATTTTCAGCCGGCCCAGTTGACCACGGTGGGCAAAAGAGCGGCCCTGTGGTGCTACGAATTCATCATGGATTTGCAGGAAATCGAGCATCGCATCGAGACCTTGCCCTTTCGCGGCGTCAAGGGCACGACCGGCACGCAGGCATCGTACCTGGCGCTTTTCGAGGGCAATCACAGCAAGGTCAAGCAGCTCGACAAGAACGTCGCCGCCGCCTTCGGGTTCAAGCACATCTGTGCCGTCACCGGCCAGACGTATCAGCGAAAGATCGACACGCGTGTTGTCAGCGTCTTGGCATCGGTGGCACAATCAGCGCATAAGATGTGCAACGATATACGGCTGCTGGCGAACCGAAAAGAGCTCGAAGAGCCTTTCGAGACATCGCAGGTAGGCTCGTCCGCCATGGCCTATAAGAGAAATCCCATGCGGTGCGAAAGGGCGACGGCCCTGAGCCGGCTCGTGCTGAGTCTCGCCGCCAGCCCGCCAATGACCGCCTGCGAGCAATGGCTCGAAAGAACGCTGGATGACTCGGCCAACAGGAGAGTGGTTATTCCGGAGGCATTTTTGGCTGTTGACGGGATACTGCAAATTCTCATCAACGTCACCGACGGCCTGGTGGTCTATCCCAACGTGATTGCCAATCACGTGCAGGCGGAACTGCCGTTCATGGCCACCGAGAATATCTTGGTGGCCGCGGTCAAGGCCGGCGGTAACCGGCAGGAGCTGCATAACAAGATCAGGCTGCACGCACAGGCCGCGGCAACACAGGTCAAGCAGTTCGGCAGAGCCAACGACTTGATCGGCCGGCTCAAAGCGGATATGGCGTTCGAAAATGTCAATTTCGAAAAAGTGCTGGACCCGAAAAGCTACATCGGCCGGGCGCCGCAGCAGGTGGATGAGCTCGTCGCCAGGCACGTGACGCCCATACGCAGAAGATACGCCAGCCAGCTCGGCAGAAAAGTCGAGCTTAACGTATGAAATAGTGCCCCGTGACTCGTGATCCGGGTCACGGGCGACGGGACACGTAAAATGACCAGAGAAGAATTGATCAAACGTATCAAAGAGACGGCCTATCTGGAAGGCGACTTCGTGCTGCGTAGCGGCAAGCGAAGCAAATACTATCTTGACAAGTATCTTTTCGAGACCTGCCCGGATATCCTCAAGGCTCTCGGCGAAGAATTCGCTAAGCACGTCACCGACGACGTGACGTTGATAGCCGGGGCGGAGCTGGGCGGGGTGCCACTGGCCGCGGCCACCGCGATGCAAACCGGCAAGAACTGGGTCATCATCCGAAGCGCCAAAAAAGGCTACGGCACCGATAAGCTCATCGAGGGTGTCTTGAAATCCTCCGATACGGTCCTGCTGGTCGAAGACGTCGCCACGACGGGCGGAGCGGTCCTAAAAGCGGCTAAGGTCATCAGCGACGCCGGCGCAAAAGTCAAGAAAATCGTCTGTGTCATCGACCGCAAACAAGGAGCCGCCGAAAACATCACTCAGGCCGGCTATACATTCGAAAGCATCCTGACGAAAGAAGATTTAGGTGTAAGAGACACAGATTGAGTCACGTTGGGCTCAAAGCAAAAGTTGGGAGCAAGACATAATACGACAAACCATTGAACGAGGACACCGGCGGAATAGTATACCCAAATGTGGAGAGTCCGAAACTCAGTGCCTGATCGGATGTGACAAGATGTATAAGAAGCTCATATTCTTGGTTTTGTTTGTTCCGCTGCATCTGTTCTCGACCGTGCTTTTGCTGCACTACTTCTGGTACAACTACAACGCGAGGCTGGCCGGGCCTTTCGCTCAAGTGGCCCACGCGGTTGCAGCAGTACTGGCGGTGCCGCTTCTGGCGATGCTTCACGTCGTCGGAGTGAGCGAACACTCGCCGACCGTGCTGCAGATTCTATTTCTCGTGGGAAACAGCTTGCTGTGGGGCGTGGCTGTATTGCTGATTTACGCCGGCATACATCGTCTCTTTGGCAGACATGCAAAAGCTGTGCATCTAAAGCCCCGGCCAACATAAGCTGCGAAAGCCGGTGACCGATGCCTGCTTTCCAATTGAACCGATTATGCTGAATTTTGTGTCGGCCCCATGAGGAGTATAATGAGATGCGATTAAGTCTTTTGTTGCTCTTGCCGATCCTGTTGACTTCCTGCACCGAGCAGCCCCAGCCACCTAAGCAAACGCAAACAACTGCGGCGCAGTTTCGCATTGCACTGCGCACAGAGCCGTACAAACCGGGCGGTGCGTTGACCAGCGGGGAGTTTGTGGAGCTGAACGTTCATACATTCCCTGTGCCGATAGGCGATGGCCCGAAAGAGCTGGTCTCCTCATCCGATGGGGTCGTGCTGTTGGTAAAATGGCAGGAAGCGGCCATTCGCAAACGCAGCGACCCGCCTCAGCCTTACCTGATGCTGCGCGGCTTCTCCTATCGTCTATGTAACCGGCTTGTTTCGCCTTACGGCTCTTCCTGGTGGTGGAATGATTGGTCCGATCCTATGGATGTAGGCCTGGATGGTTCGTGGGACCACTTCTTGACGCCCATCGCGATCAATTCAGGCGACAGCCGTTCTCCGGTGTTGGTCCTTCAGTGGCGATGGACAGAGCGTGAGCAGTTTCGTCCCAAAGATTTCCTCCTTTCGCCAGAACATAAGGCTCTTAGCCAACAAACCGAGCCCACAGACGGCTAACGACCGCCGAACCTGGCACTCCTGTGCACCAATTCCACTTTCATTGCTGGCGACAATAGTCAGCATTGAATTTTTCAATGACTTCTTTAACAACAGGTAGCGGGGGAATTGGTTCTTCTTGTTTCGCCATAATAGCGACACTTGAAATCAACATCGTTGTAGGTTTGCCTGAAAAAAAAGCCTCCGGGACCTTTTTAAGGTTTTGTTCTATATCTTTCTTCCTGGCAATAATATTAACTTGAACTTCGGATACCCCTAACTTTTTTGCTTCAAGAATTTCGAAGCCCACAACGGTGTTTGAGTCCTTCGCAATTTTCCAAACAAATCTGCCATCAGGTTCAGGAAGTCGAAAAGCAGACTTGTTCCCGTCAAAGTCAAAGGCAAGAACATCACTGATTGAATCATAAGATACCGTAACAGTAACTCCCAGCTCAGGAATTTGTTCAACACTCACTATGTCTGGTTCTTTATGTTCTTTAAGAAGCCGAATTTCTCGTTCGGCAGTAGACATTTGCATCCATTCACAATCTGGATTGAAACATCTGTAGCGGCCAAAGTAATCATCAAAATCCAACGTCCATTGTTTACATCGAGGACAGGGTCTCATCTCTCTTCTCCATATAAGCGAGTGTAAGCCTTGAATGTTACGCCTCTAAAGAACTGGTCTTTGACATCTGCATTTCCAAGGATAGATTTCGCTACCTCATCTGGATACGGTTCGACATATACGATACTTCTTAGTCCCACACTAACAATCTTATTTGCACACATTCTACAGGGATATGTTGTCGTGTACAAGACACATTCTTCAAGTGGCACAGAACGACCGTTTCGTGCCAAATTGATAATTGCGTTCTCCTCAGCGTGAAGTGCTCGACAATAGTCCAGGATCTTGAATTCTCTGCGGAATAGAAGTATTACTTCATTAGCCTTAGGTTGTACTTCTGGCACTTCACTCTTCAATGCCTCAAAGAACTTGTTTGAAAGCCGTTCTCTATAGCACATTCCATATTCTTCGGTACACGGCCTTTCGTCGCGAGGAACTTCATTGTATCCTGAACTTACTATATTTCCTTCTCTATCGACAATAATGGCTCCCACTTTCCGCTTACGGCAGCTTGAACGTTGACTCATAGCGTATGCTATAGCCATCAGAGCTTCATCCTTACGGATTGGCTGTAGTTTCCTAAGTGGCTTTTGAACCAGGTCCAAATACTGCTTGACCTCTCCTGCAAAATCAGTAAACGGCTTATTATTAATTGCCTGAAAGTGCTCCTCATTAGTGAGAACTATATCAGCTTCATAAAAGCAATCCCCAACCCTTTGACCAGACAGAACGTTACCTTCGCCAGTATCATTCTGGTCATCTTCATCAAAGTCAGCTTTATTATTATCGTACTTACCTTTGACTCGCTCCCATCTTTTTGCTTTTTCAGCATGGATGCCAAATAAAAAGAAATTGCGCGAGAAATCTCTGAATACACGGATTTCACCTGGATTTCTTATGCTGTCAACGATCCATTTGCACTTGGAATCACTTTCTAACTCGGGTTGAATTTTTTTTACTATTTCCTCTGCCAAATATCCCGCTCTTTCTCTTTCACGTATCGTGTCTCCAAATTGTTGCAGCTCTCGTCTTGGAACTTCCTTAGGGTCCTTTCCTGTTTCCTTGGTGAATAAAGGTTTGAGAACATGGTCTGACAAGGATAGATACTGGTACCCGCTCGGTTCAATTATATGTTTTGCCACATAGCTACAGCCACTCCCGAAAGACCCAGTAACACCGATAATATGAGGATTTGGCCGTTCTTGTAGTCCCATGCTTGCAAATGATAACAGTGGAATCAGGCACGTTTCCAGAAAAACCTGGAAATAATCAAGAAATAGAAACATAGTGCTAGAAATGCTGCATTTTGGGGCCACCTGTGTTCTTCTGATAGGGTCTGATGCACGCCAGGCCAACATCCGCCCCGTGGGATAGGCCAAGCCCTCATCGGCGAAATCTGCTTTAATGCGCGAAACCGGCTGTTAACACGAGATTTTCCTTTACAACCAAGCGATTTTCGAGTATAATATATAGTTAACACACAAGCCAGGGGCTTATGAGCAGATCAGTAAATGAGTAGATGAGCAAATGAGAAAACGCATAGACACATCCACGCATGTACGCATCAACGACGTGAGAGACGAGAGACCACAGACGAGAAAATAGGCAAATCAGGAGATCAGGGCAGCAGCGTGCAGGAAATCCGGAGAACAGGGAATCAGGGAGTATCGGCCCGACAACCCGATGCCCTGATAACCACTTGCTGGTCACCGGATGACCTGATGCCCACGACGATTATGCCAAACAAGCGCCACATGCGAGATACGAGTGAATATAGGCAAAGCAGGAAGTCTGGGCAAGCAGGTGTGCTCTACTACTGTAGAGAAAACTCTACAAAATCGCCCTATTTGAAAAAGCAAAGCCAATATCACAATGGGGAAAATAGGCAAAACGGGCGTGAAATTAATAGCAACAAAGCCTTACACAAATCAGCCCTGCGGAGACTTCCGGAGAAAAAAGGCAATTGCCAGCCTCCAGCTGGAAGCTCAAAACACCAAACACGAAATGCGAAACAGGCCGAATCGGTGCGGAACGACAGTGCTCAAGCGCTCGCCAGCACGATTATGCAAAACAAGGGCGATTTCAAGGGTCAGCAGACAGGCTGCTAAGCAGCCGTGAAATTTTTTAAAAAAATTGCTATGTGGTATTGACATGTACCTTGCAACGCTATATACTGGCCGACATGAATAACTCATTCTTGGACAATTGGGCAACACAGCTTCGCAAAGGTATGCTGGAGTTGTGCATACTGAACGCTATCAGAGGGACAAGTCTGTACGGCTATGATATAGTCCGCAAGCTGCGCAGTATCGACGGATTGGTGATCGGCGAGGGTACGATCTATCCGATTCTCAGCCGTCT
>Ga0180433_10005631_pt1 | contig 16818 bp, 14 predicted proteins | sample SS_ome_8_FD_132980 | JGI IMG/M metagenome (GOLD analysis project Ga0180433, IMG submission 132980) | Hypersaline lake sediment archaeal communities from the Salton Sea, California, USA - SS_1_D_1 metaG | ecosystem: Environmental > Aquatic > Non-marine Saline and Alkaline > Hypersaline >... | reverse complement strand
TAATAGGGATTACCAGGGTTCTTTTCCAATTCACTATCAAGAAATACTTTCCTTGCCCGGTATTGGACCCTATACTGCCGGTGCAATAGCCAGCATTTCCTTTAATCAGGCGGTACCAGCTATTGATGGAAATGTTAAACGGATTATCTCTCGTATTTTCTTTCTTATTGAGGATATAAACCATAACGATGCAATAAAAAAAATCAATGAAAAAATCAATCAGTTAATACCCGAACAACGACCTGGTGATTTTAATCAAGCTCTTATGGAAATTGGCGCTACCATATGCACTCCCAGAAGACCTGACTGTCAAAAATGTCCGGTAAAAAATGACTGCATGGCTGCTTTGAAGATGAAACAGGATTCTTTACCAATAAAGAGCAAGAAAAAAACACCAAAACCAATGATTATGGAAATCGCTATCGTAAAAAAGGATAACAAACTTCTTCTTGTTAAGCGTACTGATGAAGGTTTACTGGCTGATATGTGGGGACTCCCCGCAATAGAAAGCCCATCCAGTTTTCCTAACGGAAAGCTTATTCAAAAACAGGTCGAAAAACAATATGGTTTAAAAGTGAGAGGTAAACCGCTCTTTATAAAGAAATTAAACCATATCTTTACTCATCGAATCTGGAAAATTTATATTTTCCTGATCAGTACTGAGAATAATCAAATATCACAGTTACCCAACATTTTTTGGTCAAATAAAGAAGAATTAGAGAATTTTCCAATTCCGCAAGCTTTTCAAAAATGTTTGAAAGAATATTTCCATTTTTCCTTGTCTAAAGGAACAGGGTACATTAAAATATAAAAAGTAATTATAAATCAAATCTATTTAAAATATAATTTCAAAAAATTGAAAAAAACCGGTTTCAGGTATTCTATAAGGGGCATGTAATTGTTTATCAATAAAATAATGAAAATATATTTTTCCCCTACACATTCTACCAAAAAAGTCGTCCATGCCATTGCAAAAGGGTTTCGGATAAATGAACAGAGAACGATCGATCTTAACTCACTTGAACAACGTCATAATTTTAAATTTAGCATTCAACCCGATGAAGTTGTAATCTTGGGAATACCGGTCTATGAAGAAAGAATCCCGGACTTATTATATCCGGGGCTTTGTAAGATTAGAGGCAAGGGGCAACCAATGATTTTGGTAGTTACTTATGGTAATATCAGTGCCGGTATTGCTTTAAAACAGTTAAATAAAATGATGTGCAATCAGGATTTCAAAATCATTGCAGCTGCTTCTTTTATTGGCGAACATGCTTTTTCTCAAGCAGAAACTAAAATCGCTTCCGGTAGACCAGATACTCGAGACTTGGAAAAAGCAGAACTTTTTGGGAAACAGATCTTGCAGAAAATCGGATCTATTGAAGAAATAAAAAATATCCCTGGATTGGATATTAAAGGTGAACTACGAGCAATGGGTAAATTGTTACCCAAGCATAGTGAAATTCTATTCACCCATGCTCCTACTGTTGATCCAAAGCTCTGTCAACATTGCCGGAAATGCCTTGAACTCTGCCCGGTTAACGCCATCGACCCAGAAAACCTTAGAAGTCGAGACAGGCTTTGTATTCGTTGTTTTGCCTGTGTTAAGCTTTGTCCTTATAATGCTCGAAAAATAATATATAAAAAACCTTTACTTGTCAAAACAGTACTCAAACAACTGGGTAAAAAAAGAAAAGAACCGGAAATCTATATTTAAGAGAATATTCAAAGGGAATTCTTCCCCTTGAGAACCCCTAAAATACACTTCAAAGTTGATAATGTAACTAATCTGTTATAATTTTACAAGTCTACTTCTCTAAAAACAGCACCTGTACTGGCAGAAGTTACCAGGTAAGCATACCGTTTCAAGTAATAATTGGCAGGAATATTTCTTTCCGGTAAAGACCATTTTGCTTCACGTTTCATTAATTCTTCCTCTGATAATTTCACTGACAATTCCCGATTGGCAATATCAATCTCAATTATATCCCCATCTTCAACCATGCCAATTGGCCCTTTTTCTGCGGCTTCAGGTGAAATATGACCAATCGCTGCCCCACGTGTAGCCCCTGAAAAACGGCCGTCAGTGAGGAGGGCAACATCATTATCCAACCCCATACCGCAAATAGCTGAAGTAGGAGCCAGCATCTCCCGCATCCCAGGACCACCTTTCGGGCCTTCAAATCGAATCACTACAACATTACCTTTTTGGATTTTGCCGTCAATGATTGCTTGATAGGCTTCTTCTTCTGAATTAAAGACCCTGGCAGAGCCTTCAAAGGAATACATTTTCTTACTCACTGCCGATACTTTAACAACGGCTCCATCTGGGGCCAGATTTCCATAAAGTATAGCAATTCCGCTTTCGGGACTATAAGGATTACTAAATTTTCTTATAACATCACTATTTTTTATTATGGACGAGGAAATGTTTTGTCCTATTGTCTCCCCGGTTACAGTTTTTTCTTCTATATTAATGAGATGATTGTCAGCTAACTCTCTTAATATAGCTTGAATTCCTCCTGCAAAATACAAATCAGAAACATGCAGAGAACTGGAGGGAGATATTTTGGTTAAAATTGGAACAATACGACTTAATTTATCGAATGTCTCTAACCCTAGTTTGACTCCTGCTTCATGGGCAATAGCCAATAAATGTAGAACTGTATTGCTGGATCCTGCCATAGCCAAATCAAGAGTAATAGCATTTTTAAAAGCATTAGCTGTCATAATATCCCTGGGTTTAACTTGATTCTTAAAAAGGTCAATAATCTTTTTCCCTACAGTATTAGCTAGCTGTTTCCTGGCACCATACCCAATTGGTATTGTTCCATTTCCAGGTAAAGCAATTCCCAGGGCTTCTGCCAGACAATTCATGGAATTAGCTGTAAATAGTCCGGCACAGCTACCAGCTGAGGGACAGGCACATTGCTCAATTTCCTGCAAATCTTCTTTAGAAATCTCTTTGTGACTATATTTACCAACTGCTTCAAAAACGGTATTTAAGTCAGAGGCCTGTCCTGCACATTGACCTGTTAACATTGGCCCGCCACTAACATAAATTGTGGGAATATTCAGTCGTCCTGCAGCCATTAACATTCCCGGAACAATTTTGTCACAATTTCCAACCATTACCAAGCCATCGAAATGATGAGCCATAGCAACTGCTTCAATGGAATCAGCAATAAGTTCCCGGCTAGCCAACGGATACTTCATTCCATGATGGTTCATGGCAATACCATCACAAATACCAATCGCAGGGAATTCCATAGGAGTTCCTCCTGCTGCAGCAACCCCAATTTTGACAGACTGAACAATATCATTAAGCTGGATATGACCGGGAATAATTTCATTAAAGGCATTGACTACACCGATTATTGGTTTTTCCAGATCTTCTTTCGTGTATCCCATGGCATAAAACAGGGAACGGTGAGGCGCACGATTTGGCCCTTTCATTACAATATTACTATTCTTTTCCATATTCTTCTTATCCTTCCTATTTTCTATTCACTATTTTTACTTTTCAAATATTTCACTAAATATTCCTTCACGAGGTCTTTTTACTACTTAATTATACGCCAACCTGATAGTTTCTGTTGCTGAAGTAGGCTGAATAACCTCCTGCCAATATTTAGAATCCCAGGTATGCAATTTAGAATGAACCAGATAATAATTTTGGGGGATAGGATGTGTCCCGATAACTACTTTCAAGTCAAACTTCTTCTCTATAAATTTTTTGAAATGTTTTATTCTTGGGCAAGGAGGATATCCAACTAAAAGCCCGGTAGCAAGATGAATGACCTGTGCTCCATTTTTTTTCATTTCTTCAGGTGAATATTCTATATTCCCTCCCGGACAACCGTCACAGGTGGTATAGCCTACCAGTTCAATTTCTTGGTCCTGGTAAATAGAAAAAGCACCTTCCCTGTTGCGCATAGCTCTTAAACATTTACCACCGGCACAACAATGATATCGATGACAGATTATAATACCTATATTTACTTTTTGTTCCATTAATATACTCCCTTTTGCTTTACTTTTTGTTTTTATATTTTTTTTATGCCTATTTTTAAAAATAGCTTATTAAGATTAATGTTACTTAATTTTATGCTACCTTAATTATAGAGTAATGCTTGTTTTGTTTCCACAAAGAAATAAACTCCCAACCAGATGTTTCAAAGACTTATTTTTTGCTCTACTTTTGAATTTAATTTACCTTTTATTATAGTATCTAGAGATTTTCTTCCAATATCCGAGTACTGCCGAAGAAAATAGTCGGATCAATAGAAGCCCGGGTTAATCCTGTAAAACCTTAAATCAGGTGAACAAAAAAATAAACAGTCATCACTATAGCAAGGAGCAATTTAACCACTACTGAAGTGAGGCTTCCCAGAAAAGTTGCAAATCCTGCTCTAAGTGCCTGTGATTGCTCTTTCCCGGCTATTAATTCACCCAAAAAGGCACCAATCAAAAGTCCGAAAATGATACCAAAAGGCGGAAAAAATATAATACCTACCAGCATCCCGATAGCAGCACCCCAAATCCCCATACGGGATGCACCATATTTCCTGGCTCCCAGCAAGGGAAGTATATAATCAAGCAATACAACTGAAAAAGTAAGTATGCCGAAGACAATGAGAATACGGAAACTAATCTCTGCTTTGCCTCTAGATATGTAAAGCAAGATTAGTGCAATAAAGTTCAGCACAACGCCTGGTAAGGCAGGAACAATAACACCGATTATTCCTATTATATTTAGAAAAACTCCAATGATAATCAGCAAAATTAAAATCCCTAATTTCTCAATCCCGTCTTATTGCAACGAATAATTAATAACTTGGTTTTTCTAACTAATTAAAACAAAATAAAAATTTATTTTCAGCAACAAACTTTATAAATATTATGGATAACTGATTTTTTATTTGTTAAGAATTCTCTCTAATTTATTAACAATTGCTTCACCAACCTCAACGGTAGATGAATGACCGCCAAAATCTCGTGATCTAATTCTTCCTTCACTCAATACTTCTTCTGTTGCATTCTCAATAGCTTTAGCTGCTCTTGTTTCTCCCAGGCAATCCATCATCATAGCCCCTGCCAATATTGTGGCAATCGGATTGGCAACCGATTTACCTTTATATTTTGGAGCTGATCCATGTATGGGTTCAAACATAGATACACCTTCCGGATTTATATTTCCTCCAGCCGCGACTCCTAAGCCACCTTGAATCATAGCACCTAAATCTGTAATAATATCCCCGAACATATTTGGTGCCACAACAACTTTAAACCATTCTGGTTTTCTCACAAACCACATTGTAATCGCATCTACAAAAGTAAATTCAGTTTCTATATCCGGGTATTGCTGGGCAATTTCTTCAAAATTATCTCTCCATAAACCATAAATATTACTTAATACATTTGCTTTATCAACAGAGGTTACCCTATTCATTTTTTTATTGGCAGCTAGTTCAAAGGCATATTTAATAACTCTTTGAGTTCCGGATTTACTAATTAATCCAACTTGGTAGGCTATTTCTTCTTTTTTCTCTAATCCAAAATTAACCTCAATACTGGCTTTATATAATTTTCTTAATACTTCTAAATGATCTTGGCCCTCTGTCCCATTAAACCTTCCGCCTACTCCTATATAAAAATCTTCAGTATTTTCTCTAACAACATAGAAATTTATATCTTCCGGATTTTTATCCTTTAAAGGAGTATTAACACCTTTAAATAACTTAATCGGCCTAAGATTAATATATTGGTCTAAATAGAATCTTAACTTTAATAATATTTCTTTCTCCAAGATACCTGGTTTTACTCTGGGATCTCCTACAGCCCCGAGATAAATGGCATCCATATCTTCCATTTCTTTTAAAGCACTATCAGGCAACAACTCGCCTGTCTTCAAATAATGTTCAGCACCAAAGGGATATTCAGTCCAGTTGATATCAACCCCATTTTGCTTAGAGGCTAACTCAAGAACTTTTTTCCCTTCCTTAATGATTTCAGGTCCTATTCCATCTCCGGGAATTAAAGCTATATTATACATCTTTATTAAAATTTTCTCCTTTCCACCTCTCTTTTAGTATATTCAACAAGTCCTTTGGCTGAAATAATATTCTGAATAAATTCAGGCAACGGACTTATTTGAAATTTTTTATGATTACTTAAATTCTTGATTATTCCCATTTCGGTGTCTACTTCTAAAACATCTCCCTGTTGAGAATATTCGAAGATTTCAGAAGACTCGAAAATGGGTAATCCAATATTAATAGCATTTCGAAAGAAGATACGGGCAAAAGATTTGGCAATAATACAAGAAATACCCGCTTCTTTAATAGCTATAGGAGCATGCTCTCGGGAACTGCCACAACCAAAATTTTCCCCTGCTAATATAATATCACCTTTTTTTATATTTTTTATAAAAGACTTGTCATAATCTTCCATACAATGATATGCTAATTCTCTTGGGTCTGAAGTGTTCAGGTATCGAGCTGGAATAATGACATCCGTATCAATATGATTCCCATACTTCCATACATTTCCTTTAAATATCATAGTTATATTACCTCCTCGGGACTGGATATTTTTCCGGTTATTGCCGAAGCTGCCGCTACTGCCGGACCTGACAGATAGACTTCACTTTCAGGGTGACCCATACGGCCAACAAAATTACGATTCGTGGTTGATATAGCCTTTTCATCTTTTGCCAGGACTCCCATATGTCCACCAATGCAGGGACCACAGGTAGGAGGACTGATAACCGCTCCCGCTTCGATAAGTATTTTTAATAATCCCTCTTCCATAGCATCCAGATATATCTGTTGTGTCGCAGGAATAATAATTAATCTTACTCTGGAATCAACTTTATGATTTTTTAATATGCTTGCCGCTATTCTCAGGTCTTCAATACGGCCATTGGTACAGGACCCTATAACTGCCTGATCAATTCGAATTTCTTCAATCTCACTAATAGGCTTTCCGTTACCTGGTAAATGAGGAAAAGCTACCTGAGGTTCTATATTTGCTACATCATATTCTATTATCCTCTCATATTCAGCATCCGGATCATTTTTAACTATTTGAAAATTGTCCTTTGTTCGTTTTTTCAAGTAGTTTAAAACAATATCATCTGCCTCAATGATTCCGCTTTTTGCTCCTGCTTCAATTGCCATATTGCATATGGTAAAACGGTTGTCCATGGAAAGTTTCCTGATAACCTCTCCGCTAAATTCCATAATCCTGTAATTGGCACCATTTACGCCAATTTGTGAAATTGTATAAAGAATAAGGTCTTTTCCTCCAACCCATTTGTTTAATTGACCATTGTAAACGAATTTAATTGTTTCCGGTACTTTTAGCCAAATTTCCCCCACAGCAAGAACAGCACCCAAATCAGTACTACCCACACCAACAGCCAGGGCACCCAAAGCCCCTGAAGTGGGGGTATGAGAATCAGCTCCAACTATTAACTGTCCAGGTAATATAAGACCTTTCTCGGGCAAAAGTGCATGTTCAATTCCACATTGACCTATTTCAAAATAGTGAGTAAGTTTTTGACGTTGTGAAAACTCTTTAATAATTTTTGCCTGCTCAGCTGACTTTATATCCTTATTTGGTGTAAAATGATCTGGCACAAATGTAATTTTATCCCGGTTAAACACTTTCTGGACACCTATTTGGTTAAAAACCTCAATTGCTAAAGGCCCGGTGATATCATTTCCAAAAGCGAAATCAACTTTAGCTTTAATTAAATTCCCTTTTTTTATATTTTTTATGTCACTATGAGATTGCAGAATTTTTTCGGCAATAGTTTGTCCCATAAATTCCCCCTTAAATTATTCTTATTAAGTTAATTATATACATTATAAGTTAACAATTATTTATTTTACTCATTCCCAGTTACGATTTCCTGCTTATTTGGATACTTCTCCGGAATTTTCATTATGGCAATAATGTTCATCATTTTTTCAGTTGCTTCAATAGCAGCTAAAACCTGGTCAGAATTAACCCCTTTGGTAATAAAATGATGGTGGCTATCAATGCCCCAGGTAATTGTACACTGTACCAAGGCATCTGTCTTACCTCCGGGTGGTATGGTAATTACATAATCTAATAATCTTGGTAAATCAAGGTTGATTTTTTGAAAAACCTTTCTTACAGCATTCATAAAAGCATCATATCCTCCGTCACCCTGGGCACTTTCTTCCAGTTCACTTAATTTATCATTTTCTATATCCTGATAAGCCAATCGAATAACTGCAACGGGTTTAGTGAGATAACTTGTTAGGATATTGCATGCTTTTAATTGGAATATTTTCTGTTCAGGGGTGTTCAAAACATCAGAAATAATATAAGGTAAATCGGCAGATGTAATCATTTCTTTTTTATCACCTAATTCTATTACCTTGTTTAATACATGTTTTTTTTGTTTTTTAGTAAGTTTAATTCCAATTTCTTCTAAATTGTATTCTAAGCTGGATTTTCCGCTTAATTTACCCAACGAGTACTGTCTTTTTCGGTCGAATCTTTCCGGCAGGAGTTTGCTGGCATACAAATTACCTTTTCTATCACCATCTGCATGTATTCCTGCGGTTTGAGTAAAAACATTTTCACCGCAAATTGGCTTATTGGCTGCAACACGATAAGTAGAAAAGGCTTCAACCATTTTGCTTAAAGAAAATAAATTTTTTTCCTCTATTCCGATATCTATATCAAGAAAATCCCTCATTGAAACAACAACTTCCTCCAGCGGGGCATTCCCCGCCCTTTCTCCCATTCCATTAACTGTACAATGAACACCCATAATGCCTACTTCTACTGCTGATATAGTATTGGCGGTAGCCAATCCATAATCATTATGAGCATGAAAATCAAAATGAATATCAGGAAATTTTTCTAAAATATCTTTTAAAAAACGAGATACCTGTGATGGATACAAAATTCCCAGCGTATCTGCTAACATAAATCTATCAATTTTTTCTTCACGAAGATTATCAATAAAATAATATACATAATCCGGAGAATGAATCATCCCATTAGACCAATCTTCAAGCCATATATTGCAATTAATATTCATTTTTTGAGCATATGCCACTGTTTCTTTAATTTCCTTGATATGCTGTTCTTTCGTCTTTTTTAATTGTGTGGTCAAATGTTTTATTGATCCTTTAGCCAGGATATTAAGTACTTTCCCCCCAAGACGGTAAATCCAATCTACCGATTCTTTAATATCCACAAAACCCAGGATTTCTATCCTTTGAGTATACTGATTTTTATCCGCCCATTTAAGAATTTTTTGGACTGCCTCTTCCTCACCTGTACTTACCTTGGCACTGGTGATTTCAATCCTGTTAACTTTTATTTTTTCTATTAGTGTTTTAGCCAGAGCCAATTTCTCATCCGGAGAATAGCTCACATTTTTCATCTGTTCTCCGTCTCTTAATGTTGTATCCATTATTTCTAACTTTGAAAACATTTTTTTTATTCCTTTCTCATATGGAAACTTATAGATAAGCTAGTAGTAAATACCGCACACGCATAGCGAGTGGCTTTAAGAAGCCTCTAAAAGAGGCTAAACTTTTTATTAGTCAGTTTTTTTATATGCTCTTCTTCTCTTGATCTCTGATCTGACTTTGAAACAATTCTTTCCAGGGGTACTCAAGGGGAAGACTTCCCCTTGAGTACCCCTGAGATACTTTTTTGCTTTAGTTATAAAAATGATTGGAATGATATGCTCTAGCTTAAAACTTAACTTAATCTGTATCTTTAGAATTATTTTTAGAAGTATTTTTAGAACGTTGTGACAACATTTTATTGATTGCCTGTAAATAGGCTTTTACACTTGCTTCCAAAGTATCCGTACTGATGCTTTTCCCAACAAAAGATCTACCATTATCCCTGATCTCTACCAATGCTTCACCCTGGGCATCTTTGCCCCTGGTTAGCGCCCTGATATTATAATCAGACAGTTTTACTTTTGCTCCGGTAATACGATCAATGGCATTAAATACTGCATCAACCGGACCGTCACCACAAGCAGCATCTTCCATAATTTCTCCTTCTTTTATCAATTTTACTGTTGCGGTAGGTAAAATACTGTTGCCGGTATTAATGTGAAAATACTTCAATTCATAGATATCGATTATATCTTCAATTAGCATTTCAGACATGAGTGCTTCCAGATCTTCCACATAAATTTCTTTTTTTTTGTCTGCCAGTTGCTTGAATTGTTGAAAAGACTTGTTTAATTTCTCATCATCCAGATGATATCCCAATTCAGCCAAACGACTCTTAAATGCATTTCGTCCAGAGTGTTTTCCAAGTACCAGTTGATTGCTTTGCAGACCGATGGTCTGAGGTGTCATAATTTCATATGTGCTAGCCTGTTTCAGAACACCTGCCTGATGAATTCCAGCTTCATGGGCAAATGCATTCTTTCCTACTATCGCCTTATTAGGTTGAACAACAAAACCTGTTAAACGACTAACCAGCTTGCTGGTTGGATAGATATAATGGGTATCGATATTGGTTGACATATTATAAAAATCTTCCCTGGTATGTAATGCCATGACTATTTCTTCCAGAGAGGCATTTCCCGCCCTTTCTCCAATACCGTTTATGGTACATTCAATTTGTCGTACACCATACTTTAAGGATTTCAGTGAATTTGCTACCGCCAGTCCCAAGTCGTTATGACAGTGTACACTAATTATAGCCTGTCCGATATTGGGAACATTTTCCTGAATGCCCTTTATCAGGTGACCGAATTCGTCAGGCTGAGAATAACCAACCGTATCCGGTATATTAACAATAGTAGCACCGGCCTTGATAACCTCTTCAAAGACTTTATATAAAAACTGAGGTTCACTACGACTGGCATCTTCTGCCGAGAATTCTACTTCCGGACAATAACTCTTTGCTAATTTTACTGCTGAAACAGCCTGCTCCAGGACTTCCTGAGGTGTTTTTTCAAGCTTATACTTCATATGTATCGGAGAGGTAGCAATGAACGTATGAATTCTGGGTTTTTGAGCTGTTTGAATAGCATCCCAGGTACATTTGATGTCTTGTTCAACCGCTCGACATAACCCGGCAATTGTAGAATTCCTGATATTTCTGGCAATCACTTCCACTCCCTCAAAATCTCCGGGAGAAGAGACAGGAAAGCCTGCTTCAATAACATCAACTTTCATTTTTTCCAGAAGTTTCGCAATTTCCAGTTTTTCATTGGTATTAAGAGAAGCCCCAGGACATTGCTCGCCGTCACGTAAGGTTGTATCAAAAATAATTATTTTTTCACTCATTCTTCTTACCTCCTTTTCTAATAAATAACTAACTCATTAATCACTCCCTGAATACATCATTAAGTTACTTTTTACCCTAAGCATTCCCGTTAGCTTTTGTCCTGGCTATCGCAATCCTCCCGGTACGGACAGTCTCTATAATACCAAAAGGTTCTAATAGTTTTATAAAACCGCTTACCTTCTCCTCGTCTCCGGATAATTCAATAGTCACGGTATTTCTTTCTACATAGACAACTTTGGCTTTAAATATTTCTACCAATTGAATAATCTCTGCCCGAATTGGCAATGAATCCGTATGCACTCTTACCAGAATTAGTTCTCTTTCAATAATATTCCCGGGAGATATATCACGCACACGTATGACATCAATTAATTTATTTAATTGCTTCGTTACTTGTTCTAAAACCTTTTCATCTCCGCTGGTAATAATAGTCATTCGTGAAATACCCGTTTTTTCAGAAGGACCTACTGCAATGCTTTCAATATTAAAGCCTCTCCGGGTAAATAAACCAGCAACACGGGCCATGACGCCAGGGTGGTCTTCCACTAAAATGGCAATGGTATGTTTCATGATTGATCAACTCCCATCATTTGATTGATTGACGAGCCTGGTTGAACCATTGGAAAAGTATTTTCCTCCTGAGGTATTTGACAGTCTATAAGTACAAATTGGTTCATTTGAAAGGCTTTCTCTAAAATAGGGTAAAATTCTTCTTTTTTATCTACTCTGAAACCGACTCCCCCATACCCCTCGACAATCTTGATAAAATCAGGACTTCCGGCAAGAGAAGTCGAAACATAACGCCGTTCACAAAACAATTCCTGTAACTGCCTCACCATGCCCAGGTAGCCGTTATTCATTAACACTACGATAATGGGTAAGCGATTATAAATTGCGGTAGCCAATTCCTGAATATTCATCTGAAAACTACCGTCCCCGGAGATACAAACTACCGGCTTTTTAGGACACCCAAATTTTGCACCGATTGCAGCAGGCAGACCAAATCCCATGGTACCCAGACCGCCTGAAGAAACAAAAGTACGGGGATGCATAAATTGACCATAATTGGCTGCCCACATTTGGTGCTGTCCAACATCGGTCACAATAATAGCCTCTCCCTTAAAAAATTCATTGATACACTTGATAATATATTTTGGTTTCAGCTCTCCTTTTTTTTCTTCTAATTGTGGTATAATCTTTTCTCTTATTTTCTTAATTTCTGCCAGCCATGACGAATTTTTTTTCTCAGTAAGGTAATCGTTTAACTGATGCAGTGTATATTTCAAATCTCCTACAATAGGTATATTAACTGCAATATTTTTCCCAATTTCAGCCGGGTCAATATCAATATGTATCAATTCTGCATGGGGACAAAATTGCTTTAAATTTCCGGTAATTCGGTCATCAAACCGAGTCCCAAGTGCAATAATAAGATCGGCACTACTGATTGTCTGGTTAGCTACATACTGTCCATACATTCCCAGCATTCCCAGAGAAAGCGGGTGGTTCTTCGGAAAACTACCAAGGCCCATAAAGGTATTAACAACTGGAATATTTGTCTTGAGTGCCACTTTCTGTAATTCCTCTGAAGCATTGGCATTAATGATACCACCACCGGCAATAATTACAGGTTTTTTAGCTTCCATGATTTTTTTTGCTGCTGCTTTAATCTGTCTAACATGTCCTTTATAAGAAGGTTTATAGCCTTCTCTGTTTACCTTATCAGGATACTTAAATTGACATCTGGCCTGTTGAATATCTTTAGGTAAATCAATTAACACAGGTCCCGGTCTTCCACTACGTGCAATATAAAAGGCTTCCTTAATAATCGATGCCAAATCTTCTACTCTTCTGGCTATATAGTTATTTTTAGTAATGGGAAGTGTGATTCCGGTAATATCAACTTCCTGCAGGGCATCATTTCCAACCATATCAGTTGGTACCTGTCCAGTAAATGCAACCAGTGGGACTGAATCCAGGTAGGCATTTGCCAAGCCGGTAACCAGATTTGTTGCTCCCGGGCCTGATGTCGCTATACACACTCCTACCTCACCGGTTGCCCTCGCATACCCGTCAGCTGCATGAATAGCTCCCTGCTCATGTCTTGTTAATATGTTTTTGAAAGGAAGTTTTTTCATTTTTCCAAAGGTATCGTATAAAGGCATGATTGCCGCACCAATTATACCAAAAATCACCTTTACTTCTTCCTGTTTTAGAGATTCAACAATAATTTCAGTTCCGCTTAATTCCATAATTTCACCTCTTTTCATTATTTCAGCAATCATCATCAGTTACTGATTTGACTTAATAAAAATCGCCCCCTCCAGCCATATGGCTTGGATAGGGACGATTTTCTCGTGTTACCACCCTATTTCAGTAGAAAATCTTATTTTCTACCCTCATTACTTTTTAAAATAATCAATACATTTGCTGAAAAAATTTTCCTTCTTAAGCTGGAAGTGAGTTTCGGTAATATCTTCTACCATATTCACACCGATTCATGGCTCTCTTTAGTTAATGATTACCTACTGGCTTCTTTACTTTTTATAGTTTAATTTTTGCAATTTTACTAAGTTATTTAACTTTTGTCAAATAAATTTTAAAAAATATATTATATTTGGACTTACATTTGAATAAGGTTGAATAATCAATGTTTCATTTGAGCAAGGATTAATTCTACTATTTTATTAAAAATTTGTGTAGTTTCTGAATTTTTATGTTGAGAAATATAAGGTGAGCCCTCATCTGCAGAGTTTACCATATCTATATCTATAGGAATTTTACCCAAGAAAGGTATTTTAAATTCTTCTGCTGCTTTTTCCCCTCCCCCTGATTTAAATAAATCAATATTATTACCACAATGGGGGCATTTAAATCCACTCATATTTTCTATAATACCCAGAACAGGAATTTTAAGATTTTTTAAAAAATTTATACATTTACGAGAATCTAATAATGCAATTTTTTGGGGAGTAGTAACAATAATCCCTCCCTCTAATTCCGGAACAAGTTGACAAATCGATAAAGGCTCATCACCAGTACCCGGTGGAGAGTCCATAATAAGATAGTCTATATTACCCCATTTTACTTCCCCTAAAAACTGTTTTAAAGCCATCATTTTTAAAGGTCCTCTCCAGATAAGAGGAGCATCAGAATTCTCAATTAAAGAAGCCATAGAAACAGCAGTTAGGTTAGAAGAAACACTCATAGGAATGATCCCTTCTGTGTTTCCTTGTAACTTTTTCCCTTCAAACCCTAACATGGCAGCAACAGAGGGTCCATGCAAATCAGCATCCAGGATTCCTACTTTAAAACCTTTTTTATTTAAAGAATAGGCTAGATTAACTGCTACTGAACTTTTCCCTACCCCACCTTTGTTAGAAAGCACCAAGATTTTATGTTTTATGTTAGACATATTATTTTTTAGTTTTTCATCGAGATCATTTATTTCTTTCTTTTGTGTATTATTGATATTAACTGTCATTTATTCACCTTTTTTCTTAAATTTTCTTATATAAAATTTATGTCCTTTGTATTCTGATTCTACTAATTGACCTTGTTTAATTAATCGGTCTATAATCGACCATTTAGAATGAGCCTTCTTTAAAAAATCCCTTAAAGCTTCCTCTCTCATGGGATGTACAGAGGTTATACTTAAAATATCTTCTTCTGCCTTGCCGGTAAAGGCAAAAGCATTCCCTTCATAGCCAACAAGGCATTCTACCTGATTAATTTTTTCTTTAAAAAGATTGTAACTTTGGTTAACCATTTTCTCAGAAGGGATTTGTACCCAACTTTCGGCAGGAGGTCGAATAGGTACAGAAAGAAAAGCTTTGCTTGGCTTAAGTTGAGCTAAAAAATCGGCCACCTTCTCTACATTTTGCCTGTTATCATTGATATTTTTAATTAACATCGTCTCGGTGATTATTTTTCCTCTATAAACTTGGACAAACTCCAATATAGCCGCCAGAAGAGAATCTAAGTGCAGATTTCGATGGGGTCGATTTATCCTCCGCCAGGTCTCTTCTTCGGTAGAATCAATTTTTAAAGAGACTAAGTCTGCATCTTTTAAATTTTCTCTCACCTGTTCGTGATCCATGAGAGAAGTATTTGTAATAACCGCTATTTTGATCCCCAAGGATTTTAATAATTTAATCTCCTGACCCAGATTAATATCTAAAGTAGGTTCTCCGTCAGGTACAAAAGTAAGATAATCAATAGATTCATGCATTTTTTCTGTTTTTTTTACTTTACTTTGTACTTCCCAAAAAATATCTTTGGGCTGATAAAACTCAGTGGGATTAATTCTCATTTTAAAAGTTTTACCTAATTGGCAATAGATGCAGGAATAGGTACATATTTTGGGGGGAATATTATTTATACCCAAACTATGACCTAAACGTCGTGAAGGTACAGGTCCAAAGATAATCATAGTATCTCCTTTACTCTAATTGGTTAAATACTCTAATTTCTGCCATATGTTCTTTATCTCTGTAACAGCTTTATTATCACTATATTCTACTACTGGTAATTCTTTTACCAGGGCTTCAGTGATGATGTTATCAAAATGAATTTTTCCTATTATTTCTACCTGGGTATCTTTACACCATTTTGTAATTTTAGCTGAATTTTCTAAATTAATATCAAACTTATTGATGATGACCACCGTCTTTATCCCAAAATGTTGGGCTACTTGGTTTACTCTTTCTAGATCATGTATTCCAGAAAGGCTTGGTTCGGTCACCACGACAGCTAAATTAGCACCAGTAAGGGTAGCTATCAGAGGACAACCGATTCCTGGTGGCCCATCTATAATGATTAATTTCAGATGATTTTTTTTAGCAATTTTTTGAGCATTCTGTCGAACTATAGTAACTAATTTCCCTGAATTTTCTTCTGCAATACCCAATCGAGCATACACTAAAGGCCCATATTTTGTCTCAGAGATATACCATTCACCGCAATGATTTTCCTTCATTTGAATTGCCTGTACCGGACAAACCAGAGCACATAATCCACATCCTTCACAAGAAGTTAAGTCAACTAAAGTCCGGTTTTTGATTGTTTTAATTGCATCAAAACGACAAGCTTCCTGGCATTTCCCACAATTGGTACATTTTTCTAAATCTATGCCGGGGATTAATCCGGCATAGAAATCATTTTTTTCTTTTATTTCGGGATGAAGTAAAAGATAAAGATTGGAAGCATCTACATCACAATCTCCCATAACCTTCTTTTTAGCTAAAGCAGCAATGCTTGCGACAATGACTGTCTTTCCTGTTCCGCCCTTACCGCTAATTATGACTATTTCTTTCATTAAAAAAACCTCGATTCTTATCGTTTAAATACATTAAGAGGTTCGTAATTTTAAAATTCAGAATCACTTCGCCACCATGTTTTTCGAATAAATTCTTAATGCCAAAGGAATGACAGAAAATAAACAAGGCACCCGCATAGCGGGTGGCTTTAATCTCTACGGTAAAAACATTTAACCATTACCACCTT
>Ga0180433_10005630_pt1 | contig 16819 bp, 16 predicted proteins | sample SS_ome_8_FD_132980 | JGI IMG/M metagenome (GOLD analysis project Ga0180433, IMG submission 132980) | Hypersaline lake sediment archaeal communities from the Salton Sea, California, USA - SS_1_D_1 metaG | ecosystem: Environmental > Aquatic > Non-marine Saline and Alkaline > Hypersaline >... | reverse complement strand
GGTAAATAGCAAAATAAGATAGTAAAATTAGTGTCAGTTTTAATTACGCATGACTGGTTATATGTAAGATATGTATTGTCAAATAAATTCCACATTTGTGACAATTTTTAATTACTTGTTACACTTTTAAATATTTATCCAACAAGTTTTAGATAGATTTTTAAGGCTAAGAATTCTAAATTTGCAATTAATAACTACTTTAATTTAGAAATCCATATTAAAGAAGGTATATAAAAATGAGTGATAGAAGTACTGGAGTAATATTAGTAGGGATACTGGCGATTGCTGCTTTGGGATTAAGTGGCTACATGTTTGCTGAACGTTTATTTCCATCCTCTCAATCTCAACAAGGATCTGAACAAGGATCCATCTTAGTAGGATATTGGGAGTATCTTGGGAAAAGCACAGCTAATCCAGACCACGATGATAATTCGGATTGGCTTATTTATTTAGGAGATCATCAATATAACAATTCAAACTACATTTTAGTGAATAATCAGAGAGATCGTTTTACCTTGACGCAAGCGGGATATTACAAATTAACTCTAACTACATGGATTGATAATATAGCAGATGATCATATATATAGACTCATACTTTTAAAAAATGGTATTGAGGATAACCTTATATATAGAATTTATGGAGATCCTTCACAACCCGATGAATTCATTGCCTCTTCTCTAACATTTTATAGCGATGGAAATGATTATTTTGAAATAAATGCTAAGAGCACCCTTGACTTTGGTTTTAAACCTTTGATGGATCATGACATGCTCTCAATCGAATATTTTCTATAATTTCAATTATTTCTTTTTTTTTTTCTTTTCTACTTATAAGTTTTTAAAAACATTCTTAAACTAAAGGGATATGTGTGGTTAATATTTAATAATGAAATTGCCCATAGCATTATTCAGCAAGTAATTAAAAATTTCAAAAAAATGTGATATAAATGAGTATAGAAGCAATATTATCAATTACACTGACGATTTTTTATGTAATAGTCGGATTATTAATAATTTTTAAGGCTTACAAGGCAAATAAGACGAATGTGATTTATTTCGGAATAGTTTTATTGCTAAATGCTGTAACTTATATAGGATTAATAGTTCCACTAGGCTTGATTCAGGACGTGACTCGAGGTTGGTCGATGATCTTTGCTCTAATTTTTACTAAATTAACGTTCTATCAAAACAGAAAAGGACCATTTCTAATTTTCTTGTTAATAGCGATTATTGCATGGATTCTTGAGATACCAATGAGTTTATTAAGTGCAACAATGACTGATCCTAATATATATGCTTTTATTGGTAATGTATTGTTTGGAATCACTTTAATGATTGCGGCGGGATGGTTTTCATTTGCATCGTTTGAAGCACATAAAGAGATAAAATCTCTTGACTTAGAACCTTTTCAAAAGAAGCGGTACACGTTATTTGGAACGTCTGGTGCTTTATTAGCCTTCGGAGGTTTTTTATTTATTTTCTGGACTCCTGCGAAACTAGACGATACACTCACTTTAGTCGTACAAGGCACTGTAGCATTAGTATCCGTTATTTTTGTGATCATAAACTACTTAGTATGGATATCACCCGAGTTTTTTAAGAGATATCTAAATAGAGGATATAAAAAGACTGATTCTGATGAACCTGAGCTTTCGGAGGAAGAAATAATGCGCATTTCCAAAAAGGGTGATTAAAAAAATGACAACAATCATCGATGTATTAGGAGAATTTCTCTCCAAAGAACTTGACATTAAATCCATACAAGCTAAAGGACTAATCAGACTAGGAATAAAGGATGTTGTACCAGAAGAAGATGTTCAAAAAATGTCTTTAGAAGAATTAAAGGATGCTATTAACAAGGGAGTGAAAGGTCGCCTGGATAAAATCGGCATTGAAAACAGCAATAAAATTATTGCGAATTTGATAAAATATATTATTAAAAACCAATCTTTAGTAACCATGCTTGGAATGTAGTGATGAAATTAGACACTCACTTCTAATTTTTTTTTTTCACATTACTAATATTTCCTTTTTTCCTACTTTGGACCTCTTATCTTGCTAAAGTACTGTCTGATTGAATTTAAATCTTAACTATCGAAACATTTAAATATATAGTTTTATATTTATTTCACAACCTCAATATAAGAATATATAGAGTTATATAAAAAATGGCAAAAAAAACAAAAACAACACAACCAGAATTGAGATTATCTAGAAAGCAGATGAGGATTTTGATCGTTGGTATAATCATTGCGATTCCTGCAATTGCGATTCCAACTACGATATTTGCTTCTTATGAAAAATTATCGTATAACGAATATGGATTGAATGTCAATAACTTCGATGGAACCATCGAAAACAGGGTATACGAAGAAGGATTTCATTTAATCGGGATACTCAACGATTTTATTCGTTTTCCAAGCACGTGGGTGACGATTGAGTTTAGTCCTTCATGGGATGCGAATGATATTCCGATCGTAAGTCAAACTAGAAATGGTTTATTCGTTGATGTCGACGTATCTTTCCAATTTCGATTGCGAAAGTCTGATGTTCTTCAGATATATACGGAATATGGAATGGATTATTTAGAATACATAGAAAAAGTAGCAAGAAGCGCGTTGAGAACCGTAATTGGAAATTACGATGCTGAGCAACTATATACAAATAGAACTGTGGTTAACTCTGAAATGTTTGATTCAATGCATGCTTCCTTAGATTCAATCGTGGAAATGGGAGATTTCCAGCTTAGAGACATAGAATTTCCTGAGTCATTTAAAGAAGCGGTGGAAGAGTACGAGGTATGGAGAATTCAAACTGAGATCGCCAGACAGGAACAACTTGCGGAATTAATTAGGCAAGACACGCTTACTTATATCGCTGAATATACAGCTAACAGAACAATGATAGAATATGAGGGTTTAGCAACTGCGCTTGAATCTCTAAGACAAGAGTTAAACATCACGCAAGATCAATTGCTTACCTATCTCTGGATTGAAACGATTGAAGAACACGATGAGTCGTACCTTTTCATAGGATTGGATCAATTTCCAATCTTAATCCCAACGAATAGCTCGTGATAATCTTAATAACAACACTATTTTTTTTTTAAATTAGCTTTTAATTTACTTTGAGTTTATATTAGATATTGATTACATTTTGATTTACTATATCATCTACTATTATGTAAAAAATAACAATCTTTTTATACTAGAATGTCAAACCTTGATATAATTATTTCATTAAAGGAGAAAAAGTAAATGAATTATAACAAAATTGGAAATATTATACTCGCTTTGGTGGCGGTTCTACTTCAATTATTATATTTTGGTGCCCTAGTTGCTATAACAGCTGAAGGGCCAAATATGTTGGCGAATGTTGACTCCCAATACATCACTCCATATTCTAACGCCCAATTAGTATTGATCGCTTTTATATTTGTGACGGAAATAGTACTTTTTGTTGCTGTAGCGGCATTCATTTCGGATAAAAAACGCCTAATAGGAGAGATTGGAGTAATATCTTACATTTTAGTAATTATCTTTGATGTGGTTTTCGTGTATACAATGATTGAGCAACTCATAGCTACTGCTGATCCAGGAGTTTTAGCATCAATAAGATTGATGTTCTATATAATCGTTATACCCCCGTTTTTTGGAATAGCTGGTGGTGTTTTAAAGGTAGCTTTTCCAGAATAATAATTTCCATTTCTTTTTTTGTTTATTTTTTTTAAAAGATAAGAATCTACAAAAGAAATAAAAATGGGAGTGTTATGAAAAATGCAAAAATACCATATATAATACAGAAATAGCTAAAATCTACTTTTTTTGCAACTTTCAATAAAACTTCCATTGATAGAAATCCAACTAGAAAGCTTATCATCACTATAATTATAATAGTTAGAGGATCAATAAATCCAAAAACAGAACCTTCTCCAAAAATAATATCCACAACAATCGACGCTAGGGCAACTGGAACAGACATTAGAAAACTTAGTTTTAATGTGTTCTCTTGTTCGTAGTTTTCAAAGAGAATTACTGATACAGTTATTCCTGAGCGGGAAATTCCAGGCAAGATCGAAAATCCTTGAGCTAATCCTGCTTTAAAACTATCTTTTGAGATAGATCCTAAAGATTTCTCTTCGATCGAATATTTTCCAAAAGTTTTCTTTGTTTTTAATAGAAATATACCCGTGATTAATAATGAACCCGCAATTATTAATGTAAATATATCTCCCTGTGATGCAGTAAAGACATTATTTAGGACTGTTCTTAACAAGAAATATAGTGGTAGGGCAGTAATTCCAGTTCCTATTGTAGCTATTATCAACCAATTTCTCTTTTTTTTTATCATTTCTTCTGGTTCTCCAAATAAAGTTGGAAGACATGCTTTCAATATTTCAATATACTCATATCTTAATTTAATTACGACGGCTAAGGTTGTTCCTAAATGTAACCAAATTGCAAGACTAAAGGCTTCTTCGGGAGTTAGTCCAAAAATATTAATGGAAGAGAGCATGACTTGACCAGAAGAAGAAATAGGAAGCCATTCAAATAATCCTTGGAGGATTGCTAAGATTATGTATTCAATCATTATTTACTATTTATTATATAATCAATCTATTAAAGAACTTCCTATATATTTTCTATTTTAAGATAAAATCATTAAAATTATATTTTATATTAGCTCCTCTTAATAATATATAATTGAAAAATTAATGATTATAACATGACATTTATAACTACTATTAAAGAATCTTTTAGTGCCAAATTACTAATCGGTGTAATTTTAACCTGGATTGTATTAGCCATTATATTTGCTTTTGCTGATTTATATATCTCAATTGCCGTTGTTGACCAAAACTCTTTATTAGGTATTTTTGGAAGAGACTTTGGAGAAGCTCCAGGGTGGGGATTGATAGGAATAAGTATTTCGATACTTATTGGAAGCTTCATTAAAGACATTAAAAAACAGAAATTAAGTGCACTTATCGTAATATCGATAGGACTCATACTTGTATTATATTATCTCTCTGAAGGTTCAATGCTAAATGTAACTAATTATTCCAGCATGGTTATTTTTACCGTTATCTTTCCAATTTTGACGCTTAACAAAGATTGGAGCGAATATAGGATAATAGCAGGGATTATCCTCACTTTGGCAATTATAAATTCTCTTTTATTTGTTCAGACAGTTAAAATTTTATGGGGTAGAGTTAGGTTTAGAGATCTTCTTCCTGACTATTCTAATTTTTCACCTTGGTTCGTTCCTCAGGGAATAACTGGAAGTAAATCATTTCCATCGGGTCATACTGCTATGGGATTCATGCTTCTTCCTTTACTAATATTGGTAAAAGATCGAGACCTAAGAGACCGGACGAGGATAAGCGTGACGGTTGCGATTATTGGTTGGGGAATATTTGTAGCCTATTCTCGAATACTTATTGGAGCTCATTACGCATCAGATGTGCTATTTTCAGCGGGAATGGCGTCAGTTATTACGATCCTGCTATATGAATTAGTCAATTTAAAAACAAAATCGTGAATTTTTTCTAATTATCTTTTTTTTTAGAATGCTTGAGGCGTTCCCTACTTTATATACTAGATTGCGATCTTATTCATATTACGAAAAAAGTGGTCTGAAATTGTGACAAGTATTAATATACCAGAGAGCAACGCCATTGAAGCTCTAAAACCAGAAAGTATAGACTATAATTCAGCTTGTTTTATTCACGCCAGCGATATCCATCTGGGAAGCCATCAATATCGCAATGACAATCGTGCCGAGGATTTCATTAGTGCTTTACGAGAGATATTGCATAATGCAATCCAGCATAATGCAGATTTCATTTTATTAGGAGGAGATGTGTTTACTTCCTTAGAAATGTTGCCAGGCAAGCTAACTAGTATCGTTGATTTATTGATGTGCTTTCAAAACAACACGAAAGCAACCATTCCAATAATAGCAATAGAGGGAAATCACGACATCCGTAAATTTTCAAGAGGTGTGAGGTTTGAAAAGTGCGGTCAATCGTGGTTAAAGTTACTAGCGCGGTTAGGATTAATCGTGCTTCTCGATGGAGACCTTGAATTACCAACTGACCAAATTTTTCAACCATATGATTTTGCTGAAAAAAAAGGAGGGAAGATTCAAGTCAAAAATGTGATGATATATGGGACTCGATATCTAGGGGAGAAACCAGTTGAGCAATTATCAAGAATTAGGAAAGCTATTGTAAAAAACGATGGTCTTTTCCATGTGCTCCTACAACATTTTGGTATTCAAGGTCAAATGGAGGGTGTTCCAGGAATTGATTTAAGCTTGATTCAACATCTAAAACATAGAGTACAGTATTTAGCACTTGGTCATTTTCACAAGCAGTTCATTCTTGATGATTGGATTTATAATCCAGGGTCTTCAGAAGCCGTTTCTTCCATGGATAACTCGTTTGGAAGGGGTATTTTTCTTGTGAATGTAAATTACAATACAAAATATAAGAAAAATGTAAAGTTCATTCAGTTAAATAATCGCAAATACATATGGAGGACGGTAAGTTTTCCAAAACAAGTTAAACATAAAGAAGAGTTATTCAAGCACTTATATCGAGAATTAAAGGAGCAATTGAGGTCATTATGTCAAGGATTAGATCCCTCAAACAATGAAATGCCTATTTTGTACTTAAAATTGAAAGGAAAGGAACCAGTCAAGCTCCTAAAAGTCAAGGAAAAAGATTTAAGGGAATTCATATGTGAAAAATTTCCCATTGTAGACGCAAGAATTTACATGAAGTTTGAAGATTCGATCACAACTATTGATAAATATTTTTAATTACCTGATTGTTTCAAGCTTGATAGACAATTAGTCTAATCTTTTTATTGATGGAAGTCTAATTCATATTTATGTCTATTAAAACATTTGCTAAAAAAAATAAACTTTTTACAGGCATTACAGTGTTTTTTTTAATTTGGATCCTCATTCTAGTTATACTGGGATTATTCATTACTCGAACAGTCGTCTTTTGGGATGCCCTCGCTCAAAGTGATGTTTCTTCCCAATATCAATCCTACATACCTGCTTTAAGATATATTGTGGAACCTTTTGCAGCTATTGGTTTTAATTTAGGAATGGATTTTACATGGATTATTCTTTTTTTGTTATCATATGTCGCTCTAAGAATTGTGTATTTATATCTAAGGAAAAAGGATAGGATTAAATCAGAGAAATATCTCTTACTTAAGTATGCTATAGGGGATTTCCTTATTTTTGCGTTCCAGGTATGTGCTCCAATATTTTTACTTGTAGGTATAATTATGGGTTTGGGGTATTTATTCGTTGGCTTCTATTTTGTTAATCTCTACTGGGATGTCTTGATTCACATTGAAATGATAATATGTTTTATCTTTCTATTGATTAAAATAGTTCATTTAATCGTGACAATGTACCATCCAAATCTTAGATTTAATTATTTATCTAAAAAAAGGCATCAACCGCGTGATAGAATGACTAAGAGGCAGATCAATTATCAATTTTCAAAGCGAGAATTCATTTATTTCATGACAATGTTAATGATGGCGTTTAATACGAATTTTCTTTTTATATCGATTCCTTTTCCAACCCAATCTATACAAAAAAACTTAACCAGTGATGAAGTGTTAATCGATTTACACGTGCATACTACAGCTTCTGATGGGTGGTTAACGCCTGAGCAGAGAGTCATGTGGTATATTGAACAGGGTGTTTCAGTTGCAGCTTTTTCCGATCACGATAATAGGCGCGGAGCAATTGCAGCTCAGGGATTCGTTGGACAAATGGGTTTGGATTTTACTGTTCTAATGGCTGAGGAATGGACTGATCACGCAAACGATATTCACATGAACATATATGGTTTAGATGAAACTATAGTTCCACTGGAATCAGCAACAGTTGGAGGACCTAAAGCAATGAATGCTAAAGATACTATAGAATACGTGAAAAATAATGGTGGATACATCACGGTAAATCACTATAATTACAAAAACAACGGTAGTGGAGGTTACGGTGTTCCTTATACTTTAGTTCAACTTAGAGACTGGGGCGTTGATGGATTCGAGATAATTAATGGGAACAGTCATAAAGGTAAATATCTAAAAATTCGAGAATTTTGCTTGAATAATAGTTTAATCTGCATGAGTGGTACTGATGTACATACAAATGAACCTCTTAACTCGTTTATAAGATTAACATTACCCGATCCTAACAACAAGACAGTAGATAGCATCTTCAATGTTCTTAGGGCAAACACTCACTCTGCTGTCGCAATACAACATAATTCAGAACTTGTTAATATTCCAGGATATCTTAAAGATATCGGATTTAAAGAAATTGAGCATTTTTTAAATTACTTCTTAAATCTTGATTCTTACCAAGTATTAAGCTGGATAATGTGGAGTTCTGGATTTTTTGCTATATTCGTTTTAATCTACAGGGAAATAAAAAAGGTAGAATTAGCATTACTTAGAGATAAAATTCTGTAAGAATATAGTTATTTCATTTCTTTTTTTTTTAGTATCAATCAAGAAATCAGATTTTTATATATAATAACCGGTATTATCTTCGTGTTTATTATCTTGATCATCGTCATCGTCGTTATCTGTTCTAAAAAATTTCTTAGCTAATTTTCTTAGAATCTCTTGAGGATCACCATTCAGATCGAGATCTTTGAAATCTCTAGGATCAAGATTTATTATACCACCATTTTTTCCCATCGGAAAGAAGTTGCTCCGAAGCTCTCGTTTCCGTTTTTCCTCTTGTTTTGCTTTCAAACTTAATTCTTTCTTCATGAGCTCTCTTAACTCGTTTGCAACGATTTTATCCAAAAATGAATGGTCGGCATCCAGTAGATCTTCCGTTCCATAGAGTTTAGTAATTTTTTTAATTGCTTTATCCTTTTTGATCTCTGAGATTTGAGTTATGGATTCAAGTCCTAATAGATGTACAATATTAAGCCAATCCAGTTTAATTGCCCATATTTCCTTTTCCGACATCGTGGTATTTTTAATTTCCAGAGTTATTTTATGAGTAATCAGTTATTATATTAATTAATTTTTGTTTAAAGTTAAAGTTATTTTTTCGTTATTACATGTAAGATACGAACTAGGAACATATAAATTTAATCTTTTCAAATTATTTACTGTCACCATTATCAACAAATAAAAAAAAAGGTTGAAAGTAAGGTTGATTTTATTACTTTAATAAAAATGGTCTTTAAAAGACTTCTCAAAATCGGCAACATAAGGATTTTTCGATTTTTCTTGAGACATATACTCCGAATACCGCGGTTTTCCCTTATCTTTTAAAAAAGCATTAAGAGATCTCTCAAAATCGTTCAAGCAGAAGCTATTTTCTTCGCCGAACTTAATCATGCCAAATTTTAATAAGAAATCTTCCTCTGTGTCAGAAATTTTTTACTCACACCTCGTGTTATTCCTGATTTTTTTTGTTTTAGTTTGTTTATAGATAGAAAAACATTTTATTATTTAATTAAATACTCTTTTGAACAAACAACAAATGGATAATTTCATATTTAAATATTTGTATCCTTGTCAAAATCACACAAATATTATAATATAACTATATAAATCACACTTTTGGTTAAGGAATAGAATTTTTATTAATTATTTCCTCGTATTTTAATAAGATATGTGATAATAAATAAGAGTTATAAATCAAAGAATAATCAATATTAAATAATTATAAATACAGCTAACTTATCATGAGTAGAAAAATCGACGATAGAACATATTTGACCTATCTTTTACAATACTTAAATGTAGATAATTTAAAACAAATATGTCGAGAGTTCACTATAAAAGGATTTTCAAAGCTTAAAAAAGCAGAATTAATTGATTTCATCCTCGATTCTTTAGCAGAAGAAGAAATGGCTGAGCTTCTCAAACAAAGAGAGGATGACATTGTTTCTGATGGAATTAAGGTTGCTTTACAAAAAATAAATGGAGAAGATGCGAGAGAGTCAATTAGCGCAATCAAGATTGTAAATCCCGATGATCACGAAATTGAAATACTCTTCAAGGGAATGAGATGGGAAATCACATCATTTCTGTCAATAACGGATGAAAATATTGGAAATCCAGAGAGAGATTGCGATTGTAGAATAGGTTCAAATATGGGTTTTTGTAATCATTTCTGGGTGGGTTTTATTTATTCTTTAAAACAAAAGTGGTTTAAACTCGAAGATTGGAGCCTCACGGCATTACCTGATGATTTTGAGGAGAAAATCAAGTCAATCAAAATTACCACGACAACCACATCAGGCGATAGAACTGAAAGTACGGGATTAGTCGACGAGAGTTCTAATGGTTTTCAATTAATGGGACAAATTAACACCAGTATCACGGTTTATGAAGGAGAGATTACTGATATTGTTGAAAAACAAGCAGAATTTCAAGGTAATATTACTACCTTTTACATAGTCTCATTAAAAAATATCAAGTTTGGTCCAAAAATAACAAGAAAAAGCGACTTTAAAGAGGAAGATATTAAAGAAGCGGAAAATTTGAAGTTAAGGATTAGCCAGAAATTGCATAACGAAAGTAATTTAGAAAATGGCAATAAACTCAAATTTAATGGTAAGCTCATGAAGGATAATGCTTGGGGATTTATCGTAAAAAATGTGAGAAAAGTGGAAAAAATCTGAATACTTAGAGAAAAAATAATGAAATAGTAGATGATGAATATAATAATTAGTTCTTTATCTTCAAGCTTTCTAGCTTTTTCTTTTTTTCTTCATGAATATCATACATTTTTATTTTAATTTCAACTAGATATTCGCCATATAGTGGATAGAAGCTAAAAACATACACGCTAACTAGCACGATAATACCTGGAATAATTCCCATACCTAATCGAAATCCCAGAAGCGTAAATACAGATTGAGGTTGTTGAACTCCATTAATCGGTTCTTGGTATTGAAAGAGCAAGAGGATTAAAGCGATAAAAAGACCTGCGAGTGATTGAGCAGGTTTTGTTATTAAAGCGCTAACTCCAAATATTGCTGCTTCTCGTCTTGTTCCAGTATTAACTTCATCTTCGTCAGCAACAGCTCCTAAAGCAGTGTTTGGTAAGCCCATAAATCCAAATAATCCAAAACCAAAAAGAAAGAAGCCAAAAGTAGCGAAAATATCGGGAAGAACGCCAATCATTATCAATCCAATACCGATTATAGCTAAAGATCTAAGCAAAGTATATTTTAGACCTCTAGCTTTATTTAGTTTTAAAAGAAATATTGTCCCTAAAAACAATCCAGATAAGAGGAAAATACCAATTAAAGCAAGTATTAAGGCTGAAGGGTAATTGATGTATATATAATTAATAAAGAAAAAGATATTACCAAAAATTACTGCCTGAACGAATCCTACGCAGAAATTCACGAACACGGTTGAAAGAAAAGATTTGTTTCTGATCGTGTATCTAAAAGATTCAATAATACCTAAGGGTTCATCAATTTGGGAAAATTCTAACCGTTCTTTAATTGTAAAAGCTGTAATCCACATGGTTAAAAGCTGAATTAAAGCCAAAAGGACTACAAAAATAATAAATCCCTCTCTTCCTGGATCTTCTAAGAATGATAATGGTAAAATTAAAGAAATTAGCGTGCTAAAAATCCCAAAAATCATTATATAAACTTGAATATTTACTCGTTCTTTATTATCCATGCTCAATTCTTGCCCTAAAGCTGAATATGCCATGTTAGTAGTATTATAACAAATATCAAAAAAGATCATTGTCAATAATAGCCAAAAGAAAACCCCCAATTCTCCAATTTCTCTTGTTAATGGGCTAATCCAAATTAAAATAAACGAGAGAGCTAAAAAAGGAGCTAAATATTTTAAATAGGGAATTCTTCGCCCTTTACGTGTTCTTGTCCTATCAGAAATCCACCCAAAAATAACTCCATTTATCGCATTCAAAATAGTATAGAGAGTAAATGCATATAAAATCGAACTTGATTGGAGGAGCAATTTTTCTCGATAAAAAATAATAACTGAATTTAAAAATATCGTAAAGACAGTGTAAGAACCAAACGAGCCAACAGCATAGCATAATTTTGTTTTTATATCTACTTTTTCTTCCAATGGAATTGAATCATGGTGATTTAAGCTCATTAAATCATTTAGTGTTTTTGATATATAAAAAGATTAAACAACGAAAAAAAATGGAAAAACGATTGAGAAAATAAAATATTTAACTCTAATTATTACTTTTTATATTTTAGTAAAAATAAGGTGATTTAGAATTAATCTTGAATATTCCCTTCTAACAGATTTTTATCAATTGACCATGGCCAATGGATATTTATTAAAGGATATTGCCGAGAGACCTGCAGTTTTTGACTTATTTTTTAGAAAAGCGCCATTTAATGGTGTTTACGCTATTAGTTATGGTCTTGATAAAGCAATAAAAGATATTTGTGATATGAGCTTTTCGGAAGATTCAATTGAATACCTCCAGACTTTTGACATGTTCTCAGACGAGTTTTTTGAATACTTAGCTAATTGGAAATGTCAACTAACAATCCGGTCCATGGATGATGGTCGCGTGATCTTCCCTTACGAACCAATAATGGAAGTTGAAGGTCCTTTAATACAATGTCAACTTATCGAGACATACTTATTGAATTCTTTTAATTTTCCAACTTTGTGCGCAACTAAAGCGAACCGCATGTGGTTGGCTTCAGGGAAACAACCTATCCTTGAGTTTGGTCTTAGAAGATCGCAAGGTCCAAATGGAGGTTTAACTGCGAGCGAAGCAGCAATGGTTGGAGGATGTTCAGGAACTTCAAATGTCCTAGCAGGAAAAATGCATGGAATGCCTGTGAGAGGAACGCAAGCACATTCATGGGTAATGGCATTTAAATCAGAGTTAGAGTCTTTTAGAGCTTACGCGGAGGTTTATCCAGATAATTGTATCTTGTTAATTGACACGTATGATATTATTGAAGGGTGCAAAAATGCAATAACGATTGGTAAAGAATTAAAAGCAAAAGGAAAAGAGTTGAGAGGCGTGAGAATCGACTCGGGGGATATTACTTACTTTAGTAAGGAAGTTAGAAAGTTTTTAGATGAAGCAGGCTTAAATGAAACAAAAATTATAGCATCTAACGATATGGACGAACATCTCGTGACAGAAATCAAAACCCATGGGGGGATCGTGGATTTATGGGGGATTGGAACAAAATTGGCAACTTGTTACGATAATCCCGCTCTTGGAGGCGTGTTTAAACTCGTTTCGATGGATAACAAACCAAGAATAAAAGTCTCAAGCGAAGTCGAGAAAACTACAATACCATTTAAAAAACAAGTATATCGCATCTATGACAAGGATAACATAATGACTGGAGACGTGATGGAACTGGTCGAAAAAAAATCTCTTGAAGAAGACGTGGTGTATGATCCATTAAATCCCTTAAGATATTACAAAGTTTCAAATTCTAAAATTATTGAATCACTTTTAGGATTGAAAGTAAAAGAGGGAAAGATAAAATATAAATTAGGAGATTGGCGCACGGCAAGAGAAACGATGGAGAAGGACATTGATCACCTTTCTAATGATTCTAAAAGGCTTCTTAACCCAAAAAACTACAAGGTAAGCATCAGCAAGTCCTTACACGAGCTAAGAACAAAATTAATTCAATCTCACATGAATACAAAAAAATAAGTTAAGCTATTTCAATAACCACTCTATAGTCCAAGAAAGGTGAAAACAAAATGATGGTGGAGAAGGGAAAAAGGTTTTATGAGAAAAAAAAGCAAAAAATGATGGAACGGTTTGAGAGGTTTTTAATGATAATAAAGTCGCATTTAAAATTAATCTTCTCTGATTCTAAAACTGAAGAACTCTTAGTAAAAATGCAAAATGAATATGAAAACCTCTATTCTCAATTACCATATTTAGGGACGAGAAAAAGCTCTTTGTTATTTTTACTTATCGATAGCACTTCGTTATTAGCGGTCATGCGCATCCTTGAAAAAGAAGGAATGTTACTCGATGAGATTGGGAAACTTTGTTTTGATTATTACGAATCAATAGCTAACACTAGACGATCAAGCCAGAATTCAGGGAAAACAGATATCACGTCTTTATTATTATCTAAAAATTACCTCTTCCAAAAAGAATTTATATACGGTCAACAAATTTACGCCAAGGAATCTCAATTAAAGAAATTTCCCGAAGGATATGTATATGAATTTGTAGAGGGCGATGGTGAAACATTTGATTACGGAGTTAACTATCTTGAGTGTGCGGTTTATAAGTTTTTTAAGGAACATGACGCCGAACGATTTATCCCTTTCATTTGTATATACGATTTTGTGATGGCTCGAGCTGCAGGATATGGATTCAAGCGAACTCAAACGATCTGGAATGGTGCTCCATTTTGCGATTTTCGATATAGTAAAAATAACACCACGGTCCGAGCTTGGCCTCCAGAAACATTACCAGAATTTAAAAAAATTAAAAAAATTAAAAAAGTAGATTCTTATTTATGAATTACTGATTCCTAACTTTCTCGCCGTCTCGTGTAAGGATTGAACTCGCCCTTTTTGTAATTGTTCATATAGCAATAACGCAGGCATTGTAAACGCTAATACAAGAAGGGGTATTATATAAAATAGAGCTAAAGATAGAGGATCTGTAGTAGCATCAACAAGGGCGTCAGCCGTGAACGAAATGAATCCTGTAAGCGCTCCAAATCCCGCATAACCTTTTAATAGATATATAAACCAGGTGCCTATACTCATTGTTTCTACAGGTAACCCTTTTTTCTCTACTTTTGGCTTGTTCGAAAAAACAATACCAGATTTCATAATCACCCATATTGGTACAAAAATTAAATAACCCAAGAAGATAGTAATGGGTAGAACACCAATAGAAGTCATTAGATCAGTACTGAACATGTCTGGGGAGGTTCTTGCAAATTCAGTTAATATAAGGTTTTGCATAGTCGAATTTTTACAAATTGTTATGCCTAAACTAATACCCAGTAGTGTTGGAAATAAAGCCGACATAATCTTAGTCTCATAGTTGGGATTTGGAATTTCTTGTATGTTATAATCCAACTTTTTACCAAGAAATTTGTAGTGTATTGTTAAAAACAAATCTGACAATAAAGTGCCAACTATTACCCCAAGTAATGCACTGATAATTACTAAGATAAACAGTATTAGTACTCCCGTGACAGCTCCAGGTATGGGGATATAGGTAAATAGTGCGTCTCCTGTATTACTACTTGCAAAAGACATTAAAACTGCAAAAAATAGATATGTAATCACGCAGAATAATATTTTTATTATTTTATTTATTGATTTTGACATTTTTTACATGCTTTTATTATTTTACTTGATAAAATATAGTAATATAATTTTAGAATTACTATTTAAAGGGAAATTTTTGCAATCATTTAAAAAGGATTAAAAAAAGATTTAATGAATTCTTTTTTTCAATAATAGACAAGGTTTTAAGTTATTTCTAAGGAAAAAGAAATAAAATAATACCTTTCCGAGTAGCATTCATAATAAAAAGGCGAAACTATTAAATTTGATGAAAAACTATTTCTTTATAATATCGATTTATATAAATAATCTTTTAATTAAAGTATTTAACATAATATAAATCAAAATTTTTTAAAAAGATTAAACGTGAAAAAAATAAATGTACCATTTAGACGGAACTGAAGAATTAGAAACAAAATATTACAGAAAAACTCGTTCAGTATGTCCTGAATGCCTACAACCAATTAAAGCGGAAGTAGTTCAAGAAGGAAACGAAATTTGGATGTATAAAACTTGTGAAGAGCACGGTGATTTCAAGGATAAAATTAGTAGCAATGCAAAATATTATAAATGGACTCATTATCAATTTAAAGATAAAGATGGAAATGTAGAGTGGGAGTTTCTCAAGAATGGTGAAACAAATCCTCCAGATTGCGGAATTGATGACCCAAGAGGATGTCCATATAATTGTGGATTATGCCCAGAGCACATTTCTACTTGTCAATTAGCTCTTATTGACCTTACTAATCGATGTAATTTTTCATGTAACTTTTGCTACGCAAACGTGGAGAAAGCTGGCTATTGGGTTGAACCATCGCTCGAAGAAATCGATCGAATCATGAAGCATTTTAGAAATAAACCAATACCAGCAGTTGCGATAATGTTTACTGGTGGTGAACCTACCGTAAGAAAGGATTTTCCTGAAATCTGTAAAATGGCTAAAGATAATGGCTTCCATGAGGTCATTGTCGCAACCAATGGGTATGGTTTTCAGAAAAAGAAAGGCGGCGCAGAATGGACAAAACATGTCTATGAAATGGGCTTAGACACGCTATATTTCCAATTTGACGGCATTAATAATGAGACCTACGAGAAAACTCGCGGAATCAAGAATTTAATGCCTTATAAAATGCGAGTCATTGAAAATTGTCGTAAGGCAAATCTATCGTCCATAGTCCTCGTAGCTACGATCGCGAAGGGAATCACTGATCTCGAAATTGGAAACATCATTCAATTTGCGGTAGACAATATCGATGTCGTAAGAGGTATTACCTTCCAACCAGTTTCCTTATGTGGGCGTATTACTCACGAAGAAATGACGAACTTGAGAATTACTAACGCGGATGTCATTCAAGAAATTGATAATCAGACGAGAGGCAAAATCGGAATCGAAAACGCTTGGTATCCATTATCAACTATCACAGAAATGGGTAGAGTTATCGCATACTTAGCAGGAGTAGAGCCTGTGGAGTTTACCTGCCATCCGGACTGTGG
>Ga0180433_10005627_pt1 | contig 16821 bp, 12 predicted proteins | sample SS_ome_8_FD_132980 | JGI IMG/M metagenome (GOLD analysis project Ga0180433, IMG submission 132980) | Hypersaline lake sediment archaeal communities from the Salton Sea, California, USA - SS_1_D_1 metaG | ecosystem: Environmental > Aquatic > Non-marine Saline and Alkaline > Hypersaline >... | reverse complement strand
GAGCTCGTCGCGAATCTGCTCGCGGATCGTCTCCTCGCTCGCGTCGGTCTGGAAGTGCTCGCTCCCGGCGTTCGACGTCATGATCAGGATCGTGTGGCGGAAATCGACTGTTCGGCCGTGGCCGTCGGTAAGCCTCCCCTCGTCCAGCAGCTGCAAGAGCAGGTTCATCACCTGCGGGTGAGCCTTCTCGATTTCGTCGAACAGGACGACCTGATACGGGCGCCGGCGGACGGCCTCGGTCAGTTGACCGCCCTCTTCGTAGCCGATGTAGCCGGGCGGGGAGCCGATCAGGCGGGCCACCGCGTGCCGCTCCATGTACTCCGACATGTCGATGCGGAGCAGCGCGCTATCGCTGCCGAAGAGGAAGGCGGCGAGGGTCTTGGCGAGTTCGGTCTTCCCGACGCCGGTGGGACCCAGGAAGAGAAACGTTCCGATCGGACGCCGCGGGTCGGACAGGCCGGCGCGCGAGTGGCGGACTGCCTCGGAGACGGCGCGCACCGCCTCGTCCTGATCGATCACACGGGCGTGGAGGGCGTCCTCCATGTTCGCGAGCCGTGCCCGCTCCTCCTCGAGCATCCGCTCGGCCGGAATGCCGGTCCACTGGGAGACGAGGGCCGCGATCTCCGCCTCGGTCACGGTGTCGCCCGTCCCGTCCACGCGCAGCCGGCTGGCCGCCTCGTCGACGAGGTCGATCGCCTTGTCCGGGAGGAACCGGTCGGAGAGATATCGCTCGGAGAGCCGCGCCGCGCCGCCGAGCGCCTCGTCGGTGATCCGGACGTGGTGGTGTTCGGTCAGCTTATCGCGCAGCCCCTCGAGGATGGCGATCGTCTCTTCGATTGTTGGCTCGGGAACGAGGATCCGCTGGAACCGCCGTTCGAGGGCCGAATCCCGCTCGATCCGTTCACGGTACTCGTCGAGGGTCGTGGCGCCGATTACCTGGAACTTGCCGCGCGACAGCGGGTCCTTGAGCATGTTCGACGCGTCGATCGCCCCCTCGGCCGCACCGGCCCCGACGAGGGTGTGGAGCTCGTCGATGAACAGGATGGTCTCGCCGGCCTGGGCCTCGATCTCGCGGACGACCGCCTTCAGTCGATCCTCGAACTCGCCGCGGAACTTCGAGCCAGCGACCATCGAGGCGATGTCGAGCGCGACGATCTGCTTGCCCTTGAGCGTCTCGGCGACCTCGCCGTCGACGATCCGCTGGGCGAGCCCCTCGGCGATCGCCGTCTTCCCGACGCCGGGCTCCCCGATCAACACCGGGTTGTTCTTCCGGCGGCGGGAGAGGATCTGCTCCATCCGGCGGATCTCCTCATCCCGGCCGATCACCGGATCGAGCTCCCCGCGCTTCGCCATCTCGGTCAGGTTCCGCGAGTACTTCTTGAGGATCTGGTAGCGATCCTCGGCCTCGCGATCGGTCAGGCGCTGCTCGCCGCGCACGTCCCGCAACGACGAGTAGATCGCTTCCGGCGTGATCTGGTGTCGTCCGAGGATCCTCCGGATCTGCGGATCGGTGGTCCGGCTGATCGCGAGGAGGAGATGGTCGGTCCCGATGTAGTCGTCGTGGAGCCGGTCGGCCTCCATCTGGGCGGCGTGGACGGCGGCGTCGAGCCGCGGCGTGATGTAGACCTGTCCGCCGATCTGGCCAGCGACCGCTGGCTTTCCCTTGAGGAGGACGTCGAGGTCCTTCGCCAGCGCGTCGAGGTTGATCCCCATCGCCTGAAGGATCTCGCGGCCGATCCCCTCCTTGCTGACGAGGATCATCGCGATGTGTTCGACGTCGAGCTGGTTGTGCTTATAGCGGGTCAGCAGGTCCTGCGCCTCGCGGAACAGCTCCTGCGCCCCTTCGGTCATCTTGTCGAATCGGATCATGGTCCACCCAGTTTTAGCAGTCAGCTACCTAGATTGCTAATGGAGTGTACGGTGAGCCCCCCCCGAAGTCAAGACGACCGCCGAGGAGCGGGCTAGATCCCTCGGATGCCCTTGAGGACCATGTTGACCGCTGCGTACAGCAGCACAAGCCCGAACAGCTGCCGGAGGCGCGCCTTCGGAATCCGCGAGCCGATCCGCGGACCGATCTGGGCCCCGATGACGACCCCGAAAATGAGCGGGAGCGCGAGCTCTGGGTGGAGGGTTCCCTGGATGTGGCTCAGCACGGAGCCGAAGATCGCCGTCGGGATCATGACGAACAGGCTCGTGGCGACGGCGGTGATGATGTCGAATCCGAGGAACAGGACGAGCGACGGGACGAAGACCGTCCCCCCGCCGATCCCGAACAGCTTGGTCACCGTTCCGGCGATCAGGCCGAGGACGGCCGCGAGCAGGTAGAACCGGACGCCCGTCGAACGCCCTTCGGGTCGCCCGGCCAGGTCCTTCGTCGACTTGCCGGCGAGCATCATCCCCGCCGGGTATAGGAGGAAGACGCCGAACGCGATCGTCAGCCACGCGGCGCCGACGGCGTTCCCGACGAGGTACCCGATGTAGACCCCGGCGATCGCGGGAACCATGAAGATCCAGCCGACGCGGAAGTCGATCGCCCGTCGACGAAAGTAGGCGATCGACGCCGAGATCCCGGTGAAAACCACCGCGGCGATGCTCGTCCCCGCCGCCTCCGGCTGAGTGAGGACGAGTCCGCCCAGCAGAAGCAGCGGCGTCATGAACACCCCGCCCCCGATGCCGAGCAGGCTCGCGAGGACCCCGATCGCAATCGCCGCGAAGAAGAGGGGAACGAACGTTCCGAACTCGATGGGCACGCGCACCTCCGGAGGGCAATGATACGGAATCGGGTCGGAATCGACATCCGCGTAAGCCGGGTCCTGTGGACGCCTCCCCGGCCGAGCGGTAGAGTACCTCCGATCAACGCATATGACAGGGGAGGGATTCGGATGGGCACTCCGACGCGCGAGCAGGCGTACGCGCTGCTGACGGAATACAACCGGAACGATCGACTGATCAAGCACGCACTGGCCGTCGAGGCAGTGATGCGCCATATGGCAGCCAAGCTCGGCCACGATGAGGAGAAGTGGGGAATCGTCGGCCTCGTACACGATCTCGACTACGAGAAGTACCCCGAGCAGCACTGCGCGAAGACCGAGGAGATTCTGCGGGACCGTCGCTGGCCCGAGGAGTACGTCCACGCCGTGCTGTCGCACGGCTGGGGGATCTGCACCGACGTCAAGCCGGAGCATGAGATGGAGAAGGTTCTCTACGCGATCGACGAATTGACCGGCCTGATCATCGCGGTGGCCCTCGTCCGGCCCTCGAAGAGCCTGATGGACCTCAAACCAAAGTCGGTCGCCAAGAAATGGAACGACCGGTCGTTCGCCGCCGGCGCCGATCGCGAGATCATCCAGAAGGGAATCGACATGCTCGGCGTCGAGCGCAGCGAACTGATCGCCGATGTGATCGAGGGGATGCGAGCCGTCGCCGCCGATCTCGAACTGGACGGGTCGCTCGCCTAGAACCTGTCGAAGCGAAAGGGACATCATAGCAGGAGAGGTTTACCGCTCGAAGCGATGGTCGCTCGACGATCTAGTCCCCGCCCCGGCCGGACCGAAGATGGAGGCGGTGTTCCACGAATTGGAGAACGCGGTCGCCCGGCTCGAGGCGGGGCGCGCGTCGATCGTCCCATCGATCGCCGAACCCGCTTTCGTCGAGTTCCTGACCCTGGTCGAACGGATCGGGCACGCATCACGGACGATCGACGGGTACGCGACCCTCTGGCTCGCCGAGGATTCAGCCGATCAGGCGGCGCTTGCCTTCCGCGGACGAGTCCACGGGGTGCTCGCCGAGGCGAAGAACCGATCCCTGTTCTTCGACCTCTGGTGGAAACGGCTCGACGAGGAGAACATGCAGCGGCTCCTCGAGGCGAGCGGCGACGCACGGTATCACCTGGAGACACTCCGGCGGTTCGCTCCATTCACGCTCTCCGAACCGGAGGAGAAGGTGATCAACGTCAAGGACGTTCACGGCGCGCGGGGGCTCGAAACGCTCTACGACATGATCACCCACGGCTTCACGTACGAAATCGAGATCGACGGCAAGGCCCGGACGCTCACCCGAAGCGAGGCGATGGCCTACGTGCGCGATCCTCGGCCGCAGCGGCGTCGGGCGGCGTACCGGGCGCTGTACGAGGTGTTCGCGGAGCACGGCGGCGTCCTGGGCCAGATCTACACGTACCTTGTCGGCGATTGGAACGCGGAGAACGTCGGCCTCCGTCACATGCCTTCGCCGATCTCGCCCCGCAACTTGCGAAACGACCTCCCCGACGAGGTGGTCGACACGCTGCTCGCCAGTTGTCGGAGCAACGCGCCCTTGTACCACCGGTACTTCCGGTGGAAGGCGGACTGGCTGGGGATCGATCGTCTCCGGCGGTACGACGTCTACGCGCCGACCTCGAACGTCGAGCGGACGGTCCCGTTCGAGGAAGGGGCCTCCATCGTGTTCGACAGCCTGGGAGGGTTCTCGGTCAGGATGGCCGAGCTGGCGAAACGGGTCCTGCGGGACGATCACCTCGATTCGGAGGTCCGTCTCGGGAAGGACACCGGCGCGTTCTGCTACGGCGTTATCCCCGAGGTCACGCCGTGGGTCCTGGTGAACTACAACGGCCGCCTCGACGACGTCTCGACGCTCGCGCACGAGCTCGGACACGCCGTGCATGCGATGCTCGCTGCCGATCACTCGGTGCTGACCTTCCGGTCCTCGCTGCCCCTGGCGGAGACTGCGTCCAACTTCTCCGAGATCCTCCTTCTCAAGCAGCAGCTCAGGGTTGAGCAGGATCCGGACGTCCGACGGCATCTCCTGGGCAAGTTCGTCGACGATTCGTACGCCTCGATCCTTCGGCAGGCGTACTTCGTCCTGTTCGAGCGGGAGGCCCACCGGATGATCGCCGAGGAGGGGGCGACCGTCGATCGGCTGTGCGAGGTGTACTTGGCGAACCTGCGGGAGCAGTCTGGAGACGCAGTCGATGTGTCCGACGAATTCGGCTGGGAGTGGGTCTCGATTCCACACATCTACCAGGTGCCGTTCTACTGCTACGCCTACGCGTTCGGGCTGCTCCTGGTATTGGCGCTGTACCGGCAGTACGAAAAGGAGGGCGATGCGTTCGTCCCGACCTATCTACGGCTGCTCAGCCGAGGTGGTTCGGCGTCCCCGTTGGACGTCCTCGATGAAGCGGGGGTCGATGTGCGTGATGAAGGATTCTGGCAGGGCGGCTTCGACGTGCTCGCGGAGATGATCGACGAGCTCGAACGGGCCTAGCCGGTCCGAATGTCGGCGATCGAGGCGTCGAGGGCGCGGACCAGATCGGACGTCGCCAACCGGACGAGGGTCCCGCGCGCTCCGGCGTTGATCACCAGCGAGGGGTGTTTCGCGGTGTGCTCGTCGAGGACGACCGGGAGGACCTGCCGCGCTCCGAACGGACTGATCCCGCCGACCTGATAGCCGGTGACGCGCTCCGCATCGCGCGGGGCGGCCGCCTCGACGCGCTTGTGACCGGCCGTCCGGCCGAGGCTCCGCGTGCTGACGCTCGCGTCCCCGCCGATCAGCGCGAACAGAAACGTCCCGTCGTCGGCGCGGAAGACGAGCGACTTCAGCACGATCTCGGACGGCGCTCCGACGGCCTCGGCGGCGATCCGAGCCCCCCTCTCAACGTACCGGTACGTCAGGACCTCGTGCTCGATCCCCGCCTCCCGGAGTGCATGAATCCCCCGGGTCGTCATCCACCGCCTCCCTTCACGGCGCATACAACGCACACCTCAGGAGTCTCTGTGTGGGACTCCGACGCGATGGGCCATCGTTGTCCGATCTTGTCTCTCCATTCTGCCAGGAGTTTGCGGGACAAACTCTCAACGCGCTGGGCTACTGGACGGGGAGCTCGGCTTCGCCATCCGCCCAGGAGTCTCCGTAGCAAGCTCCCAACGCGCTGGGCCGCCGCCGTCCGATCTTACATTCCTCTCCCAGCAGGAGTTTGCGGAGCAAACTCCCAACGCGCTGGGCCGCCGCCGCCCGATCCTACATTCCTATCCCATCAGGAGTTTGCGGAGCAAACTCCCAACGCGCTGGGCCGCCGCCGCCCGATCCTACATTCCTCTCCCAGCAGGAGTTTGCGGAGCAAGCTCCCAACGCGCTGGGCCGCCGCCGTCCGATCTTACATTCCTATCCCATCAGGAGTTTGCGGAGCAAACTCCCAACGCGCTGGGCTACTAGTAGCCCAGCGCGCAGCCGTCTTTCCTCGACTCGGTCCCTCCGTGCAGCATCCCCGTCTCCTCGTCGATCCGGATCCCCTGATACCCGCCGAAGCCGCGTCCGTACGGGCGAGTCTCGACCCGGTGTCCCAACGCACAAAGGCCGTCGATCGTCGCCTGTGGGAATCCGGATTCGAGCAGGACGCGGCCTCCGTCGGTCATCCGTCCCCCGGTCGGCGACGATGAGCCGACGTGCCGCCAGCGGAGGGCATCCCCGGCCGCCTGGACGTCCATCTCGAGGTCGAGGTGGTTCACCAGAACCTGGACGTGCCCCTGGGGTTGCATGTCGCCGCCCATCACGCCGAACGACAGGAGCGGTCGGCCGTCCCGTGTGACGAACGCAGGGACAATCGTGTGGAACGGTCGCTTTCCCGGCTCGAGCCGGTTCGGATGCTGTGGATCGAGGTGGAACAGGCTCCCCCGGTTCTGCAGCGCGAATCCTGTCCCCGGGGGAACGACACCCGAGCCGAAGTCGTCGTAGATCGACTGAATGAGCGAGGCGGCGCCCCGGTCCTCGTCGATCACGGTCAGGTAGACGGTGTCCCCCGCTTCGAGGCGAGGATCTCCCGGCTGCACGCGCGTCGCGGCCATAGAGGATGAGATGTGCTTCCGCCGGCGGGCCGCGTACCGAAGCGAGATCAATCCGTCGACCGGCACGTCGACGAACGCCGGATCGGCGTAGTAGCGGGCGCGATCCTCGAACGCGAGCTTCTTCGCCTCGATCTCGAGGTGGAGCCGCTCGGTTGGGTCCATCCCCGCGAGATCGAACCCCTCGAGGATCCCGAGCATCTGGAGGACGGCGATCCCCTGGCCGTTCGGCGGAAGCTCCCACACGTCGACGCCGCGGTACCGGATCGAGATCGGGTCGTCCCACGTCGAGGCGTGGGCTGCGAGGTCCTCGACGGCGATCAGTCCTCCGACCGCCTCCGCGCATGAGACGATCCGGTCGGCGATCGGCCCCCGGTAGAATGCGTCCCGCCCGCCGTCGGCGATCGCCCGGAGCGTTCCGGCGAGATCGGGGTTCCGAACGACTTCCCCGATCCTCGGCGCGCGCCCGTCGACGAGGAAGGTCGCGGCGGCGCCGGGGTCGGTCCGAAGCCGCTCTTCGGCTTCCGCCCACATCCGGCCGATGACGGGAGAGACGGGAAAACCCGAATTGGCGTAGTCGATTGTCGGGGCGAGGAGGTCTTCGATCGGAAGCCGGCCGAACCGCCCGTGGAGGGCGAACCAGCCATCGACACAGCCGGGGACCGTCCACGACAACGGCCCGCGATACGGGATACGCTGGGGTCCGCGCGCCGCGAACAGCTCTCGGGTCATCCTCCGCGGTGCACGGCCGGACCCGTTGAGCCCGTAGAGCCGTTCGGCTTTGGCGTCCCAAACGATGGCGAACAGATCGCCGCCGGGCCCGCAGCTCATCGGCTCGACCAGTCCGAGCATCGCGTTGACGGCGATTGCGGCGTCGACCGCGTGGCCGCCGCGCTTGAGGATGTCGAGGCCCACCTGGGCCGCCAGTGGCTGGCTGGTCGCCACCATCCCCCGCGGTGCGATGGTCTCCGATCGCCGTCCCTGCATCGTGAACGTCCTTCCTCCCTTGTTCCGCCTGCGGCCTGAGCATACGATCCCGCCCCGCCTCCGGCCAGCGTGCGGTGTGCTGAACCGGCGGCGTTACCTATAATCGGGGATAGATGGGGAGGGTCGGCATGGACGAGCGGAAGATCGTGCTTCGTGAACTGCTGGCCCAAGATCCGGCCGACATCGCCGAGATCCTGGAGGACCTCTCCCGGGAGCAGGCCACCGATCTGGTCCATCGGCTGTTCCTCCGACACGCCGCGGCGGAGCCACTGGGGGAGATGGATCCGGACGACTCGGCCGGATTGGTTGCTCAGCTCGATCGGAGCGAGGCGAGCCAGATCCTGTCGCGGATGGACCCCGATGACGCGGCGGACCTGCTCCTCGAACTGCCGGACGAGCTCCAGGTCGAGCTGCTGTCGAGGCTGAACCGCAAGGACGCGGCAATCCTGAGCGGACTGCTCGCGTACCCGGCCGACACGGCGGGCGGATTGATGTCGCCGGAGATCGTGCCCCTCTCCCTCTCGCTGTCGGTGCAGGAGGCGATCGATCTCCTCCGGCGGCGACAGGAGGAAGCCGAGACGGTCTACTACGCGTACGCCGTCGACGACGAGGGCCGTCTCCAAGGGGTCCTTTCGCTTCGTGACATGGCGCTCGCTCCGCCGGGGAAGAGCCTGAGGGACCTGGTGGTTCGTGACGCGGTGAAGGTGTCGGTGTGGGAAGACGTGGAAGAGGTGGCGAGGACGTTCGACAAGTACGACTTCTTCGCCCTTCCGGTGGTCGACGAGGAGGATCGCCTCCTCGGGGTGATCACCGTCGATGACGTGATCGACGTGATCCGCGAGGAGGCGACCGAGGACATCTACGGCCTAGCCGGCGTCCCGAGCGAGGAAGGGATTGACACCGGCTGGTGGAGGTCGCTTCGGCTGCGCCTCCCTTGGCTGTACGTACGGTTGCTCACCGCGCTCGCCGCCGCCGTCGTGGTGGGTCTGTTCGAGCAGACGATCGCGCGGGTGGCTGCGCTCGCCGTGCTGATGGGGGTCATCGCCGGGCAAGGGGGAAGCGCCGGCATGCAGACTGTAACGATCATCACACGTGGAATCGCGCTCGGAGAGATCGCGCCGCGGCAGGGGCGACGGCTCCTGACCAAGGAGCTGCTGCTCGGCGCGGCGAACGGCGCCTTCATCGGCGTGACCGTGGGGGCGATCACGTATGTCTGGAAGGGCGAGTACCTGATTGGGATCGCCGCGGCTCTGGCGATGCTCCTGAACATGATCGTCGCGGGTGTCAGCGGCGTGGTCATTCCGCTCGCGGTGCGCGGTCTCGGCAAGGATCCGGCGCTTGCGTCGGGGATCTTCCTGACGACCGTCACCGACGTTTTGGGGTTCGGCCTCTTGTTCCTGATCGCCAAGTGGCTTCTTCCGGGGATCTAGATGAAACCGACGCTCCCGATCTGGACGATCCCGCTGTTGCTTGCGATCGTCGGGATCATCCTGCTGGTAGGGCATCTCGGGACGACGGCGAAGGCGGTCGTAATGATCGAGGCCCTCGGCTACTGCGGGTATCTGTTGGCGCGCGCCCGGAGCGCCGACCGGGGATCGCGGCCGGTGGCGAACCTGCTCGCGCTGTTCCCCGGGCACCTGCTGCTGCTGCTGGCGATCTCGTCGATGGCGGCGCCGGACCGGCTCGCCTACGTCTGGGCGCTCGTCCCACCGGCGACGGTTGGTTACGATGTGTTGTCGTGGAAGCGGTTGCTGCGGGCGAGGACCAGAACGTCGATCTCCGCGGTCCTGTACGCTATAATCTGGGCCGATCTCTTCTTCTTGCTGGAGCGCTTGATTGCGTCCGCGAGGGAGTGGGACGAGAGAATGATCATCGTGGTGCTCGGTGTTGTCGGATGCACGTTCCTCTGCTTGGGACTGTACCGGCACCGACTCGCCGCCAAGGAGTGATGAGATGAAACGATGGATGGTCGTTTTGGCCGGTTGGCTCGTCGCCGGGAGCCAGTGGATCGCACGTGCTCAGGAAGTGAGCGGTGGCGGGGAGGTCGCGGAGGAGCCCACTTCGGCGCTCGGTGGAATGACCCCGCTTCTGATCATGCTCGCCGTCTTCGGAGCGATCTTCTACTTCATGCTGATCCGGCCGCAGCGGAAGCGCCAGGCGAAGATGAATGAGTTGATCGGCAGCCTCAAGCGAGGCGATCATGTCATCACCGCCGGAGGGATCCACGGCGAGATCGATTCGGTCGGGGAGTCGTCGTTCGTCTTGACGCTCGAGGACGGCGCGAAGATACGCGTCGCCAAGGCGAGCGTTACCCAGAAGCGCGAGAAGTAAAGGAGCACGCATGGCCCAACACCATCGCCATCACATGACACGCAATGACTGGATCCGGCTCGCGGTCGTCGTGGGTGTGGCCGTCGCCGCGATCGCCTTGATCGTCTATCCGCCCCGGCCCCTCAAGGACATCGTGCAGCTGGGGCTCGACCTGCAGGGCGGCGTCCGCATGGTGTTGGAGGGCGAAGGGGTCGACGAGATGAGCGCCGACCTGCGCGCGGAGACGATCGACCGGCTGATCACGATCATCGACAACCGGATCAACCAGTACGGCCTTGCCAACACGGAGGTTCGGCCGTTCGGCGGGGACCGAATCCTCGTGAACCTTCCGGGTGCGACCGACCCGGAGGAGGCGCGGCAGCTGATCGGGCAGACGGCCCTCCTCGAGTTCCGACGCGTCGTCGAGGCCGGATCGAGTCCGCTCGACGACCTCGCGCCGAGGTCGAGCAGTCAGGAGCTCCTGCGGAACCGCGACGGCGTGCCGTTCGTCGTGAGCTCGGAGATCCTTCTCAGCGGCGCGGCGCTGTCCGACGCGTCGGTCCGCGCGAGCACATCGCTGACCGCCGCCGGCCAGTATCAGATCGCGCTCGAGTTCAATCAGGAAGGCGCGCAGGAGTTCGCACGGATCCTCCTCGATCTCGGTGCCGGCGAGCGGCTCGCGATCATCCTCGACAACACCGTGTACAGCGCGCCGGTGATCCAGGAGAGCATCGTGCAGGTGGCCCGAAATCAAGGATGGCGGGGCGTGCAGGACGGGTCGAGCATCTCCGGGATCAACGACGCGGAGGAGGCGCGGATCCTCGCGATCGCCCTCCGGGCCGGCGCTCTGCCGGTGGCGGTTCGCGTGGCGGAGGAGACGACGGTCGGCCCGACGCTCGGAGACGACTCGATCCGGCGCGGGATGATGACGATCGTCATCGGGTTCCTGGTGATCCTCATCTACATGATGGTCTTCTACCGGGTGCTCGGTTTGGTGGCGAATCTGGCGCTGATTCTGAACATGCTGATCGTCTTCGGCGCGCTGGTCCTCTTCCGGGCCGTTCTCACGCTTCCCGGAATCGCCGGGATCATCCTCACGATCGGCATGACGGTCGACGCCAACGTGATCATCTTCGAGCGGATCAAGGAGGAGCGGCGGACCGGGAAGTCCCCGCTTGCCGCGGTGCGATCTGGGTTCGAGAAGTCCCTGTCGACGCTTCTCGACGCGAACATCACGACGCTGATCACGGCGCTGATCCTGCTGCTCTTGGGGACCGGCCCCATCCGCGGGTTCGCGATTACGCTCGGGATCGGCGTGGTGGGCAGTCTGTTCTGCGCGTTGGTCGCCAGCCGGCTGCTGTTGGAGAAGGCGGGCTTCTCCGGCTTCATCCCCGCTAGGGCTGAGGCTTCGGAGTAGACCCCGGCCCGGCCGACACAAGGACGAGCGACAACAGAGCGTCGTCAGGACGCACGAGCCCGCTCTTGATCTCCCGGTCCAGATCGACGCCGCGTCGGAGCGCGCAGGCCAGCTGTGCAAATGACCGACGCTTTGCCTGTCCTACCAATCGCCGAAGGAGCCACTCCTGGACGCCCACGGAGTCCGCCATCTCCGATGGCGGCGTCTTGCGATCGAGGAGGACGCGGATCATCACCAGTCGGGTGAGGTGGCGGAGGATCCCGCCGAGGATCCGAGTCGGGTCCTCCCGGAGGTCGTGGAGCTCCGCCAGCGCCGCACCGAGCTCCCCTTCTCCGAGCCGATCGTAGAACGGGTAGACCGTTCGCTCCGCGCTCGGGAAGACGGTTCGTTCAACGGTCGGCTCATCGATCGGTCGCTCCGACGCCAGGGTGGCCAGTTTGTCCGCTTCGCGGGCGATCGTCATCAGGTCGCTCCCGCAGCGGTGGAGGAGCTCCTGAAACGCCGGACCGGTGAGGACGACCCCCCGCTGGGAGAGGATCTCCTGCGCGTTCGCCCGGATCGCGCTTCCACGAGGGGAGGGGAGGGAGACGAGCGCATCCTTCGCCTTGGCGGTCTTGGCGACCGGATGGGTCGCTCGGAGAGTCTCGGCGATGAGGGTCAGATACGTTCCCTCGGCGAACGGCCGTTCCAGCAGCGCTGCGAGCGCCTTCGCGGCGCGAACCTTCTCCACCCGACGAACAACGAAGTGGCGCCCGGCCGCGAACAGGGAGAGCGACGTGAGATCGAGTTCGAGCGCCCCGAGCTCCACCTCATCCCCGAAGTGGACGTGTCTCTCGAGGTGAGGATCGGCGGCTCGAAGCGCCGCGTCCCGCGCCGCCAGCGCCTGCTCGCACCGGTATGGATCGCCGGCGAATAACCTCAGGATCGGTTCACTCATGACGGTCTCCCAGACATTTAGGAGATGGTAGTGTGGCGGCCGGGGCCGATCAAAGACAACCCCGGCAGCTTGAGAAGAACGCCTTCGTCGTTCTTCCGACGGATGGGCGGGACCCACGATGGGCACACGCGGGGTGTTTCCCGCCTGCTTCTCCCCTCGATGACAGGCGGCCTCCATGTTGGCCCTCCCCCTCGATGATGGGGAGGTCGGGTGGGGATGAGGAGTCGGGGGGACCGTGATGCAACAGCCTGCAACGAGAAGCCGCCGCTCGCTAGGGGGATCGGTCGCGGCGCGGGCGCCGTTTGGGATCTTGGCGCATCGACAACCCGATCCGCTTCCGTTCCACGTCGACGTCGAGAACGGTGACCGTCACCCGCTGGCCGACGCGGACCACATGGGAAGGATGTTCGACGTACCGGTCGGCGAGCTGGCTGACGTGGACGAGTCCGTCCTGGTGGACGCCGACGTCGACGAAGGCGCCGAAGTCGACGACGTTGGTCACAATCCCCGGGAGCCTCATCCCGGCGGCGAGATCGTCGATCGCCTTCACCTCGTTGGAGAAGGCGACCGTCTCGAACGATTCGCGGGGGTCACGCCCCGGCTTGGCGAGCTCCTCGAGGATGTCGCGTAGCGTCGGGAGGCCGACCTCCGCGGTGACGTAGCGCTCCGGATCGATCTGCGCGCGCAGCTCGGGGTCGGCCATCAGGTCCGCGACGGTGCAGCCGAGGTCGGCCGCCATCCGGCGGACGATCGGATAGGACTCGGGGTGGACGGCGCTGGCGTCGAGCGGGTCGTCTCCGTTGCGGATCCTCAGGAACCCGGCCGCCTGCTCGTACGCCTTCGGCCCGAGTCGGGGTACCTCCTTCAGCTCCTCGCGGTGACGGAACGGTCCGTGTTCGTCCCGATAGGCGATGACGTTCTCCGCCAGCCTCGGACCGAGCCCCGAGACGCGCGACAGCAGCGGGACGCTCGCCGTGTTCGCCTCGACCCCGACGGCGTTGACGCACTGCTCGACGACGTCGTCGAGCGCGCCGCGCAGTCGGGTCGGATCGACGTCATGCTGGTACTGTCCGACGCCGATCGACTTCGGATCGATCTTGACCAGCTCGGCGAGCGGGTCCATCAATCGGCGGCCGATGGAGACGGCGCCGCGCACGGTCACGTCTTGGTCCGGGAGCTCGCGGCGGGCGATCTCGGAGGCGGAGTAGATCGACGCGCCGGATTCGTTGACCCGGACAACCGGAATCCTGGCAGCGAGGTCGAGCGATCGGACGAGCGCCTCGGTCTCCCGACTGCCGGTCCCGTTTCCGATCGCGATCGCCTCGATGTCATACATTCGGACGAGCTCGACGATCGCCTGGCCGGCGGTCGCCCGCTCGCGTTCCGACCCGACGATCCGGGTCACGGTGTGCGTCAGGATTCGCCCCTGAGCGTCGAGGCATACGACCTTGCCGCCGGTTCGGACCCCGGGGTCGATCGCCAGGACGCGCTTCTGGCCGAGCGGCGGAGCCATCAGCAGTTCGCGGAGGTTGTCGGCGAACACCCGAACCGCCTCCTCATCGGCACGCTCCCTCAACTTTGCCCGGATCTCGTTCTCGATCGACGGTGCCATCAGCCGCTTGTACCCGTCCGCGATCGCTTCGGCGATCTGGTCAGATGCGGCACCCCGGCCGCGAATGAATCGACGGCGCAGGCGCTCGATCGCCGCCTCGTCGTCCGGGCGAGCCGACACCCGCAACACCCCTTCGCGCTCCCCGCGGAGGATCGCGTGAATTCGGTGTCCGGGCACGCGAACGAGCGGCTCCTTCCAGTCGAAGTAGTCCCGGTACGTCGCGCCGTCTTGCTCCCTGCCGGAAGCGACGCGGGCGCACAGCACCCCCTCCGACTCGAAAAGGGCCCGGATCTCGCCGCGCGCCTCGGCCGATTCGCTGACGATCTCGGCGAGGATGTCGCGCGCGCCGGCGAGCGCGGCGTCGATATCGCCGATCTCCTTCTCCAGGTCGACGAACCGCTGGGCTTCCCGCTCGGGGAGGGTCGACGGGTCCTGTTCGAACAGCAGCTCCGCCAGCGGCTCGAGTCCCCGCTCGCGGGCGATCATCGCCCGGGTCCGGCGCTTCGGCCGGTACGGCAGGTAAAGATCCTCGAGTTCGGCCAACGTCCCGGCCCTGTCGATCGCCGTTCGGAGCTCGTCGGTAAGCAGGTCGCGCTCGATCAGCGAGTCGATGATCGCACGCCTCCGCTCGTCGAGCGCCCGCAACTGGGCGAGGCGGTCGCGGATCGAGGCGATCGTGACCTCGTCGAGCGACCCGGTTCGCTCTTTCCGATAGCGGGCGATGAACGGGACCGTGGCTCCGTCGTCGAGCAGATGGGCGGTCGCCTCGACCTGATTCGGCCTCAACAGGAGCTCGGTGGCGATTCGACCGTAGTACTCGTTCAGCATCCGTGTCCCCCCCGCCTGTCCAGCGATGTCGTCAGACCGTACGGAGCCGCCGTGCGTTCGTCAACCCGCCTTGGCGGATTGACCTTCTGGACAATCCGGCGACGGGCGGCTAGGCTCAGCGCCTACGGGGGGAGGGGCGGATGATCCGGATCTTTGGCAGTCTCTTCTTCGCCACCGCCACGGCGCAACTCGGTCTGGGCATCATCTCTCCGATCCTCCCGCTGTACGCGACGACGTTCGCAGCCAGTGCCACTGAGATCGGCCTGGTGTTTACGGCATTCTCCGTCTCCCGAGCATTGCTTGGACCGTTCGTCGGGCGCCTGTCGGACCGGATCGGCCGGCGTCCGCTGATTCTCGGCGGTCTGCTGCTGTACGCCGGGGTGTCGGTCCTCTACGCGTCGGCGGGGAGCCTGTGGATGCTCGGTGTGTTTCGATTCATCCACGGCATCGCGTCCGTCATGGTGACCCCGATCGCGCAGGCATACGTCGGCGATCTCACGCCGAAGGGCCGCGAGGGTCGGTACTTGAACGCGTTCTACTCGTCGCAGTTCATCGGGATGGCGATCGGGCCGCTGCTCGGCGGGCTGATCGGGGGTACCTGGTCGTACGCCATGGCGTTCTACGCGATGGGGGGGCTCAGCGTCTTGTCGCTTGCCCTCGTCTACTTCACCGTGCCGGTGGATCAGACCGCGCGGGAACGCCGTGTCGCGAAACCCCGGGTGATCACCCCGCTTCGAGAGGTGGTCCGAAGCGATGCGGTCAAGGCGATGCTCGTCTACTTCGTTACGCGAGGCTTCTGGCGGCAATCGTTCAACGCGTTCTACCCGCTGTACGCCGTCGTCGCGTTCTCCGTCGACGAGGCCAGCGTCGGGCTCGTCCTCTCGACCTACATGTTTGCCGAGGGGTTGTTACAGATTCCGTTCGGCTTCCTCGCCGATCGATTCCCTCGGATCCGCCAGATCATCGTCGGGAGCGTCTTTGCCCCGCTGGTCCTGCTTGCGGTTCCCTACGTCGGCTCGACGTGGGCGGTCGCGTTGCTCACGTTCGGGATGGGCGCGTTCTCGGCCTTGGGACGCTCGTCGCTCGTGGCGATCCGCACCGAGCTGGGGAGAACCCACGGCATGGCAACGTTGGCGGGGCTTCAGGGGAGCGCGTTCGCCGTCGGGCAGGCGTTCGGCCCGGCGCTCAGCGGGGCGGTCGTCGATCTGGTCGGGTTGGTCGCGGTCTTCCCGTTCGGAAGCGCGATCGGCTGCGTCGGGACCGCGCTCGTCCTCGGCTGGCTCCGTCGGTGGATACGCCGCGACCCCGCCGCCCCGGCGATGGCTCGGCCGAGGCTCTCCATTTCTTCCTGAGGGAACGCGCCCCCTCGGTACGGAAGGGCACGTCGTGCAGAAGAAGGGTGAAGGAAACACGCTATGCGATGCGCCGGATCGCGCTTCGTCAGCGGTAATGACGGCAGTTCATCCCGGCGGATCCGCTTGCCCATCGTAGCGAGAGCGTAGACGCTGAGGGCGCTCGGAGCAACTCGTAGGAAGCTTCGCCCAGGTAGTGCGTGGCAGCGTAGGATTTTTGCCTAGCTTCCATGGATTCGCTATGATCGTCCGAGTGGGAAGCCATGCCTGAACTGACTCTGAGCGCGTTGGAGAACTGGCTGTGGGAGGCGGCGTGCGTCGTCCGCGGGCCGCTGGACGCCCCCAAGTTCAAGGACTACATCCTGCCGCTCATCTTCCTGAAGCGTCTGTCCGACGTGTTCGACGACGAGATCGATCATCTGGCAGCTGAGGTCGGTGGAGATCGCGAGCAGGCCCTCAAGCTGGCGCAGATGGACCACAAGGTCGTCTGGTTCTACGTGCCTGAGCAAGCGCGTTGGTACGCGATCGCCAAGCAAACAACCGGGCTC
>Ga0180433_10005626_pt1 | contig 16825 bp, 16 predicted proteins | sample SS_ome_8_FD_132980 | JGI IMG/M metagenome (GOLD analysis project Ga0180433, IMG submission 132980) | Hypersaline lake sediment archaeal communities from the Salton Sea, California, USA - SS_1_D_1 metaG | ecosystem: Environmental > Aquatic > Non-marine Saline and Alkaline > Hypersaline >... | reverse complement strand
TCGACACCATACAAGTGACCACTGCATTGTGTTTCTTTGCAATTTCGGCCACTACTGGGACAGAACCCGTACCAGTCCCGCCACCCATACCTGCGGTAATAAAAACCAGATCAGAGCCTTTTATGAGTTCTTCTATTTCTCGGCTTGATTCACGAGCCGCTCGTTCTGCTACTTCAGGAAAACCTCCTGCACCAAGACCACGTGTGAGATTACCTCCAATTAATAGCTTGTGATCTGCTTCCACTAAATCCAAAGCTTGTTTATCGGTGTTAATGGCAATAGTACCGGCTCCCTTAACGCCTAATTTATTCAATCTTGTTATTGTATTGCCACCTGCACCACCACAGCCCACAATTGTTATGCGAGGGGTACCAAACATATCTTCTTCATTAATATTAAATTTGCTTTCTTCTTCTGCCTTATTTTCTATTGCATCTGTAATTAAAGATCCCATACCTTTGCTTTTTGCCATACCATTCCTCCTATTCTGGTAGTTTGAAGGACGCCCATCCCTAGGCGTCCTTCTAAAGGGTGCATCCCATCCCTCTCCATAGTGTCTTAAGCGTTATTTCTGCACGTAAGGTTCCATGGTTTCAACTGCAAGTTCCAAGTCCTGCATCTTCCTTGCCGTATCTGCCTTCTCAATGACTTGATCAGCATATGCTTTAACAAATTCGTTAACCGCACGGCGGATGACTTCAGACCGAGAAGAGAAATCTCCAGCCCTAATAAAAAGATCTATCGAATGAAGATCATACTGGGGAATTCGGATTGTTATACGATGATTTTCCATATCTCTCCTCACATACATCAAATAGACGTCAGACGGATACCATTTGCATGCCTGCTGCATGTCAAATATGCACCAAACAAATGACATAAGACATCATTTGTCTGACAAAAACGAATGTGCAAATCGGTTTAAATATCTTTCGCTAATTTCCAATCTAGGCTGCTACAGCATGTCCAAAGGCCACGGTTCCTGAAATCTTTTCAATCTTTACTTTAATCATAGAACCTTTAACTGCACCAGGCACATAAACGATATACTTGTCAAAATATGCGACACCATCTCCTTTTCTACCAATGTCCTTTATTGTCAAATCGTATGTCATTCCCTCTTTTAGGATTTCTGTTGGTTGCTCTACTGTCTTCTTTCTGCGAGATTTAACTGAACGGAAAGCACCGCATGCATCACATCTAACTAAAATAGTCCTACCTTGTTTAACAAGATGTGTATCTGGCCTATTGCATTCAGAACACATGACGTATGTGTCAATATAATCTTTCATCTTATCCTGTATTTGTTTTGCAGGTATTTTGCCTTGAAATACTGCTCTGCCGCTAAGGATTTCACCTGAGGTGCCTAATCCTCCTAAAAGAAACTTTAAAACATGGTCAGAATCGCGGTTAACTGCATCAGATATTTTGTCGAAATTTTTTATAAACGTTGTGTTTCCTTCGTAGAAAATTTCTGCCTTTGGTAGCTTGAAACGATCTTCAACAAATTCTCTGGTTGAAGTATTTTCCTGAACCTTTTTCAATAACTCTCTGTAATCTAAATCAGACATATTGGTGCTAGTCAATGCAATAGGTGTCTAAAAATCTTCCGTTGAAAAACTCACCGACGATGAATTCTAAAAAGCAAGTTCTTATCTAATATCTGATGATGTTGGATTTTGGTTTTACCCCAATTACAGACAATCCATCTCTCATTGCTTTTTCAGCAACATCTATTTTCCTAGTAAATATCTTGCTATTTCCCTTTGTCCAGTGCCAAACATATTCTGACATTTTTCTCCCCCAAAACTACTCTACTTAGCATCAACTTAACAATAGCATCTTTAAATATTTTTTTAAATTTTGAAGTCAGTGTATTTTGAAAAACTAGCCTGACATATAAGAGAAACTTATGTTTTAGTCAGGGGAAAGGTGATAGATAAAGGGAAGTCAAGTTATGGCGGGGTGATTTCAGAGTGTTTAGTGTTTGAACCTAACTGGAAAAATTATAAATTAAAGAAGGGTGAAAGAAGTTTTGAAAGTAGTTCATAAGCGAGGTTGCAAGTTCACAAATAATTTAATATACTTTTAAGAGTTACTCGCCAAGAAATAATGTTGTAATAACATCCAATATGAATTATTATTAGAAAGGTAAAATTAATATATTGGCTTGTTATCCCAAAAGAATACTGTAAAAAAAATCAAGTTAAAAGATTAGTTTAAGGAGAAGCGGACATGGTAGAGTTTAAGGTAGTAATAAATGACACGAAAAACGGTAAATCACATCAGGTGCAGGTTAGTGGGCATCATGCAAACTCATTAATAGGTAAAAAAATTGGCGATGAAGTAGATGGAATCTTCATATCACTCCCCGGATACAAGCTACAGGTTACTGGCGGGACTGATAAAAATGGATTTGCAATGAGAAGGGACTTCCCAGGTATGAGTAGAAGAAGATTATTATTAAGTAAAAGTTCTGGATTTAAACCGGAAGAAAGGGGACTCAGGAAAAAAAAATCCGTTAGGGGAAATACGGTAAATCAGGACATCGTCCAGATAAATATGAAGGTTACTAAACACGGCTCTAAGCCTATAGATAAACTAATCAACATAGAAAAAAAAGATGAGGGCGAGAAAAAAGAGGAGCAATAATGAGTTTACCAAGTCAGCCTGAGATAAACATAGGTATGATCGGTCATGTCGATCATGGAAAAACAACGCTTTCTCAGAGATTAACTGGAAAATGGACGGATGAACACTCTGAGGAATTAAAGAGAGGCATATCTATAAAGTTGGGTTATGCTGATGCTGCGTTTTATAAATGTCCTAATTGCAATGTTCCTCAATGTTATAGCACTACAAAGAAATGTTCATCGTGTGGCGGGACTGCTGATTTATTGCGTGTTGTTTCTTTTGTTGATGCACCCGGTCACGAGACTCTTATGGCAATCATGCTTTCTGGCGCTGCTATTATGGACGGTGCTGTACTCGTTATTGCTGCAAATGAGCAATGTCCTCAGCCTCAAACCAGAGAACATCTGACCGCTCTTGATATAGCAGGTATAAAAAATGTTGTTATTGTACAAAATAAAATAGATCTAGTATCCGAAAAAAATGCTATAAAAAATTATGAGCAGATTCTGAAATTTGTTGAAGGGACCTGTGCAGAGGATGCACCAATTATACCTGTGAGTTCTCACCACGATATTAATATTGAGGTACTTATCAAGGCAATGGAAGAACATATTCCTACCCCTAAAAGAGATTTGAACAAACCCCCTTTAATGTACATAGCAAGAAGTTTTGATATTAACAAACCTGGAGCAAGACCTGGTGAATTTAGAGGAGGTGTAATGGGCGGGTCGTTGATTCAAGGTGTTCTAAAAAAAGGTGAGGAAATTGAGATAGCCCCGGGCAGGAGAGTTGAATCAGAAGGTAAAAAAAATTTTGAAAAAATCAGAACAACCGTTAATTCTTTATTTACGGGCGGTAAGTCTGCAAAAGAGGCTAAACCTGGAGGATTGATTGCCATTGGAACAAATCTTGACCCGGCTAGAACAAAATCAGATTCTTTTGCAGGTAAAGTTGTTGGTAGACCTGGAGAGTTACCAGAAACGTTGGAAAGTTTTAATTTATCTATAACTTTGCTCAAGAGGGTAGTAGGAACCGTAGAAGAAAAAAACGTTGAACCAATAAAAACAAATGAACCACTTATGCTTACTATTGGCACAGCCACTACAGTTGGAATCGTGTCGGAGTTTCATGGAGAAAAGATTGGTGTTAAATTAAAATTACCTGTTTGTGCAGAAGAAGGACAAAGAATTGCAATAAGCAGAAGGATTGACAGTAGATGGCATCTAATAGGATATGGGGAAATAGAGAAGAAAAAATAGTTATTCTCGATAGTAATGCCGCAATGATGCTTTTTGAATTTTCTATTGATTTAGAGGATGAATTAACCCGTTTATTAGGAAAATATCATATGGTTGTTCCTAAACCAATTATTAAGGAATTAGAATTTTTATCAAAGCACGGAAAAGGTAAAAAAAGACTTATTGCAAAGCCCGCTTTGAAGTTTGTAAAAAGATATGATGCAGTCGATATAGATGAAAAGGGAGATAATGCTGTTATACATTTGGCCAAGAAACTTTCAGGAATTGTTTTGACTAATGATCGTGAGTTGAGAGATATAATAAGAGCGGAATCTTTGAATGTCATATACCTGCGAGGAAAAAATCGACTGGTTTTAGAATAGGAATACATACTTGTTTGGAAAGTTTTTATAAATCGGACCTGCATTTCAGGTTACAAATTCACCATTTGAAATGTCGGGGTGGCTCAGCCTGGTTAGAGCGCCTGACTCATAAGCACAGCTGAAGGGTTCGTCATTTAGCTATTTCGCTAAGATATCAGGAGGTCGCGGGTTCAGATCCCGCCCCCGACACTTTTATTTATAATATAAAAACATTCATATATAATTACTGTGAAACAATATACGGAATTTGTCTGATGGATGTGAGGATCATTGATAAATTACAAAAAATACTAATTTATAATTGTGTATAACTATAAGATGTGAGGTAGAAAAACGAAATGTGGGAATACATAATATGTGTATGCATTTGGATTGGTTTTATTTTGCATTGGATTACTGGTTCAATCCCAAAACATAGAATTTTTGAAATCTATGCAGGGTGTAGTATAAGCTTCTGTCTTACGTTACTAATTTTTGGTTTATTTAGTTGGTATCGGGACGCAATATCGCAAGTTTTGCAAGTTATTGGAATTGCCTTCATTTGCATAACAATTGCATTGGCTTTAATCACATTCTTTACTTTTAAGAGTAAAGGTAAACCAAAAAAAGGATTCGAGGAGACAACTGTTTTAATTGAAGGAACTATTTTTGGTATAGTTCGTCATCCATTATATCTAGGATTTGCTTTATGGGGAATTGGTCAGATATTAGCAATACAATCTATTATTTCTGTGGTTTTAGGTGTAATCTCAGTATTTTGTTCTTGGATGGCATCAAAAAAGGAGGATGAATTTAACCTCAATAAGTTTGGGGATAACTATAGGCAATATATGAAAAAGGTTCCTATGTGGAACGTTTTGAAAGGGTTAAGAAAAACATCATGAAATTCAAAATATAAAATGAGAAAAACACTAATTTTTATTAGTAAACTGGTATTCCAATCCCTTTCTATTCCTCTTTTTACAACTTACTTCGTCTGCATTATGAAAAATTCATAGCCGAAATAATCGGAATACTTGTTATATATTTTAATTTCGTTTTCGCACTTTTCAAAGACTCTTAAAGCAATTTTATTATCATGATATTTTTTCTTTAATTCTTTTATTTCTTTATTCATTTGTGAATAAAAATCGACCCAGCATGATTTTGGTAGTGTAAAATGAGATAGTACTTTAAAACCTTCATTTTTAATCAGAGAGATGTTGTTTTTTATGTCCTTTATATCAGGGTATTCTTCATCCCAGAATTCTTTTAATGGTTTTGGAAGGTTTGGTAATAGCAACACGACTTCGCTTACAATGAAATAACCTTTGTTTTTTAGAAGTTGATTGCATTTCTGTAATCCATTCTGAAATCCCATAACAAATAGTGCTCCTTCTGACCAAATAACATCAAACGTGCCGCTGCTGAAATCCATTTCAAGCATCGATTGATTTTTTGGTATTATTTTTTCTGCCATTCCTTCTTTGTTCGCGTTTTGCATTAAAATATCTAAAAAAGGCTGATAGTTATCTAAAGCAATGATTTTTCCTTTGGAAATTCTTGCTAATTCAAGTGTTTGCATGCCATGTCCGCATCCGATATCAAGAATCAGAGGTTCAGCCGGTAAGTTTTTCAGATAGGAAAATGCTTTTTTGGTAGATTTATTGTCCCCGGGTCCTCCGCGAGGAAGACTGCAAAATAATTCATAGAAATATTCAAAACCTTCCATCAGATCACTCTCTAAACTGATAAGGCAGTTTGGTTTTTATAAATTATTGTATAATTTTTTTATGAATACTTTTTAGTTCAAAACCCTTCCCTTGTATATATTTATAGTAATAAGTTGATAATTATGTTTGATTTATTAGAATGGAACAAGAAAGTCTCATGCATATTAAAATATCAATTGTTTGTATCAATAATTTGTTTCTATCAATATTGTTATTTATCAAATTGTTTTAAAAAATTAAAAAGATTAAGACCCATAATTTTACGTATTTCATTTTCATTGAAACCTCTGTCAAACAATCCTTTAACTAATACCGGATAACATGATACATCTGTTAAATCAGTGGGTGTTGATGGAATACCATCAAAATCACTTCCAAGACCAACACAATCTATACTGCCAATATCTGCAATGTGGACAATATGGTCAACTATCGCATTTGAATTAATCCTGTCATTTTTTTCCACTATTTTAGAACTTAATTCCATTTCTGCCTGATTGATGACATCTGGTTCATCTTCCTTTCCTTCAATTTCCTTTTTAAACCATTCCTTATTGCTTTCCATGTTTTTAATAACCTGTTCATTAATACTTTTTTTAAGAAAGCCTGGAAAAAAATTTACGCCAATATATCCGTTTCTATTTGCAATTTCTTCAACGAGGCTATCTGATAAATTGCGAGGAGTATCACATAAAGTCCGAGCACAAGAGTGAGAGGCCATAATGGGCATTGAGGAAATTTCTAATACATCTTCGACAGTTTTATCAGATGAATGCGACACATCTATTACCATGCCTACCTCATTCATTTTAGTGATTATGTCTCTTCCAAGTTTATTTAATCCATCGTGTTTTGGTTCATCACCAGAAGAATCAGCCCAATCAGTATTTTTAGTATGGGTCAAAATCATAAATCTAATGCCAAGATGATAAAAAAACTCCAATATTTCAGTTGAATTTTCGATTATATGTCCACTTTCAAGAGAAAGCCAACAAGCAAGTTTATTTTTATTTATTGCTGATTTCATTTCAGTTGTTGAAGTAACTTTTACTGCATCTCCTGAAGAAAACAATTTATTTTCCAGTGCATTATAGAGTAATAATGCCTTTTTTATTGATCTGTAGGGTGCATAAACGGGATTCACATACAATGCGAAAATCTGTGCTTTCAGTCCACCTTTCCTTGCTTTTTCTATAGTTAGATGGCTTTTGCTTTCCTTGATAAAATAGGATGATTGATCATATAAAACATTGGCGGTGTCACAGTGAGCATCAAAAACCAATAATTCTTTAATCAAATTCCTGTTTTTACTCATTATATCCCCAATTTGTAGAATAATAAACTATTTTTTTGTTAATAAAATTGATGATAAAAAAATTATATTTGGAACTCTACTAATAATTTTGGCATTATGGTAGACACCCTATAATATCTTTGGTTTTTTTTAATTATCTAAATTATATACTGGCCATTTAACTTTAGTTATTAAGTATCCTCTGGTTTGCTCATGAAAAAATAAATTCTATCAAAATTAGATCGTTTGGACGATTGAAGAGAATAGTATCTGGCCAATGATAATTGTAATGGTCAAGACTATAACTGCTGTTGGCATAATCTTTCCAAGAGAGTACATATATTCTGCTTTATCATCACCTTCGTCAATACCATTCGTAAATCTAGATAAAAGAAAAACAAGTTCGATTATATATATGCCTACTACAAGGACAAAGTATTCTGGACGGACGTTTTCTATAGTAAACGCATCAGTTATACTTGCAAAGTTAGTTGAGTGTCCACCTGCAAATGGTTCGATGGGGAGTTTGCTAGACATAGAGTGAACAATGTTTGATATTAACTTAGTAATGGCAAGAGTTACACCGGCTATCAAAGGGGCAAAAACCGCGGCGGTTGATCTCAGGGTGGATGTAAGGGAGTAAAGTGTGTCTTTTATCTTGTTTTCAACCTGTTGCAATTCCTTAAGATGATCAGCTATGCGGATAATAGAGATACTTACAGATCTCTGACTCTTATAAATGCCCTCTACAAACAGATGCATAATTGCTTTAATCCGATCAGAATAAACATGTCTCAATGATCCATATTCCAAACTGAATAATGCATCTCGGATGTTGGTATGCATTGCCGTTAGATTATAACTAGTATGACTGAGAATTTTAGCAATTTTTGCACCTTCCATGGTACTTGCTGCATACATAAAACTTTCTTCGGGTGATTTTTCCTCACTAATTCGTTTACCAAGAATATAAAGTGCATCGCTGAATTCTTTTTCTATCTGCTTAATGTTGTCTCTTATTTTCTTATAAGGTCGGTATACGCTTAGACTGTAAAGCGTAACTGTTGCTGCAATACCCCATATTATAAAAAGCGTTACTGGCAGATAACTATTCAAACCACCTGGATTGGAAATAAAGTTTAGAATCTCATTGGATGAGTTGCCTGGCATAAACATCGGAATTGCCATGAATAGGATGCCAGGCATAGCAATCAGTAAACCAACGAATAGGGATATAATCAATCTTTTATTTTTATCAATACCTACCAGATCAGGGTGATCACTAGTTATAGTAGGTGGATTGAAAGTTGCGGGTCTAGATAGAAGAATTTTACGAGTATATAAAAAGACAAACAACGGAAGGATTATGTCATACAGGAAAAAGATCTGGAATATGGTGACATTTATCCCTACCAATCCAGCAGCAGGAAGCATAGCAATTAGTGAAAGGGGAATCATAATTCCTATAGAATAGATGAACATTGTAGGTTGGTGCAATTTGCTAGCAAATTGATTCATCAGATCCTTGGTACCATCCAAACCTACATCAAGAGCCCTGTTAAGTGTGATTACCCTTTGTGCCTCTTCTGGTTCCTGTATGGAACTCCGTATCAGATGCAACGCTCTTTTAAAATGATCACTCCATCTACCCCAATGATCCGCAAAATTAGTTAATGCATCATTAATCCCGTGATAGACCCTGATTTCCATATCCCAAAGCATTTTGCGCAGATCTTTTACAAGGGATGTGGAGGATTCAGAAGCTGCAAATTTTACACTGTTTTCAAGATTGGGCACAAGCTTAAGATACATCACGAGGTAACTCAGCACTTCAGGAATGTCACCAAGAGAATGAATATTCACATATCTCGCATATTTTTTAGGATAATTGGCAAGCAAATTCATTATAATGAGTGGAAGAAAACCAGAGGTGATTGCCATAAGTAACAATGTTAAAGTGTCGATAGATCCAATGTTAAGATCATATGAGAGTATGACGACCAAGTCGATCATAAAAATAGTCATAAGAGAGATGAAAGCCCCTGCATGGGCAAAAACTAGTATGTCAAGTGGCTCAATGTTTAATCCAGTAAAGTTGAGAGCATCTATGTAATCCGGTGTAAAATATTTCTTGATTTTTTGTCGTGTTCTATTGTTGTCTCTTGCCGTCCATGAAAAATATTTTTTGGCAAAAAAAACTCCTTTTTCAAACCAATGTCTGTCTACACTCATGATACTTTTCTTCCAGTATATTCTTTAAACCATTCCATCCACTTTTTTCTTACAATTTTGTAGTCCACCTCACCACTTTGCATTTTACTTTCTTCTATGAACATCCAAAAGGCATTGTTAGCATCGCGATTTACAGGTGCTTCAAGTAATTCCTTGTTTTTTTTACCGTAGTTTACTATCGTTTTTTTGATATCGGTTCTGATTTTTATGTTGTGAAGAGCTTTTTCTACGGTGATTCCCCATTTCCTGGCAATGTTTCCTATTACCTCTGATTGTCCCATATCAAGTAAATCCGTAGAAATAAGTCCATCTTTTTCCGTGTTGTATATCATCATATCTTGGAATATGCTATCAGAATCGGGGTCTGTAGACCACCCCGTTTTTGTGATTTCAGATATCTGAACGACCCTTCGTTTACGTTCTATTCCCCCCTCTGTTCTTATAGGTGCTGTGATTACAATCGAATCTACTGCTTTGAATGATGTTGCTGGTACACCAATGTCATAAACTACTCTCTCATATACATCCCTAGTGGTCGACCCATGTATTGTTCCCATGATCAGATTGCCTGCTGCTCCAACTCTCATGGCCTCAAATAAAACCTTAGCCTCAACACCTCGAACCTCCCCTATTATCAAAACTGATTCGCCCAAACGCAGGGCCGTTCTGAGTGCATCAATGGGGTTAACCTCAGTAGACCCTGAACCAGATGATATTGACTTAGTAATCAATGACTGCAGCTTATATCCATATTTTTGAAGAATCTCAATTGGTATCTCAGCAGTGTCTTCGATAGTGAGAATCCGAAAACGCTGAGGAATCTCAAGTATTAAAGCACTAAGAAGAGATGTCTTACCAGCCCCACGACTCCCAGCCACTAGGAGAGATGCTTGACCATCGATTAGGAAACTGAGAAAACCAGCAGCCTCTGGAGAAATCATTTTATTTGCGATAAAATGTGCAAGAGTCCAAGGTTTCTGACGATGTTTCCTCAATGCAAAAGCAATGCCATGAGGTGTAAGAGGGTTACTGATTGCAGCTACACGAGTATGATAACTCGCGAGATCCATATCAAGGACAGGCGAAGCTTCAGAAAATGCTCTGCCACTAAGTGTTCTAAAACGGGAAGCGAGAGCATCAATATCGCCAACGGACAAGTATATATTGGATGTGTACTCTTCACCCTCAACTACAAGATGCAATGGGTTATTTGCCACAGGTGCATTTACATAAATGTCCTGTATCCTAGAATCCAATAGAATGTCCTCAAGAATACCAAAACCTGCAGTATAGCGTGCAAAGACATCTGCAAGATATTCAATTCTGTCCGTATCAATGTCAAAATGATGATCCTTAACAAATCCAGTTATCACTTGTTTTCCAAAATGCTGAAAGTAGTCTCTAGCAGCTTCTGCATCCATAAAAGAAGCGTCTTTGGGCCTATGGTGTGAAAGATGCGACCTAACATTTTCTAGGAGATATAGCTCTCTACGGGGCAAGTCATACTCAGGAGGAACAACAAAATAAAGTTTTTCAGGGCGTGTTCTGAGGACATATAGTGAGATGTTTATGGGGCGCCCACCCTTGCGTTTTACTTCATATGATTCCATAAAGACGGCATCTGGAGGTGGCTCAAGCTGAATATAAGAATCAATAAAACTGGGTCTAACATATGGCCTTATACAATTAGTATAAAACGAATCACGGTCAATGTTTTTCTCTATGTTATATTGTTTAAACTCTGCTTTTGAAACCATCTCAGCAATGATGTTATTATATTTTATCTCACATTCGCTACATTTTTTATCTAAAGATTTTTTCCGTTTCTGTATTTTTTCAAGGGCCGATAGAGCCTTAACTGGATTGGTTTTAGATGATTCAATTATTGTTTTTATCTCCTTGTGTCTGACTCCAGTACATTTTTTGCATTTCTCTAAGTTTCCAGTAGGAAATTCTAGGTCATTGTATATATCTATATTTTCAATAAAATGGGTAAGACCTTTGAGGATCTCAAGCGCATCATCTCTGAAAATTTTAACAAAAGCATGGTTTAGAACGAGGCGATCTACTCCATGTTCTGTTTGAAGTATCTTAAAAATATTTGACCTGCAAATTTCGTCAAATATCGTAGAATTTCCTATGTTACAGTCCCTGCAGTTTATCGTCAATGTTTTAACATTTGTTTTTCTTATCGTAGTATACGAGCAGAGTTTTTCCATCATTCCATTGTTTCCTCAGACAATAAAATATATAAATTGCTATTATATATTTTTCTAAATTAAATGGAGGTTAGTTGAGGTTGGAAAAAAGTGCTCCTGCACCTATAGAGAGTGCTATGAAAAAGCAATACGTATTGGGGCGTAAGGGGAAAAGACTGGGGGGTTTATTGAACATTGGGAGATATTATGCACTAGATTCATCTTTGGGGGCAGAAGTTCATGTGGATGTTTTGAGCCCACACATAATTCTAATTTGTGGTAAACGCGGTTATGGTAAGTCATACACAATGGGTGTTTTTATAGAAGAAATTTCTCATCTTGAAAAGGAAGTCAGGGATAATCTTGGAGTTGTTGTTATTGACACTCTTGGAATTTTTTGGACAATGCATTTTCCAAATACAAGGGATGATGAAAAACTAAATGAATGGAACCATACGCCTGAGGGCATCGATATAAATCTCCTTGTATCAAAAGGGCATGTTGAGGAATACAAGAAAAGAGACATTAATTCACGTAGCTTTTCCATTAGAACATCTGAGTTATCACCATTTCATTGGTGTCAACTTTTCAATATTAAGTCTACAGATCCTTTTGGGATTGTATTGACACGTGCTGTTCTTGAAATGCAGTCAAAATCTAATCTGTTTTCGATCTTTGATTTATTAGAATGTATCAAAATTGATGACAGAATTAGTGACAATGTTAAGGGTGCTGCCGAGAATTTTTTAACCATGGCAGAGTCCTGGGACGTTTTTGATAGAGGCGGAATGAGCATTAAAGATATTGTAATTAGGGGCGGCATCACTGTTCTTGATGTCAGTCATTTGCCCGATCCAAATCTAAAGATTATATTGGCAAGTATTGTCGGTGAAAAAATCTTTGAAGAACGTGTAAGGGTGCGTAAGATTCATGAACTTAAGAAGATGGGATATGATGTAGAGGAAAAAGGTATCCCTATGGTTTGGTTAGCTATTGACGAAGCACAGCTTTTCCTGCCAGATGACAAGAATGTCATAAGCAAGGATGTTTTTATCAACGAATGGATGCGACAAGGTAGACAACCGGGTCTTTCCATGATAATGGCTACTCAGCGCCCTAGTGCTTTAGATCAAGAGGTTATGTCTCACTGCGATCTTATCCTTTGTCATAGACTTACATCCCAGGATGATATCTCTGCATTGAGCAGAATTCGTCCCACTTACATGCATGGAAATATCAAAGATTCTATTAGAAAGGTAGGGGATGAAAAAGGTGTTGCATTTGTAATTGATGATACCTCTGAGTCTTCGCATGTTATCAAGATACGACATCGCCGTAGTTGGCATGGTGGTGATGAGTCTCTTGCCTTAGAACCAAAATCAAACTAAGATATATTGTCTGGATGGCGCTGTTATGAGAAAAATCAATAATATTGCATCTGATATGATTCCTATCAGACTTATCATCAGCATAGCAGTAATTGCAGCTATGGTAATAATGATATCTGTTGGATACAACAATCTTAGTGTTGTACTTGCTAAAAATCAGGTGGAAAATGAATGCAGAACTCTAGAGTCAAAACTTTATACAATGATATCCAGTGGCATAGCCAGAAATGTGGATGAAATCAACAGTTATGATGGTACAAAAAGAACTCATACGTTTAATCTTCCAGACACACTGATATTTCTAGCGTTTGGTGTGGATCCTGATCCAAATAACGATGGGATATTGGAGACAGGTTTAACATGCAATGGTTCAGCGATATTCTATAAAGTTATGGGTAGCAATAAGCAAGTAATATGGTTACCTGAAGAAGAATTTAGATTTAGAGAGGGGGAATTCGCTGATAACAAATGGATTATAAATGATGGAGAACAGGGTTTCATATATGTTGGTGGAAAAACAACACTTACCTTTGAACTTGTGCAAAGAAACCATGAAATATATATACTCATCCAAGGCAACGATAACATAGAGCGATAAAACTTGAATTGTACATTCAATGTATATTTTTATTATAGAAACAAGAGATAGAGTTTTAATACAGAATCTTATAATGGGAGAAAAATAATGAGTGTTTTGCATGGCTGGGAAAAGGACCATCAAATCTGAAACGACAGTAGAGGCTTCCCCTATTTTTACGGCTGAACCTGCGGCGTTGGGCCTTATTGGTCTAGCAGTTGCGGCTCTTGTGCTAGCATCTACTGATCTTGGATTGACATCAAGCTCTTCTAAATCGCTTATGATACCTTGGATTCTTTTCTTTGGTGCGACAGCTCAATTGATAGCAGGTGTGATGGATTTTAAACGTAAAAATATATTTGGAGCTACTGTTTTTACCACATATTCTATGACAATGTACTCAATATCATTAACACTATTAATCGCTATCTTTACAGATGTTGGATTTGACATAACACACTATGCATATGGTCTCATTGCTATTTTGGTATTCAGCATCATAGCCACTGCCGCTTCCCTGATGACAAATAAAATATTGTTTGCAATATTGATATTCGTTGATTTAGCAGTGATAGCATTGATAGCTCATTATCTCTATGATATTTCGGCTGTACCTGCAGGAATATTCCTAATGTTAACCTCTGTGTTTTCATTCTATGCAGCTGCTGCGATGTTACTAAATACAATGGCTGGCAAGGCCATACTACCACTGGGAAGCACCATCTGGAAACCATGATGCAATGTACTGAGTCTATGACCTAATCACAGTGTCTAACTTGAAAAAAATTCGCCCCATTTCCAATTTTTTGCGTTCTAAATAAACTGCCAATAGACGTATGTGATCTATTCTCCTCCAAATTTCACGATAGAAAAAATATTTTCACCTTTAATTTTATCTCTTCCATTTAGATCTGGTAACTCTATAACAAAAGCACATTCAACAATCTCGCCTTCCAATTTTTTAACAAGATTTCTTGTGGCATTGATTGTTCCGCCTGTCGCAAGCAAATCGTCAACAATTAGAATTCTGTCTGCTTTATTAATTGCATCCTTATGTATCTCGACTCTATCTTTGCCATACTCCAATAAATATTCTTCAGATTCACATTCTGCTGGTAACTTCCCTGGTTTTCGAACAGGAACAAAACCACATCCTAAAAGATAAGCAAGGGGGGCACCAAGGATAAATCCACGTGCTTCAATTCCGATGACCGTATCAATTTTCTTATCCTCATATCTTTTATGAAAAAGATCGACGGTTTCCTTTAGTCCCTCTGGGCTCTTTAAAAGTGTTGTGATATCTCTAAACATAATATTCTTTTTTGGCCAATGAGGAATTGTTCGTATTTTTGATTTTATTGATTCTGTCATTTTTCCAGCCTTCTAGAACATATGCTTTTCTCCTAAATATACTTTGACATAGGCAGAAAGCTTTTTTTAGTAATTTCTGTTCAATAGATTCCATGCCTGTTAAAATAGGAATTATTGGTGGTAGCGGACTTTATAAAATGGGAATAATGGATGATGTGGAAGAGATCAGCGTTGATACGCCTTTTGGAAAAACCTCAGATAAAATAACTCTTGGTAAAATCAGTGATGTTGATGTTGCATTTTTACCTAGGCATGGAAAAGGCCATGCAATTGCACCCCATAAGGTAAATTACAGGGCAAATATATTTGCATTAAAAGAGTGTGGCGTAGAATATCTTATATCTACTGCAGCTGTTGGCAGCCTAAAAAAAGAATTGAAACCATGCGATTTTGTAATCGCAGATCAATTAATTGATAGAACTGCAAAAAGAATTTCGACATTTTTTGAAGACGGGATTGTAGCTCATGTAGGTTTTGCAGATCCATTTTGCAAAAACTTGTCGAATATTGCGTTAGAAGTGGTCAGAGAAGAGGGCGTTAACGTCCACCGTGGAACCTATTTGTGCATGGAAGGTCCACAGTTTTCAACAAGGGCTGAATCAAACCTTTATCGTAGTTGGGATGTTGATGTAGTCGGTATGACACTAGCGCCTGAATCAAAACTAGCACGAGAGGCAGAGATGTGCTTATGTGGAATTCTTACTATTACAGATTATGATTGTTGGTATGATGGAGAAGAAGACGTAAGTGTTGCATCAGTAGTAAAAAACCTAAAAAATAATGATAAAAACATGGCAAATATAATAAAAAAACTCATTCCAAGAATCAAATATGAAAGAACTTGTGTATGTCATAATGCATTAAAAAACGCAGTCATTACTTCACCGGAACTTATTGAAAAACATGGCAATCCACGGGTCAAAAGGGTCTTGCTTGATAGAGTTACAAAATAGGTATTAATTATTTTTTCTTTTGTTTATTAAGGAGAAGAAGAATAATAAAAACCATACGGTACCCGCAAACGTTTCCGCAATTACTGTAATCCACATTTCAAGTGTAAAAAACGTTAGTGATAGGATATACAGTCCAGCTGTTGTTAGTCCTGCAGTATATATGTTTACGGATTTTCCATGTATAACATCCCTCAATTGTGGAAAAAGCATTAATCCAAACGATAGACCCACAAGAGCTATTACAATATCTTGCCACATATGATTTCCAAAATTGGAATGGTTTTATTTCATATAACTGTTTATTGTTAGACTAGCCTGCTTTTTTTAGAATGCCTCTGGCAGCAATGATACCCGTAGCCGCAGAGGAAACAATACCTCTCGAAAGACCTGCTCCATCACCAGCGACAAAAAAGTTATTTATATTTGTTTCAAGCGTTTTATTTACGATAAATCTCATTGAATAAAATTTGATCTCTGGTGCATATAATAATGTAGAATCTGAGGACACTCCAGGAATTACCTTATCTAACTTTTCTAGGCCTTCAAGTATATTGGTAACAATGCGATGTGGTAGTGCCATCGTTATGTCTCCAGGGGTTGCATTCTTTAAAGTGGGTTTAATAAATGATTTTTCAATTCTTTTGACTGTTGAACGTTGCCCCTGCCTTAGATCTCCCAATCGTTGAATAATTGGCATTTTTCCACCAATCGTTGTCGCAAGCTTTGCAATTGAAATACCATATGAGGTTGTGTTTTCAACAGGATGCGTAAGTTTGACTTTTGTGAGAAAAGCAAAATTTGTATTCTCTGATTTTTTGTTTGCCATTGAATAGCCATTCACACAG
>Ga0180433_10005625_pt1 | contig 16826 bp, 17 predicted proteins | sample SS_ome_8_FD_132980 | JGI IMG/M metagenome (GOLD analysis project Ga0180433, IMG submission 132980) | Hypersaline lake sediment archaeal communities from the Salton Sea, California, USA - SS_1_D_1 metaG | ecosystem: Environmental > Aquatic > Non-marine Saline and Alkaline > Hypersaline >... | reverse complement strand
GCGCTAGTTAAGAGGGAGATAGTCTCCGCTCTGGCCCTCCAGAGCCCAGAGGTTGTCGAGCCCATGCTCGAGATGCTCGCTCCTGCGGCCCAGAAGGGGATAATAACCGCAAAGAACCACAAGGAGCGCATCGCCAGGTTCAAGGAGCTTGCCGACCTCGGCAGGGACGTCCATAAGGCTGTCGCAGCGGGCATCTATAGCGACACGATAAACAGGGACAACATGGACCGGACTCTGCCCCTTGTGACCGACGCCATTCGCAGTCACGGGGATGAGGAGCAGGCACGCCAGCTGTCAGATGCACTCAAATTTGCCATGGACACGAAGAGGACCCCCCAACAGCTGGCCCGCATCTGCGACTACCTATCGAAGCATGCAGGTCACAATCCCCTCCAGCTCATGGAGCAAGCGATGGAGTCTGTTGATACCTTGAAGGTATCATTGCCCATAGCCTTCAGATACCAGGAGGAGTTCCTGGCCCACGACCATTTCCCGACATCGAGGAATGTCGCTCAGTTCCACGAGCAGGTCGGGAGGAAGCGGAAGAGAAGAAAGAGGAAGGAGAGACGGAAAAGGTGACTGAACGGATGAAGAAAGACCCAAGACCAAGGAACCCGAGACTAAAGGATCCGAGGCTTGAGGAAGCCCTCGAGAAGATGCACAAGCGGCACATAGGCGTAGCGGCGATGATGCGCAGGCTCCGCGGCCTCGACGCCGACACGGTCGACCATTACCTCACTGCCATGGACATAGTCGAGAAGAGCGGGCGCTTCTATCCCCACCACCTCATCATAGTCCTCGAGGACGGGCTCAAGAAGAAGCATTTCAACGCGCAGACGCTCAAGCTGATGGGCCCGATAGTCCGGACGGCCGCCGAGAATGGTTACGACCCGCAGTCGCTTCCCATCTTCATCGACTCCGCGATACACTACAGAACTCTCAACAACAGAAGGCTTGCTAGCATAGCCCCGATGCTCCATGTAGTCACAAAAGCGGGCATCAACCCGCTGCACCTGTTCAAGCCTCTTGAGGCGGGTCTCGAGTCCGGCGCCATAAGGCCGCAGAAGCTCAAGTCCTCGGCTGAGGCCTTGGCTGTGGAGCTGCCGGGAAAGGACTCTGAAGAAGAGCTGGCGGTCCTGGCCGGGTTGATCGAGGCGGGGCTGAGGGGGGCAGGGATAACGGACCGCGACCTCCGCTATTCCGGGAAGAGCCTGGAGGCTCGCCTGCCCCGCGGCAGGAACGGACGCATCTTACTGACCCACCTCTTCCAGCATAAACTCGTCACCCCGGAGAACCTCGAAACGGCGATAGATCAGGCCGGACGCTCATTCGGTCCGTTCAGGGAAGACTCAGACCATGACATATCCGGTTTGCTCGTACGTGGGCTCAAATCCGGCGCCTTCGAGATGGGGTCGCTGTCCGATTCGGCGGAGAGCATACACAACCTTGTGAGCAGGGCCCCCGAGCGCTTCTCGCATAACAAGCTTATGGGGCAGCTGGGCCCCCTCATAGACTCGAAGACCGTGCGGGGCAAGAGGCTCTTCGATTTTCCCGACGAGCTCACTGCCCCCTACGCATCAGTGGTCGCCTTGGAGGCTTTGGGGAATGGCAAGTTCGACAAGGCCGGCCTTGATGGGCAGACCCGCAGGCTTAGCAGGCTGATGCATTCGGCGGGCCATCTGGACAAGGTCAAGGACCTTACGGCAGACCTTACGAGGCTGGCCGAGCCGGATGCTATGCACAAGCCCTCCTTCCTCCGGCTTCTTGAGCACCTGGACAAGCACCGCGCCCATGGTCCTTTGCGTTTGTTAGAGCATGCCTATGACGCAGCGGATGAGCTGGGCATCTCTTTCCCGGAGGTCATCGCCCACCAGGAGAAGTTCTTTAATAAGGGCCACTTTCCGACCGTGACTGAGGTCGTCGACTACCACAGGAGAGTCGTGGAGAAAAGAGAGGGGAGGAAGAAGAGATGAAGGGAGATAATCGATAAGAAACTCGGAGATGAAAGAGCAAAAACCACAAGAATGGGCTGTAGGTGGGATGAGAAAGAGACCGGAACAGGCGGAGCTAAATAAGGCATTGAGCGAGTTGGCATATCGGCACAACACCCTAGCAGATAGGCTTCGCCCGCTCGATGGCTTAACCTCTAAGATGGTGCGTATGATCGATGCGCGATTATCGGCATTGGCTCGTTCAAGGCGGACTGGCTCTGGCAAAGCAAATCCCCAATACATGTCTTCGGTCTTGAGTTCAGGTATTGCCTCTAGAGCGATAACTACCAGAAACCTGAGGAGGTCTGCCGACTTGCTTACAAAGACCTTGCTTAGGCTAGACTATTATTCCATCCCAAAGGCCCGTGATTTATCCGAGCACTTGGACTCATTATTCGGAGCTGGCTCGGTAAGACCGGGGGATTGGGACGTTATTGCATCTCTCTTGCAGGGCATGGCTTATAAGCGTTGGGACCCGGCACCCTTAGCAAGTGAATTCGCCCGCGGTTTTAATGCACATACCCTGGATCATAAGGTCCTTGAGGCGATGGAGGGTCCATTGAAAGCAGGCATAAGAACACGGCACAACCCTTCGGACCTCATGTGGCGGGTCAACAATTGGTTGGAAGCGAAGCATATTGATGCTTCCATCCTCAAACAGCTCGCACCAGTCTTGGAGTTGGACGCAACTTTGCCACAAAGTACTGGCGACAGGCCCCATCTACTGCTTTCGGTGTTGGGTCAACATCTGCGCGAAGGCAATCTTGACAGACATCGGCTGACAGCTTTGCTCCCATTTATGCGCGCGAGCGCCGGCCGCGGCGAAGACCCGGCAGAGATGCTACACCATATCGTGTCTGCCATAGGCGAGAGACAGCTTACCGACCAAGAGCTGAATCATCTCGTGAAACATCTCCCCCCTCATAAAGAAGGTATGTCCTCAAGATTATTCCAACATGCTATGAACGCAAAAGCCGAGCTGGGTATCCCCCTCTCAGAAGTCATCGCTCACCAGGAGGTGTTCCTTAATAAGGGCCACTTCCCGACCGCGAACGCGGTCATCGACTACCACAGGAGAGTCGTGGAGAAAAGAGGGAATAAGAGGGAGGAAATGAAAAGATGAGCTCGCACACACCCTCATTGATAATATTGAAGAGTCTCGAGCCCGACCTTGCGTCTGCGCTGGTCGAGCGGAGTGTAGACGCGCGTGACATAGAGGATATCACAGAGGCGGTCACATCGGTACACGGCATGCCCCGGAACAACCTACTCGCCGCGCTCCGCTCCATAATGCTGACTGACAAGGCGACAGCCGAGGATATGCGGCTCATCGCCCCGCGCCTCCGTGAGGTGACCCGCGCGCTAGCCTCCTCCCCCCTCCCGGACAAGCCCGAGCCCCACGACTTCGTCTTTGTAGCCCGCCGCTTCCTGGCCGATCAGAGAAGATACCGGCCCGCACTCGACCATGTGATACCCATATTGGCGGACCATTCGAAGAGACACGGTTCCAGCGCATTGGGTCTGGCGGATATCATCATCCGCGGCCTCGAGTCCGGTTCGTTCTCCCCGACGAAATTAGCCGCGCCTGCGAAAGCCATCTCCGAAAGATTCTTAAGTCTCGGAGATGCCGGAAGGGGGGATGAACTCTGGGAGCTCAAGCATCTCCTGAACACGGGCCTCGAATCGCATGCGGTGACCGCCAAGAACCTTGAGCCCTCCATGGAGCGCCTGCAGAAGATGATATCATCACATCCCTCAGAGGGTATCAAGCCCAGAATAAGCCAGTTACTTTACGCCGGCATGACGCCCCTCGAAGGCCATAAGAACGCGTTCGGCCCGAAGACTTTCTTCCCCTCGGCTGAAGCGCTGTTCGACTATGTCGAGGCTACTTCCAAGAGGGGCAGTTTGGATATGGGGGCCGAAAAAGCCCTCAAGGAGGCCTTGAAGGCAAGACGCCTCACAGGCAGGTCCCTCACCCGGGTGCTCAAACACATAGCATCCCACTCCGGTACGCATCATCCGACGCAGCTGATGCAATCCGCCCTGGACATAAAGCGGGACCTGCACATCCCGTGGTCTAAGGTGATGGCGTACCAGAACAAGTTCATCAAGGAGGGGCATTTCCCTGTTCCTGGCTCGGTGGCGCAATACCACAAGCAGGTCGTACAGCAGCGGAAGACGAAAGAGAGGGAAAGAAAGAAACGATGAGCAAGGACGAAGAACTAGCTAGGATACTCGAAGAACTGGGCCCGCTATACTATAATATCGGCGATAACCTGGCCGGACTCAAGGGCCTCAAGGTGAAGACTGCGAGGTCGGTCCTGAACACTTTGAAGCACATGGCCGGCAGACCCCATCTCAACGACACTGTTTCATTCATGTGCATACACTTGGCTAGGGGTATAATGGACGGCAGGATAACCCGCGAACAACTCGAGCAGGTCGCGCCGATACTGGAGTCGTTCTCCAGGAGGACCCAGCAGCCCCATCATCTATATCATGTGATACAAGCCGCTGTCCACTCAGGCGTCCCGGAGGGCTCTGGCCTCCCAGAGGCTACCCGAGCCATCTCCGAAGAACTCAAGAAGTCGGGTGGCATGTTCTCAAAGAGGAGTTTTGCGATGGGCAACCTTTCCAGCATCTTCAGGCAGGGCTTTGACTCGAAGATGCTTACGATGAGCGATATACCAAAGATCGGCAAGGCGCACCGCAAGCTAATGAGGGCGGCGCGCAAAGCGCCCGCTCCCGGCGTCAATGACATGTATCACACGACTCTCTCCACTCTGAATTACAATCTGAACCAGGGCATGACCTTCAGGGATTTCCTAGCCGCGGCCCCCACCCTCCACCGCATAATGCGCAAGGGACATCCGCCCTCACCAGTCCTCGACCCCCTGTGCAAGGACTTCAAGGACGTCAAGGGCAAGGACAGGAAGATAGGCATGCTGGCACCTCACCTCGGCGAGATGTTGTTGCAGGGCCACGATGCCGCCCAGGTGAAATCGTTCTCACACATGATGTCTACAGGCATAAAGAATGGACTTATCCCGGAGCAGGAGATATCCGTGGTAGCAGAGGGGCTGAGGCGGGAAGTCGGAAAGGCAGCCCAAACCCTAGGCGACCGCGATCAGTTCGGCAAGTATGACGCGCTCAGCCCACAATTATTCAAGTCAGTGGATTCGAAGGTCATCCCCGCGACACATCTAGTCCGGTTCGCGGGGGAGATGAGAAAAGCGATAGAGGCCGCTAAAGCGGCCGGCTTCGACTCGATGTTCGATTGCCACATGGTGGACCCCGACGAATCAAGGGATTACACTATCGAGCCGGAGGCGCTGATGAGATTGCCCTCGATACTCGCCGGGGCGGCCAAGGTAAAAGTCCAGCCGACTTACGCAGCCAAACAGTTCTACGACGCCTGCAAAGGCCAGCACGTGACCCCTGGGCACATGGAGGCGTTCAGAGACCTGATACTTGCCGCAGCTCCTGGGGATGTGAATGTACTCGAGCATATCCCCCAGGCCACCCAGGCTGGTGTGCCGCTTCTGGATGTCTTTAGGCACCAGAAGACGTTCCTCGATAAGGGGCATTTCCCGACAGCTGAGATGGTGGTGAGGTACCACGAGAAGTTCGGAAAGAAAAGAAGGAAGAAACGCTAGAGTCCGACCACTGCAGTCTGGGCTGAGAACTCGTCCCCGCCAGTCGCGAACGTCAGCTCGCCGACGACATCATTACCCTCATCCGCATCAGCGCACTCAGAAAGCGGCAGCTTCCAGGAGTACGCGATGAATTTCTGCCCTGTGAAGCTGTAGTGTATCTGGTAGAAATCATCGGCCTCGAGCTCGACTTCGTCTTCGCAGAGTATCGTGTCCCCATTTTCGATGAGCCTGAAAGTCACCTCGCCGTCATCGACAGTTTCCTTCCCATCCGCGTCCTTCAGGCCGAAAATGATCATCAGCTCGTCGCCTTCGACCCGCGCGTCGATGACTCCGATTCCGGCGACAGGCTGGGCCTCGATGTAAAGGAATTCCTCTTCAGTCGCCGTCCCCGTGGACTCCGGACCCAAGACCGAAGACCCACACGTATCCACATAATCACAGCCCCCGTCAGCGAGGCAGACCTGGAGGGTGCATGGGTCGTTGTCGTCGCATAGCGCATCACAGTCCGGGCCGATGAGCTGGCCGCTCGGCGCGCCGCCCGGAGAGCTGAAACTAACGAATATGAATGCGCTGACCGCCAATAACGCGATGACCGCGATGAAGAGTCCCTTTGCCATTGCCACCCGTTATATTTATGCTTATAAGCATTATAAATCACATGGACTGGACATATCTCGTGTTCGCGCTTGTCTTGGTCGTGATAATCCTCGCGGTCAATATATACATCATGCCCAATCTGGTCCAGACGCGCCAGGTGGTCGAGGTCCAGGGCAATGATATCCAGGGCCCCGGAGCGACGCAGGTCATCACTGAGACGAACACTTATGCAGAAGAGACGGTCAACGAGACGCACGAGCCGGAGCTCCCCGACGTGGCTGTCTGGGACGACTAAGGATAATCTGCAAGTGCGAGCAATCAACGCTCAAAATCAATGCTCAAACTCCCGTTTAGCATGCCTCCATAGCCTAAGGAAGAACTCACTCTTCTCTGTGGCTACTTCTTTGCTCTCAGTCAGGGTCCCGACGAACCCCTCCCCCGTCAGTCCGGGATAGAACGTCAGGACCTTCTCCCCGTAGATTATCATCGACATCGGAAGATCCATCCCCTCCGAAAGGAAATAGTTCTCAAATAAAGGCTCATGAACCAGCTTTTCATGGCTCGCGCGGTTTGCGAGGTACATCCATTTTATCCCGGCTCCGACGCGATTATCGACCCAGTTCTGATAAAACGGCCCAGCGCTCTCGAGTGTCGCCATGATCTCACCCATGCCGAAGACGAGCCGCAGTTCCTTCCTTAGGTCGCCGACTTCGCGCAGTATGTCGTTCAGCAGCGCCACGATGCCCTCGCGCCCCCTGAACACTTCGGCTTTTATCTCTTCAGAAACAGGTTTTTTCATCTTCTGAAGCTCTGGCAGGGCCTCCTCAAAGCGCTTCTTGCGCTCTTCGAGGAGGCCTGTGAGCTCCATCGGGTCCTTGGCTTGGAAATATCTCCTGTTCTCCCTCACATAATAATTCACGAATTTCTTGTCAACTAACCGCCCAAGCACTTTGTAGACTACGCTGCGCTCTATCCGCGTCCTCTTGGCCACTAAACTGGCTCGACTGGGGCCGGTTCCCAACAATGAGAGGTATACGTTCGCTTCCCGGTCCTCGAGTCCCATGTCGCGGAAGATCGCCAAGTCCACATGGTAAATAAAAGTGTTGTTCTATAAAAACAACAGAATTTTAGATTAAGTAATTTACACTACGAATCCGGCTTTTTTACTTCGACGGCCTTAACTCTCCTGTGGTAAAGCATCTTGTGACGAAGAAACAGCTGAGGGAGATAGATTCTATGCATCCCGGACTTGCGAACAGCCTGCGCGGGATGCCTAACCTCAAACGCAGCACAGCCGACTCACTGATCAAGTTCCTGGATGATGCGAGGAAGAGGAAGTACACGCGGCCGGTCGTCGCAACCAAGAGAGAGGGCGGCTCTGCCGACTTGCTTGCAGACGCGATAAACGGCCGTATAATCGACGAGAGGGCCTTGCACATTATGCTCCCATTGCTACAAGGCACCCTCGACCACCCCAAACTGCATGATCTCGACCCCAAATACAAGCTGGGCGTGTTCGTAGCGGGCCTCAAGTCAGGCGCCATCCCGCCGGAGGAACTTTCCGAGACCGCCGCGAGCGTAAGCCGACTGATAGACAAAATACAATCCTTGACGTCGCATGGGCCATCGGGACAAAACAATGTGTGGAATGCCATAGGCTCATTGATCGACCTGTTTGGTCATAGACAAAACAGGGAGATGCTCCGCGATTCCCTACCTCTTTTGCACCTTACTGCGAGACAGCCTGTGAATACCGAGAACTTATTAGCCTTCATGATCAAGTCCCGTCGGGTCAAGTCTTCGCGACGCGACGGCAGTCACAAGCGATTTACAGATATGAGGCCGGAGCTGGAAGCATATGCCAAAAAAGGCGGCGACCCCACCCGTCTCGCTAAGGTTCTGGATGCGGCCTTGCGGGCGCGGGCCATCAAACCGGGAGAGATTCCTGATTACGCTCCCCGCTTCATCAAGCTCCTGGAGGCATCACACGAGTCCTACTGGTCCGAGGACCAGCTGCACAATAGACTGGAGGATGCGTTCACCCCATATTCGCGAAGGGGACGGAAGTATGTCGCGTTCAACAGGAGGAACTTGCCCGTAGTCCTGCCGTATGTCGAGGGATATGCGGAGGCCGGCCACGAACCCGCGCACCTCGTAAATATACTCAGCACCATGATAAGGTCCAAGAGGCCTCTTACCAAGAAGGCAGTGCACTCACTCGCGGGGAGCTTGACAGAGGTATTGGGCAGATACGACGGGGGGTCCATCGACCCGAGCCATATAACCCACCCATTGAAATCAGGCGTAGCGAGGGGGGCCATCCCGATGAAGTATGCGCTTGAAGCAGCAGAGACTATCGGCCAGTTGATGGCCTCCACAAAGGTTGCAGGCCTGTCCACAAAGCAGCTCTCGGAACTCTTGCGTACCGCATTGGAGAACAGGGCAGTGACCTACAAGGGTCTCCCCGAGTTAGCCGACGTCTTCACCACGGGGATGGTTGCTTTGGCCAGGGCGGATTCAGACAGAAACTCATACAACTCCTTTTATATCACCGACCGCCTGCGCGATGCCTTCGCTGAACAGATACTCACCAGGAGGAACTCACAGAAGTATCTCAAGCTTATGATGGGCGCGCTGGCGACCGCGGCAAAGGCGGGCTACAACCCAGAGCGTTTTGCGGGTGTCTTGTCAAGCCGTGATATGGCGAACCAGGACCTCGAGGCGATACTCGCCCATGTAAGCTCCCACGCCAAGACACACGATCCCACCGAACTGACAGAACAGTTGCTCGAGGTGCACAAACTTCATATCCCAATGCGCGATGTTATAGCATACCAGAACGCATTCATAGCGAAGGGTCATTTTCCCGCGGCGAGATCCGTAGAGCAATACTATAAAGGAATCAAGAGGCATTTCCGCCTGTTCGGAAGCAGTCCCACAAATAAGGGCCGCGAGGGGCTTCTAAGTAGGCTGCGCAAGAAGCCCCATAAATGACTTTTTAACCTAGCGCTGTAATTCCAGCATGAAATTCTATCCGCTGGTGCTCATGCTTTTGCTCCTCGTCCCGCCGGCACTCGCTGCTGACCTTAATCCGTGGAACGTGGGCGCGATGGAGGCGGAAGTGACCTTCACCGGCGCTATCGATCTCGAATATGAGAACAACGGCGCGACCCTGAATTGGGTCGAGGTCGAGCTCTTCATGCTGCCGCAGGAGAACACGTACCAGGACGTGGAGCTCATCAGCGCCACCCCCGAGAGCTATCAGGTAGTCGACAACGGCTTCGGCAACAAGATAATAAAATTCCGCTGGGTGAAGCCCTCGGCCGACCGCCTGCCTTTCGAATTACGATACAATGTCACAGTCGGACGTTTCCTCGTCCCGCTTGGTGAACCCGGCGATTTCCCGCCGCCCGAAGTCAGTGGTCTCGACGCATATCTCCAGCCGGACAACCTGACCTTCTGGACCGGCGCGATGAAGAACAAGGCGCAGGAACTCACCAAAGACGCTACTTCCTCCCTCGAAGCGGTCATGCTCATAACCAATTGGATACACGGCACTCTTACCTATGATGAGGACTATTGGGCGACCTCTGAAGCGGCATGCGATGTATTCAAGCTATCGCGCGGGGTCTGCGACGAGTTCACGCATCTCTTCCTCTCGTTCGTAAAGAGCCTCGGGATACCCGGCCGGTACGCAGAGGGTATCGTTTTCAGCGGCCAGGAATGGGACCTCCATGCATGGGCGGAGGTCTTCATCGGCGGAAGATGGGTCGCTGTGGACCCGACCTACAACGAGATAGGTTTCATCGACTCGACGCACGTCCTTCTGGCGAACGTGCCCAACGATGCTTACGTATATAATCGCTTGGTCTGGGAAGGCACGGGCGTGAGTGCGAACTTTGCCGATGATGAGCGGACCATAGAGGTCAGCAGAGCAGAGCCCCCCATGGATTTCTTCGACGTCGACGTGAGCCTCAGCAAGGATTCCGTCGTGCTGGACGAAGTCATCACCGCGGATGTCAGCATCGAGAGCCTAGCGACCAATTCGTATATGATTCCTACCTGCCGCCTGACTGCCCCTGACGATATGGTACTCCTCGACAGCCCTGAAAAATCCGTCATTCTCGAACCGTCGGCCTCCGCTGACCTGAGTTGGCGCATGGTCCCGCGCTCTGACCTGGACCCGAGGTTCCTGTATAAGATGCCCATAAGGCTATCTTGCTTCCCGGGCGTCAATGAGACCAGGACCCTATCAGTCAACCCGAAGACTTCCCTCGCCGGCATGACGCAGGTATCCATCATCGATGTCACCATCTTATCTGAGGATGAGGTGCGCGCGACGCTTATGAACGAGGGGACGAAGACTGTGGGGGAGATAACATTGAGCCTGTGTGTGGAGAACGGCGACTTCGAATGCCAGGAGCGGATTGTGAAGGCCCTGTCTTCCGGCGAGGCATATCGGCAGACCTTTACCCTGCCGTCTAACCTTACCGGGGATGAGATGCTCATAGTGCGCATCGAATCCGAGCAGTTCGATACTCCTGGGGAGTTGAGGATGTCTGCGTCCGGGGTGCAGGACACCCCGGCCATCGTCGCGATACAATTGCCGAGATTAGAGCAGCCGGAGCGGGAGCCGAGCATCATGACCCTGGACGAGATCGATAGTGACCTCATCCTCCCACTGGTCATCGTGGCGGTAATTCTGGGTGTGCTCATAGCTCTTGTGACCAGCCTTAAGAAGCATTAAGGCCTGCGAAGTCTTTTTCAATAAGAAGGTTCTAATTTAGCACTTTTTCTGTCGACCTACGACAGAAGACAGAGAACTCATTTGCGGCCGTAGTCTAGCCTGGTATGACATTGGCTTGCCAAGCCAGTAGCCCGGGTTCGAATCCCGGCGGCCGCATTCAACCTTACGGTTGAAGTCTGCAGTCACCAGTCGAGAGTCTGCAAAAAGGTATGCAGTCTTCAGTTCACAGTCTTCAAAACATGAGGGCGCAGGACTTGAGGCTGCAATCTGGCTTCTGTTTGTTCTAAGGATGGAACAATGGAACGAACAAACAGACTTGAACCGAAAGGCAATTTGCCCGAATACGAATCTGACCGAAGAGTCAAGGTCTCCGAGTGGGACATCGACTCCGGAAACAACCGAATCTACAGCATAAGGCGCACTTTTGAGCGCGAATGGAACCGACTTGTCGACGGACAGCCCAAGGAGAATGTCGATCTGTACAAGCGATTTCTAAAGAGAACGAAGTTTGAGGGGATTGGAGTGGTTCGAAGGCTGAACTACATCAGGGCCCTCCAGGTGCTGAAGAAGACGACCGATGGTGTTTCTCTGAGGACTCTAGACTGCAGACATGTAGACAGATTCTTGGATAGTTTAGGACACTATTCTACTTCTACTGTCCAGATTCGCTTCTACTGCCTGAAGAAGTTCCTGGAGTTCCTTGGGAAGGCGGAGCTGTTGGATGGAATTAAGCCACCCAGGAAGAGGGACGTCAAGGTGAAGGCCAGCGACCTGCTGACGCGGGAGGATCTGCAGAAGTTGATCGTTGCGTGTTACACTACAAGAAGCAGGGCTTTCATCATGATGCTGTATGAATCTGGCGCGCGCATAGGGGAAATACTGAACATCGAGCTGAAGGATCTGGAGTTCGACAGCAACGGTGTGTTGGTTGAAATCAATGGGAAAACTGGCAGACGCAGGATAAGGTTGGTCGAATCAGCCAAGTACCTGCGCGAGTGGTTTAAGGAGATCAAGAACAGCCATCCTAACACGCCTTATCTTTGGTTTGGGGTGGATGAAATGCATCCATCGCAGCATGCGGCTGTGGCGAAGTTCCTTAAGACCACTGCGAAAAGAGCCGGTTTAAGGAAACGGGTATATCCCCACCTGTTCAGGCATTCCCGCGCGAGCGAGTTGGCCCAGAAGCTAAGGGAATCCCAGCTGCGCGCATTTATGGGTTGGGATGCGGCAAGCGATATGCCCCGGATTTACATCCACCTTTCTGCCCATGATTTGGATAAAGCGATACTGGACTTGTACGGGACCCAAGACCCAGGACAGAAGACTGGATCATTGGATGAATTTATGCAATTCTACTTGACTTGGAAGAAAGCTGTTGGATGAAATTGATCGGGGCTCATTTGCCTGGCAAGGATGCTGGAGGTGCGCGGTTCGCCCCTCTGAGACGGCAATCGGGGTGTAGTGTAACTTTGTAGTGTAACTGAAATCGTTGGATGGAATGTAATGTAACTCGGTTGGATGGAATGTAGTGTAACTGAAAGAAGTTGTAGTGTAACTTGGTAGGAGGCGGATATGCGGGAGGCGGATTGGTCTTAGAAGGCTCTGCCAAGATAAATAGTCTTGACGGTGTTTCCCTCTCTTCTTGATTCATAGGCGTACCAGTTACCCTTCAGTTGTCTGTAGTACATTTTAGTTCACCTCAGATTTGATTGAACGATGTAGATTGAACAACATCATCCTCGTTATCTTAGCCCTGTTGTGGAAGTCCTTAAACTTCTCCTCCGTCAGGATCTTGGTATCCTTACAGAAGTTCAGCCAGAACTCCGTCTCGTTTGTCTCGCCGATGCATGTGTATAGCTTCTGGTTCTGCTGGTTCTTGTTGTCGAACGCCGCCATCTCAGCCAAATTGGCGCAGACGGCAGTCGAAGATGCAAAGAGCTGCTCCTTGACTCTGAAACTCCCCTTCACATCCTTCAGTTCGTTGTAGATGTCTTTCGACAGATCATATGCGTGTTGGTACACGTTCAACTTCGTGAAATCTTGTGTCATTGTTTTTTTCCTCCAAACTTTAGACCTTGTTGTATGTTTTAGGTCTGAAAGTATATAAAGGTGAGGGAGGTGCGTGAGCAGTGAGCAGTGGCGACCGATGCATGTTTTGAAATTCAATTTCACCTCAGGTGAGTTTATTTAACCGACTTGAGGTTAATTTCTTTGTAGTGTAACCGGGCTTGCTTCAGGTTTGTAGTGTAACTTTTTCGAGAAATGTAGTGTAACTGCCACCCCAACGTAGTGTAACCCGACCCCGACGACTGTCCCAGAGGCGCGAGTAGTTTACGCTAAGCACCCGGCTAGGTTGAGTAAGCGCCGAAATTTAAAAGATGCTAAGCTGATTTGTAAAATCCAAAGATCAAGGAACCCCACTCTACCCCTCTCTTGGTTTTACTGACCAATGCGCAATCCATCAATCGACTTGTCAATGCGATATAACTATCGCCGACAAAAAGTCCGACATTAAGGCTCTTAGTTGGTTTCGCACCAATCTCGTCCGGACCTACAATTCCCTCATCAGCAATAATCTCGACCCTTTCCATTCCCCTAATCGCATCCACGATCTCCTTCGAATAAGCTGGAAGCAAGACTTTCCTTAAATCACCTTCCTTAAACAGCTTCAATATCTCCTTCTTGACCCGATCCAAATCACTCGAGCTATTCTCGACCGCCCTCGAATCCAGCAGACAATCAATTCCATCCAACAGCTCGACCGGAATTCCATCCATGATCCTGGACCAAACTCCGTCGAACTTGTCCAGCATAGCCAGCGTATCCGAGAACTCCTTAAACTTCATCTTCACCATCATACCTTGCTTCGTCAGTCGATAATCACCGTTATCCCTCTCAACAAGCCCCATCTTCTCGAGGTCTTTCGCCTTCGCAGAAGTATTGGGCGCGTTCGTACCGAGCGCCCGCCTCAGATCGCAAAGTGCCATCGGTTCGTCCAGCGAGAACAAGATCCCTGCGCGCAAGCGAGAATTGCAGATATTCTTCAGCATCGGCTCAGCAAGAAGATAGTTCTCATCGAACATTTTCCTAAGTTATAACTTAGTCTTAAGACTAGTAGGTAAAAGTATTTAAACCTTTACCCATAACATACGCATGGGTAAAGAGCGCAGGGAATATGCCCAAATCGTTGAAGCGGTATTGGACTCGCTTGAAGAACGGCAGAAATCCGTCAATGAGATAGCGGTCGAGCTCAAGACCGGCTGGGACACTGTGGAGCGGTGCCTCTCGATGCTTGAAAAGTTACACTACACCGAGAAGATAATCGACGAGCCCGTAACCATTTATAAGCGGAATCACGTTATAAACATATCGGATAAACTCAAGGAGAACCTCGATAGGATTATATCAAGAAAAGGGGCGCGCTACCTCTCGATAGAGGAAGCGGTCGAAGAAGCTCTCGAGGAGTTCATCCGCAGGGAAAGGTCGATAAAGAGGTACTGATGAAGTTGAAAAGAATCTCCACCGGAATCAAAGGGCTGGACAGGATGGTCCAGGGCGGTTTCCCGGAAGGCGACGTCGTCCTGTACTCGGGAGCTGCGGGGACTGGGAAGACTGTCGCGTGTATTCAGTTTGCGGTCGAGGGTCTGCGGTCCGGAGAAGACGTCATCTACGTCGCCAGCGAGGAGACCAGGGGAAAGCTGATCGAACACGCCCAGATACTGGGCTTCGATTTCGAGAAAGGAGTCAAGGACAAGAAGCTGGAGATCTTCCAAGTAGAGGATGTCGCATTTCACGACCCGTTGGGCAGGAGATGCAAACTGCCGCGTGAGCCGGAGAGAAGGCTCGAACGATTGGTCTCTTCCATCAAGGAATGGATGACCAAACGCAAGGGGAAAAGGCTGATAATAGATTCCATGATGGTCTATGCCTTGCCCGGCGATGTGCCCGAAAGCAAGCTGCTGAACAGCGAGTTCTTCAGGGACATAGACGAGCTGGGGATGACTACGATCATCGTGTCGGAGCTGTCTGCAGATGACAGAGTCTACAGTTCTGACAAGACCACCGAGATCCTGGCCGACGGGATAGTCCTGTTCAGGCACGAGCAGGGGAAGAAATCGCAGCGGACCCTGCAGGTCGTCAAGATGAGGGACACGAAGATAGATGACAAGGTGAAGAAGTTCACGATCTCCAAGGGAGGTATCAAGCTAATCAAATAAATCGATGGTGCAAAATGGTTGAAAAACTCGGTAGGGTGCCTACAGGCATCCCAGGATTGGATAAACTGATAGAAGGAGGTTATGAACCTGGATCGATTATTTTGTTGAACGGAGCTCCAGGTACGGGGAAGACTATAGCGTGTGGCCAGTGGGCGGACGCGCTTACAAAATTGAGGGAAAAAGCCCTATTCTTCTGTTTTGAACAAAGCCCCGATGAGATTAAGAAGCAGCTCGCGCAATTTGGAATCGATTTAACTGGAGCGGCTTTCTACTCAGCCAGAGATATGAAGTATGATCAAATGCTTGGCAAGAAGCCTCAAAATCCAAGGGATATAATACAACTCTTGTTGGAAAAAACGAAGAAACTTGGAGCCAAGTATGTAATAATTGATTCTGTGAGTTCCATTAGGATCGAAGATGGCCTAGAGGCTCGGTTGATAGTAAAACAATTAATCGACGGTTTGAAAAAGCTAGGCGTGACTGCATTGCTCACAACTGAATCTATCGAGGGTGGAAGGATTGATGATCTGACGCCTTTCTTGGCGGATGCAGAGATTGTGTTACACTACTCTTCGATCGGATCGAGAATCTTCGGTAACATCGAGATACGAAAGATGAGATTTACTAATCATGCGCGTGGTATCTTTGATTGTGTTATGGACAAAGAGGGCCTGAAAGTCTTAGCCAACAAAGGAAAAACTGTGCGTATGAAATAATATGCCAAGGCTATCCGGGATATATGGACTTTTTGGAAAATGGCTCCTCTCCGGACAACTTAAAATAAAGTTTGGAGAGATTTCCCTCCTTAAACAAAGGGCGGTGATGCTTCCCTCCACTTTTTTTGTGGAGATGTATAAGTCCACTTTAAATACCAATAACAACCATCTGAAGGACGAAGTATACTTATGGGCTTGGAAAACCGCCTATCTTTACATAAAACGATTTGTTGAGAATTATGGGTTGGAGAGTTTCGAAGAACGATATAGATGGGGGATGGATATAGCTTCTACGGCAGGTCTCGGGGATTACAAAACTATTGATTATCATGAAAATGAATTTAGCCATTTTTATGTATGGAATAACCCTATTGCTAAAGAGCTATATCCCTCGAAGAAGCCCGTAGATATAATGTTGAATGGCATCAATGCGGGCGGAGGGACGGCTTGCCATATGCAATTGGTTCAGTGCCTCGAACTCGATTGTGAGGCCGTAAATGGAAAACGTTGCGAATTTCTGACGGCAACCGAGAAAGTTCATAAGGCTTGGGGCGTATCGCACCTCTATAAAGATCAACTCGACATCAAATATGTGCGCCCCAAACAGGAGGCGTTTTTGGAAGAAGTTGGAATGCCTGAGGTATAAACTATGGAACACAATATTTCTGAAAAACTCAACAGGATTTGGGAATTAGATGAGCTTTCAGCAAGTCTAGAGCATATAAGAAAAGAACATGAGGCCAGGCATACTTCACAAGTCCCGATGATAATGGAGTACCTGAAGAACTTTAAACTCAGTTCCGAAGAACTCAAGTGTATAGATCTTATCCTTACCCTTGAACAAAGGATTTTCTGGACGATCGATGACACGGTCGATCAAAGTTACAGATTCCTAAAAGAAG
>Ga0180433_10005623_pt1 | contig 16829 bp, 12 predicted proteins | sample SS_ome_8_FD_132980 | JGI IMG/M metagenome (GOLD analysis project Ga0180433, IMG submission 132980) | Hypersaline lake sediment archaeal communities from the Salton Sea, California, USA - SS_1_D_1 metaG | ecosystem: Environmental > Aquatic > Non-marine Saline and Alkaline > Hypersaline >... | reverse complement strand
TTTCGACGTAGAGAGAGATAAAGCTTACTATATTTGAGTTTTTCGCTTCTAATATACACTCTTCTATGGATTTCATTAGTTGATAATCATTCGATCTGGCGCGAAATTCATACCGTACCTGTATGTTATCACTCCAATGCTGATAGCATTCCCAATCGAGTACGACCGGAAAGTTATTATTTCTAACGAGTTCCATAATTATCATTCAGAATTACATGTTTCTAACTATTTTATATCGAAAAATGAAATGGATATTTATGACCTTAATTATATTGGTCATTATCGTTTCGTTGGTATATGTCGGCTATCGTCTATTTCAAAAGGAATTGTCAAAACAATCGCAATCAAACGAAGATAAGCTTAAGCAGCTATTAGGCAAGAAAGATAAATCATCAAAAGACTATTTCGAAATAGGCAACATCTATCGCCATACTTTATATGATCCGATTGGAACAGCCGATGCTTATGTTAATGCAGTGAATGCGCAGAAGCATGACCTAACATCTATCGAGGTCAATCGAATGGAGGACTTTTTCTTTAACGATTATGTCCAAATGAGCGAAGAAGGACAACTTAATGAAGCCATTCGAAGATCGTTGGTGGATGTAGGTATAACAATTCAACCGAAATTACATCAATTAAAAGAACCAACCGAAAGAAAACCAGAAACAATACAAGAGAAATTCGAATATCTTAAGGACAATGCTGAGGTTAGAAACGACCCACAAAGCGTGCATGATCCTCAGGCAAATGAAGATATACGAAATATATTAAACTATGTCGCCTGTAAAAATGGTAATTCGTTACGAATGAATGCAATCGAAGAGATACAAGGTGTAATTGCTTCGCATCCAACAGTGAACAAAAATAGAGCCATGCGTACATTAGATACCGTATCAAAAGGACGAGACATATCAACCTTCAATACAGACGAATATGCAATTCTCGTGCATGTCTGGTCGAGAATACACTCGCCTGAAAACAATCGCAATCGACACAACATGATCGATGCATTTATCGCTGCGCTTGAAGCATCATACAACGACGATGGAACACAAGTTTGTATAAACGGTACTTCGACCAATATGATACAAGCGATATGTGATCTCGATGCAGATAAGCGAATAGGCGGCGTTTGGACGGAGTCCATAATCAAAAAGTTAGTTCTCGATAAAGTTGGGGCGATCTTCAAAAAGAAATTAGATACGGCAGATAACTTTTCGAAGCAATCATATTTGGCGGTAGCACGAACACCACAACAAGAAAAACGTGCTAAAGAGTTTGAAGATGGGATGAAACAATACATTCGAGATAGGGTTTCGAGAGAATATGGTCCATTGGTTAAAAATCAAGAGCGCCTCCTCGAATATATCGAAGATGCTTTATATGCCATTTAACCATTCGTCTAGCTTCTTGTATAGCATGATTGGAACACCCTTTTCTTTGGCCGCATCTATTTTTGCACCGGATTTGGTTGCCCCATCGGTCACGAGAAAATCTGTCTGACCTGAAATGGTGCCTGTCACCGAGCCACCTTTTGCTTGTATCTTTTCCTTATATTCATTTCGACTATAAGTTCCTTTTCCGGTTAAGACGAATCTTCGACTATTGAAATTTTCATCCACTATAGCGGTTGGTTTGGCGGTTTTAGTAATCGAAGAACCTCTTTGAACTAAGAACTGAAGTATCTCTTGGCCACGCATAGCATAATTGGTAAGCTTTTCCACAGTCTTTTTGCCTAGCCCAGATATCTGCATCAGTTCATCGGTCGGAAATAACCATCCTTCGATGCGTTTGCCAGTCGTAATGTCGATGCCAAATAGATGTTCGATCGACATATTAGCAAGTATATTCTTTGCTATTTTTAATTGAATTCCAGGAATGCCCATCGCGGCAAGTAGAGTCGCTTCATTAACTTCTTCGATAATCTTTCGAATATTATTATAGAATCGTTCGGCTCTAATGTGTCCCCACTTCGGCATCTTTTCCAGTTGTTGCACTGAAAGATCATACGCGTCTTCAAAGCCAGTTAAATTAAGAGGTTCTAATAGTGTTGGACCAAATGTCTCAAGACCCATAATCTTGAAGAACAATATGTATGTCCTAGTTAGTTTTTCGGGACAGCTAACATTCGGACACTTAAGCTGCAGACCAGTTTGTTCGAGCGGAGTGTTGCAACTTGGGCAATGTGTCGGGACGGCAAACTTGGTTGATTCATCTAATTCGGAATTATCCACCTCGAGAATATAAGGCGTTACATCGTTTGCTCGAATAACATAAACTCTCGATCCAACTCTAATATCTTTTTCCGATAACTTATTAAACGTTGCGCCGGACACGGCCGAAATTTCCGTCTGATCGACCAAAACTGTTTCGACAAGTATGTGAGGAATGACAAGGCCGGTTCGTTCAGCTCGAACATTGATCGCCTTTACCGTAGTCCATTCGCCAACACCTTGTATTTTGAATGCGATCTTCAATTTCGGAACCTCAACATTTTCGAACAGATAGCTAGCCGGAGCAATGACTAGTCCGTCTATATCGTATCCATATTTCTTATCTTGACTATTTTCTCCTTTCCACTTACCGTAGATATCCAATAAATATCTTTTAGTCATCTTCTCGAAAGGAACGACTTCGTATCGTGGAATCTTAAAGCCGGCCTTGGAAAGAAACTCAAGTTTCTCGAGTAATGATCGTTCATCATCATTAGGTATCTCATATGCGATAAATTGAAGTTTATCAAGAGCTGAGAAATCTTTCCGATTGAGCAATCCACTTGTTGCGGCACGTCTGTTGGCATTACCTGCACGAACATAACCATCTCCAGGCCAAATTGATTCGCCATTAATAATCAACTCGCCAGAAGAAACAGTTGGATCTGGGCGGGTAATATATCTCGCGGCTTGATCGGTGATGTTTCTTCCTACTTCTCGTTCGAATCTGGTCGTTGCACTTTTTAATCTTCCATCGATAAATGTTGCCTGTGTCGACGCGCCATCTATCTTTTCCATAACAATCATATCCTCATTGTGATATTTTTCGAAGATTTTATCGAGCTTATCATATACGATGTCTTTAACTTTTGGAAGCGACCCCATCACATATTTATGATCAATCCGTTCCTCGGGTGGGACCGAACCGGTTAAATTCGTTCCTGGACGAATGTCTGGAGTGTATTTTTCCCGGTACATATCATATTTCTCATCGCCCGGAAGATCTTCGAATGTGTATTCTACTCCATCGAATACCTGTGGCTTTCCAGTATAGTATATTACATCGATCACATCGAGTAATTCTGGAATCTTATCGGTTTTGGATAATAGTGTTTCGAGTCTGCTCATTTCGTTTGCTCCAAAAAAGATATCATTTTTCAATTCCAAACACAAAATAAAGCTTTAATCGGAGAGATTATTGAAAAGCGCATGTAAGTTGTTTGATTGCGAAAATGATTTTTGGTTTTAATTTAAATGCTCCCACAGCTGAATGTTGAGTTTCCAAGGGCTAATCCTTCGAAGATAGGTCTTTATGATTATGTAATCGAGAATGATTTTCAAAAGAGATATCTTGAGGCAGTTGAACCGATGGGTGAAAGCGATAAAGTTACTGAAGTGACTGGAGCAATCAATCCATATCGTCCCTTGAATCGAATGGTTTCCGAATTCGCGAACAATGTTACTATCGCCTGGACGAAAATGTATGAATTGTGGCATGAGCCTGAACTAAAGAGACTTCTCGACGGAAAAGGTGTTTCGACCTGCCATCTCGCAGAATTTCCAGGTTCTTTCATATCGGCAACACATCGATACATTGCGACTAGAAAACCGGCATGGATGTATTCGAAGAAATGGATATGGCGCGCCACTTCACTCGATCCGACTGAAGATGATGCAGTTTTGGACGATCGGTTCGGTTTGTATGAACGTTATCCAAAAAACTGGGTTCTATCGGATGCGACAAAGGCGGACGATATTTTGAAACTTCCGACTCAATTGGGAATGAAGTTTGATCTCGTTACGGGTGATATCGGAAAACCAGTGAAGGATTGGAAAAACCAAGAGGCCGAGCACCATGATGAGCAACTTGGTCAATTCGTTTCGGCGCTCATACTTCTCGACAAGGGAGGCGTCGCGGTGTTAAAGATGTTCCATTGCTTCACACCTCAAACCATGTCTCTTCTACGAATCGCAACCGGTTGCTTCGATACTGTCAAAGTATTCAAGCCTCGAACAAGCAAAATGCTCAACAATGAAGTATATTGGATACTTAGTGGGTTTTCGGGAGAAAAACTAGATTTTAAGACTATGCTCTCCGCGCTTGGCACGTCGAAAAATTTAGTTCCTAAAGAAGAGCTCACAAAGGAGTTTCTTGAAAAGGTTGAACGTGTGGCAAACCATCAGATTCTCAACTATACGGGAATATCACGCGCCGTCGAAAAATACATTCGAGAATACAAAGGTGATAATATGTTTCGACATGTTTCGAACGATATGAAAAACTCAGGAAAGAAATATGCATCCGAATGGTTAAAGCAATTTCCTGTAGGTCGCATGGGTACTGTCTTGTAGAGACAAAAATTTTTCGCCTAGTTTAATACCCAAGCTTTAGTTTATGCCCTGTTGTCTGGTCTCTCGCCCGACATATCCTGTGACGACTCCCCTCTGGCTTGAGGTGAGTTTTCGGCGAATATATCACGTGGCTACGAGCCTGGAAATCGGTCCACAATACTGGCTGTATTGCTCGCCTTAAATCATCTCCACAATAATACGGTTAGCAGGTAGGCACTGCACCCATACCATTGCTTCATGAAGTGCGTCCGCCCAAGAAGGGTTCGTTGTTGAACGTTATCGTTATCCATACGAATAGGGGGAACATGGGCCTTGTTGTTTTCACTCGAAAGAACTGTGGCCAACCCTTTCGGGTGACCACATGGCCAAAACTCGGTCAGTTAAACCTCATAATGGCCCTTCGAATGTGTCTATTTGGTTTCGCACAGATTAATCATTTTTACTTTTCCCGATTATGAAACTTGCATTGTCGGGATATACTGTGTCTAAATAATGTGATTCGACAAAAGAAACATTAAGCTTGTGCGCCATCAGTGCTCTTTCGATGTCATTGGGTCGTTCTTCGGCTCGAATTAAGATTATTCCATCCAAGTGTTTTATGAGTGGAATTACATCAACAGGTTTTTCGACCAGGATCAACTCGTACTTGCCGGTTGGTTTATCGAAATCTATATGTTCTATGTCGAACATATCTCGAACAGTTTGTTCATTTTCGACAATGGCCAAAATTGACTTTGGTCTGAGGAACGTTGGAAGTCTGGCAAGAAACCTTAACGTCTGCATTTAATATCGTTTAATAATCATTTTTTAAGTTGAAATGAGAATCAAGAAATTTCCACCATTCGTCGGAGGGCTTTGCATATTGGGTTTACTGTTGGTGTGTTATTTGGATCCGGTGAGAAATTATCCGCAACATGAGGTCGAAATGATATTGTTCCCTAACGAAACTGTTACAGTAAACATACCGACCATGACGACATTGTTTTTCGGATTAGAACAGTATGTTTATCCGTTGCTTCATCCATGGATTAAGTCACACACCGGAAACTTATATGCGGTGGACTATGATCTTGTTTTGACAGATGAAGCTATGTTTCAACTACCTGATACGAAAATATTATGCGCGATCCAAAACAGAGGAACAGATGTAGTATACGCACAGATATTAACCATTCGAGCACCATCACCGGACAACCAAGGCTCATACAAAAATTATATGTACGTTGCAACCGGAATGATCGAAGTAATTGTTCTGGTACTGTTTACTATTTTCAATAAGGCGATGTCTTTAGAAGAAAACCCAGATGATAAGAACTTCTATAATTCGATGAAGAGTTTCTTGTCAACCATATTCTTCGTAAAGCTGTGGAAAAAGGTAGCAGATAAGAGTCGAGAAAGATATCGTGCATCGAAAGCACAACCTTTATAGATCACCCCAATCCATTGGCTCTTCCAATATGAGAACACCAGCTTCGCCCAATAACATTTTTTCGAATAACTTAATCTCAAGTCGTTTAAGTGCATTGAATCTTTCGAATGGAACTATAACAGTTGGATCGATAGAAGTCGAGAGCAAAAGATCGGTCGAATGTATTTTCTCCGCTGGATAATCAGTCTGCTCAATCGATCGCATGAATTGCTTCATTGATATTTCGTCTCCTCTTCGAATGATTGACGGTGCCCTCGAAATAGGCGTTAATAATGGATAAAGCATTTTATTTTTCTTCGAGGTGCCAAGGAATTGCATCGTTTGTAAACTATCTCCCAATATGATACGCAGATTTGTATCCATTGGTTTTCCCTCGTGTAAAATCGTAACGCATGTTTCGATGTCAGCATCTAGTTGAAGTGCATCGCCATCGGCGAGATATCTCTTCCAGTATAGAGGCGCAGTAATTTCACCGAAAATCTTAACAGTTATATATATGCTATCAACGTCAAAGGCACGTGATAACGACGGTATATGAACCGAAAGTGTATTCGTCGGCGTTCGTTCAGAGTTGTTTCTTAATCGAAGTATTGGTCTTTTCCTATCGAAGGTGTTTTCCTTTTTGACCAGATTCAATGGAAGCAAAGGTACATTGGATACATTAAATGGATTGAATTGTTTGATTTCTCTTTTGACAAATTCTTTCGATTCTTCAATCATGTCAGTCCATAACTTCCATGGATCGATAATATTGTCTTCCATTGTAACCATTTTCCTTCAAAAATATTCATTTTTATGGTTACTCTGTCGGTGTAACCATATCTATCCCAGCACCACCCAATACGTTTCGAACTAATTTCGTATTGTATGGCGCTTCCATTCGATGATTTTTGTTCGCTGGACGCAAACCACATCGATCGCATTTAATAAGATACTTGTTTTCCCTCGATGGATATGCGAAATTTCCACATCGATCACACACCCATATAGTTGATGGGGCGGCCCGAATGAAAAGTGAATCTCTTGATGATTCTTCCGCACCTGCTGCACGAGTCGCATGTGATTCCATACCACTGAATTTAAAGCCTCCTTTCCGATCCCTTCCACGAACAGGTTGTTGTGTATATGGATCGCGAAGCCCATGGCATCTCGAGACAGCTTTATCGCCAACCATGTGCTTCTGGCCGACATAGAATTGAACTCCTACGAAGATCTTTTCCTTATATGGCAGGCCAGTTACTCCGTCATACATTACTTCATCACCTCGATCACTAAAGCCCAACTTCAATAATGCCTTCGAAACACTTTCCTTATCGACGTAATCGAAGAATGGGGTTGATTGCAAAGGAAATCCCATAAGAGCACATACTTTTCCCAACAGCGCCATGAAATCATAGCCATGTGTTTCTCTTCGAAGAACTGCTGCCGCGTTGAATATAATGTCCGGTCGAACACCATCAGCCGTGTATGGCATGTCACATTCTGGATAAATTGCGGCGGTGATTCCTTTTTGTGCCTGCGCCGAATATTTATCGCCAACACCTGGCGCTCGAAGTGCACCGAGCATAATAGATTTGCGTGGTGCCTTTTCCGAGATGCCTGCATTGTAACTTATGAGCTTTGCTTTTGACTCGTGTCGTTGTGTTGTTTTATCGCCGTAGGTATATAATTCGCTTTCGTCTTTAACCTCGTACGAACCACGAATAGTTTCAATCTCTTCGTCGTACAACGTTCTATACTTTGCCGCAATAACATCACCCTTTTCTATTTCGACACCTATCTTGGTCGGAATGCCATATTTTGGATCAATTTTCGAATAACGCTTTTCTGGAGCAGCAGGCATGTATAACGAATTATATACCCGTACACCGAAATGAGAGCCTTTAGTAGTTGTCTGGAAAATTGTGGTTGTTATTCTCAAAAGCCACAGCATTCTTCGAGCAATAGATCCGCCCTTCATAATAATAGCATCCTCTTGATTGTCGCTGAGTTTTAGATACGCAACGACAAGATTTTCACCAGCGGCATGATTTTCTAATCCAATCGCATCGTATATCGCCGAACGAACAAGAGGTATCTGCGGATGCAATGCATAATTCAATTCGGATAATGGACGAGTCATAATGTTATGAAATGGCCATCCTATACCTTGCTTGTCGTGATTGCATAGAAGCATCAATCGAACTCCCTTATGTCTATCCGCCCCAGCATTGGCAGCCGGTATCAATGCACTTCCTCCCGCCGGAAGCAATATATGTGTACATTCATCTCCGCGAATATAATAATCTTCCAAACGTTGTGCAACAACCGCATTGCTTATCATTGATGTATCTAACCATTCGACAATGCCATCTTTTATCGCATCGTCCCATGACATAGCCCCACTTGATAGCAATTGCAGTTTGGTTTTTAGGTTTTTATCTCGAAGCGCAGAAGCTAATATAAATGGCGCACAAACACGGCCGCTGTCGGTGAAGATACTAACGGATTGATTGACATGATTAATAGATATTCCTGTCATACAATCAATTAACGGATCTGTTCGACGTTTTTCGAGAAGATATTCAACCAACTCAGTAGGCGATTTACCCCTAGGTATAACACCAATAGCTGAACCATTCAGTTCGATATCATAATAATTTTCGATGTCGTTCGGAGTTCCCGTATCAAATGATTTAAACGCTTTGATGTATTTCATTATGATGGTTGTATCGCTGGCAAGGCTAAATTTAGTATATATCGCTGGTGCGTGAAATCGACCAACATCAGCTCCTGATTCTGGTGTTTGCGCTGGACCAATAAAGCATGCATGCGATGGATGAACTTGTCGTTGCGTATATGCGACACTTGCTTGACGTTCACCTGCATTTGCCCGTATGGCAATTTCGACCATCTTCGAGTAGAGAAACATAATGCTCTTGGGATCATACGCTTCACTAAGAAGGGTAGGCTGTCCGCTAGTCATCTGCTTCACAAAGCGCTGTTTGATTTTTTGTTCGAGTACTACGGATGCTGCTTCAACCATTCGACCCGCTTGATCGGCGACAGTTGCTTTAAATGTCTCGTATGATTGCGTATCGATAGAATTTGTAAGCCCATCTGATACCGGATTGAGAAACACCTTTCTATATATCGTTCTGAACTCAGTAATGAATTGTTCGCCCACCTGATGTACACGTCTATTTTCGAGTGAATTTCGATCTGTTTCTGGCTCAAGCTTATTGAAAACCCTGATGAGACGACGAATCAGTTTTCCCAATTCAATACATACCCTAGTTGGGTCCTTGTTGACATTGGGCATAAAGAACACCTTCATCAATTCCTCTGCCCATTTTATCTTCCGTTGCTTTATAAGATTTTCGAGCAGATCGGCCGGAGCAGATTCTTCCTGCTCGAATCGTTTAACATCAGCTTCGGCTTTATGAATGAGTATTTGTTTATCGTTTTCATTCATTACCTCGTTCGCAATGTATAAGAATGCATCTGATCGACTTAGATGGGGATCAAGTTTCGAGTGATATTTACCATGTTTGAACGACCTATTCAGAAGACTCATATTCATCTGAGTCGCATGGTGGCCGGGTAATATATACTTCGCTATCTCTGCATCGGTAGTACAACCATATATAAAGAATAGCGCTCTAATTGGTATTCGATTTATAAGATCTTTACCTTCTTTGACCTTTCGAATATCACCTCTAAAACTTCGAAATATGACAATGATATCATAACGCTCCATACGTTTCTTCCTCGATCCTACCTCAATGTTTTCAGGCTGCATAACGATCAATGGAACCATATAATAACTGTTACCATAAAATACATCTTCTCGATACATTACATCCACTCGAACTTGTTGATCTTGGTATTTATCTGTTGTGCACGTCGGACCATTAAACGGATATGAATATACATTACCAAGCGTCTTCAATGCGCCATTGATAATAAACCAACCACCAAGATCGCGAATATCCTCACCAAGCATATACATACTCCAATCATTTAATGTTCGGGTGGTACAATATTTCGATCCGACTGGTATCGGTATAGAGCATTTGAACACCTTCGGAATAGGTATTTCGATTTCCTCTTGATCCATCTTTTCGGTTGGTGCTTCTCTACCGATCAACGGAAAGATCTCCCTTTGCAACAAATCCATCTTCGATCCCTTGGATTCGAGCAACTTAATTCGAATGTTTACATCGGCTATCATCGTACATGCATATGTTTCGCCTCGAGCCATTGCAATGGTTGGAGATGGAGGTAGGTGTCTACCTCTCGAAATAATAGTAACTGGTTCCTGGAAAATCACATTGCTCAGCCACAAGTCTACCTTTATTTTTTCGTCCGCTCTATTGTCCTTTATGAATGATATTTTAAAATGATCTTCGACGATTCCGTTGATACTGTCCAAAACTTGGTTATATGATTGTAAAGCACCATATGGGTAATTATACTTTCGAAAATATGCATACGTCAGGGCTAATAATTCGTGAGAACATTTATCTGCAGACATGTTTATTGTACGAGAAAATATATCATTTTCTATTGACCAAATGGACGATAAGCTACGAAGGGTGTATAAACAATTCACCAATCAAGGGATATCAAAAAAGGATTTTATAGGCGGATCAATTTTCGCAGGTATAACCATCGTGGCATTGTTGACGTTGTTCTGCAATTGTTATATTGTTTACACCTATATACAAATTAGAGGATGGGACACTGGGTATGTCGACATATCAAATTATAATAAAATAACCTCCTATGGACCATTTTATCAAATCGCAGTGAGTGGAATTGCCGATATAGATGGGACAATATTACCAGTAATAATTCATTATCCTCCACCACCACAACAACTTTCTCCATCTCTTGAATGGATGACAAGAAACTGGTTCGATGAACTGTCGAATGGAACACATTGCTGGATAGATGTATCCTCGCAAAATGAAGTTGGAGAATACTATGCGACGACCGAGTTACCATCGTTGATCATCCCAATAGCATCGACACCAATAATTTTGTTCTGGCTGATGTTCGCCGTCATGTTTATGCTTTATTGGGTTGTGTATGCATCGGGCATATTCGATGAAATTGAATGGTCGAAAATATTCATCAAACGACAAAAGCAATAATCATCCGTTCAATCTTTTTGTTACTAAATGGATACGATCGTTAAAAAGTACTACGAGGAAACTGAAAATAAGACATTGGCGCGGTTGATGCCAAACGATGAATTATATCGAAAAATATATCCATCGATGCGAAAGTGGGCGGCGGATAACAAACTAATACTATATGGCGGTCTTGGGCTTGATCTATCCCTTCGAGAAAAGATAGGTGTTGGGGTATACGATGATGATGTTCTTCCCGATATAGATTGCTATGCCACGGTGGATATGCTTAAAAATATGGAACACACGCTACGCGCGCAGTTAGAGAAAATCATCCCAAACGCGGAGATAACATTTAACTATATAGAGGGTTCTCATATGTTTCACCCAATGTTGGAACGTGTATCATTGTCCGACGTGAGGATAGTGCCGGCGCATATTTTCGAAAAAATAAAGTATGTCACTTACGACGGCATTAGAACTTTGCCATTGGAGATGAACATTTCGTTGTACATGAGCCTCATCAAAAACTACTTCGTCATCAGCGAAAGTTATCGAATAAGTAAAGATATGGGCAAGCTTTTACTTGTCGCGAAACTACTCGAATCGAAGAACCTGTTGCCGAAACACAAGATTCAATACCCAACGATCGGTAAAGAGGATGAGGTTTTTCTCAGTCAGGTCAAGCGAGGCTATCTGGGGGGAAGGCGTGCATTTGATGCATATCTTGGAAAACAATCGAACGATGATCGATTTGATGTTGCATTCTTCGAAGACCCAATTAGTAAAATCGGTTCAATCGAACAAATGGGCTATTCGAATGATACGCTTCACCTACACCCATGGTGGTATAGAATTCCTTCAAAGATATGCATGACAAAAGGAAAATCAACCGTGTGTATACTCGATTGCAGCACTCATAAATCAGGTGTTAATGGTAATGTTTTATCGCTATTATCGCTCGGGGCATATCATTCTAAATTATCTATTGATGTCCTTGGATGTATATATTATTCATCCCCCGATGAGTTTAAACTTATAGTTGGACAAAAAGAGGTCGGTACAACATTCACAATGATACTATTCGATTTACTTAATCGACGGAGATTGCTCGATCGTTATGCTTTTAAGTCGAACATATCATTCTTAAAGGCTCTCTTGTCTAAATAGTTTCCATATGTTTTTGTCCTTCGAAATGGCACATTTCATTGAAAATTTAGAGAAGTTATCCAATGAGCGAACATACAACACTCGTCTATATATCGAGAAGATTTTGGAACGAACTGTCACAATTGATAATAGAAATGGAATAACTTCCGCCATCCTAACGCCATTCGAAATACATGGCCTTCCGAAAAGTGCGTTCGATCAGGCGTTTCCTCCACCGGTGATAATATCAGAATCTCCTCCAATCTTCACCGAAAAACTAACGGGCGAACTCAAAAAAGGAGATTGGTCTTTGCTTGAAACAATGAAACTATCGAATACAAATGGGTTTAAAATAAGACATTCGGGTGTTACAATTTGTTCGATATATAGCGGTCGATTATCCAAATACGAAATGAAAACACTGATTTCTCCACGTACAGGAGACAAAGTATGTTTTCTCAATGTGAGATACTATCTTCCAATGATGTTTAAATGGTTCATCGAAAAACGATTCAACATCCAAAATCTATACTCTCGTATCGTATTAATGAAACTATTGTCTCTTCTTCCAATTAGTTCAATGGATATAATTAAAAGGTCTAATCCATTGGCAATAGAAGATTCGAAAAAGTACATAATTAGCGGAATACCAGCCGTAATGGAAAATGAACATGGCAATGGAAAAGAATATATCAGATATCCGTTGATAATTATAACCGATGACCTCGAAAAGATTACCAATGGAACGGACCATAAGATCATGCGATTAAATACGGTCTCGCTAGAACGATACCATTCCATGGCGATTGTGTTCGATAACGGAAAACCAAAATACTATGTTCTAGATTATGCGCTGTTCAATGTGATAGGTTCGAAAAATGGATTCACCGATACATTAACAACCGCATTGGTTTTATCAATATTGGGCGAATATTTCAGCGGATCAGATTTTGGCGCGCTATATTATTCGAAAATAAACTACCTAAAGAAAAGTGGATTCGGTGAGTTGAGTGGATCAAACTATGGTTCTGAACTATGGAGAGGATACTACAAACTCAAAAAATAATTTTCCAATAAGATTTACATGTTGGTAAATTCATTCGGTGAGACCGAGTCCTCAAGGCTTGGAGGTTCATTTGATTTTTGATGCTCTCCAAGTGAGTCATTTTCATCCATAATCTTGATCAACTGCTTGTGCAGAAGTGTATCTGTGAATAGTTTGACTCCAGTGGTGGCGCTTGAACTGGCTCTAACTTCTTCATTGTTGTCACCCTTCCAATACTTTTGAATTTCCTCGAGAACCTTGACCTTTGACTTAATATCGTCATAAAATCCCTTGGCATCCTCCTTAGCGAACCATAAGTCCAATTTCTTCCTGTAAGTCTTTGCCTCTGTATCATTCTTCATACATTGCATGACGAAAAGCTTGAATGCCTCGATCAAAGCTGAATTTTTAGTATTAAGAACAGCATTGAACATTTTCTTCACGGGAATATGATTTGGTTTCGATACACCATCTTTCACATTGAAGATTTTACCCGAGACTTCTACCTTACTGATAGGGGTAGTCGCACTGCTTTTAGAGCCACCACGTGTTGCGGTAAGCTTGGTTAATTTTTCGTCTATGCTATTGATAATGATGAACATAGCATCAATTTTCTTTTCGAGTTCAGCGATGGTTGCCATTTTCGTTTCTGTTGGTCTAGTTGTTTAACCCGTAACAAATTTAATCATTTTTACAATTTCTTTTATCGGGTCAAATGCAGTCTATCGGATTACTTCGGAAAGGGAATTTTACACAAAAATTCTCTCCGGATAGCGACCTTAAAGATCAGATAAGTAAACGAGTGACCGACAAAAGATCGGTCGACGCCCTCATATGGCTTTTGCATGAAAAACGACATGCTCAGGAGGGTAAAATCGATAAAAACATCTTCGCTATACAAGCCCAAACAGGTGCCGGAAAGTCAACATTGATGATATCGGAGCTATATAAGCATCTTGTTTCATCGAAAGGAACAATTATATGCACCCAACCTAGGGTACTGCTCGCCCAACGAAATGCATCAAGTTTGAGTTCATTCGAAAAAACACTATTGCTCGGGAAAAACGTTGGATATATCACTCGACCAATGACAGTGTTGCCATCCGAACATCATGCAATTATATATGCGACAACAAGAACAGTATCTAACCTTATGTCAAAACATTCGCCTGAGGTCTTTGGACAACGCTATCCAGTCATAGTCATCGATGAAGCACATGATGGGAGCATTGAGATGCTTCTCCTGCTTAAAGACGTCAAGGGATATTTAAAAGATTATCACAACAAGGCATGGTGTCCGATGTTCATAATATCATCAGCTACAATATATCCTCCACACTTTATCAAATACCTTGGAGGCGAACCACTTTCACCATACAACACCGGACACGTCTCTGGTCATACTAACTTCCCGGTCGAAACAATTTATACTGTCGAGAAAGACATGAATCTAATCAACAACGCATATGGATGCATCTTAAAAGCTCTCGAGATGAACAAACAACAGTCTTCTTCGACTAGAGATATCTTGACGATTATGAAGGGACCGAAAGAAATATCTTCCATTACGACAATGTTGTATGCCCATCTCGAAAAGGAGGCCCCTACTTATATGGCCATTGATGTCGCCGAAAATGTATCGCCACCTGAGAATGCTCGAAAAGCCAATTGGTATACAATAGTACCTCTTGCAAGCATCGATGTAATTGAGAGAACTGGAAACTATCTCATCACTGGTAGAAAAAACCTCGAACGAGAAACGCGTATTTACGTCACCACTCCAATCACCGAAGCTGGTCTTACCCTTCCGGCATTGCGTCATGTAATCGATGGAGGATGGAGATTAATTCCAATGCCCATGCCGTTATATGGCATAACCGCGCTAATACCAGTTCCTATAACTCGATCGAATTTGGAGCAGCGAAAGGGTAGGGTAGGTCGAAAAAGTGAAGGTGTGTTTTGGCCATTATACACCGAAAAGACGGCAAATACACTGGCGCCAATGGATTATCCTCCGACAGTGAAATCGAAGAAATATGTGATGGATCTATTGGACATCCTAATAAATTCAACGATGAAGCAATATGGTGCGTTTTATGATTCTGTCTTTGCAACGGGGACATTAATTGCAATGGAGAAAACCAAACGCATTCTTCCACCAATTGATCTCCTTAAAGATATCGACCTATTAAGCCCAATTCCATTCGATATGATCACTGTGGCTTTTCGAGAATTGTATCGAAATAGGTTATTGATGAGAGATGGTCGTTTAACGATAGAAGGTTTGCAATTCGGATTGATTAATGCGAAGAACATTGGAGAAATGCGAATGCGATTGGTTTTGATGGATCGATTAATACATGTCTTTGATATTAACCTATTATGCGAAATACTTTCGGATGCATTGTTAGAGTACAGTGTACACGCTACATTATCCGAAGAGGATATCTTTAAAAAGTATTATTTGATTCCTCCTCAGAAAACATCATATCCTTCTGTCACCGTATTCGAAGACCTTCAAGGTGTCCTCGAAAGAATATCGGCTGGTATCGATCCGATGCAATATATGAAGCGGAAAAATATGAATGTGGCCACATCGATGTTAGCTGTCCATCGTTCGATGACTCTTGATGCAATTCGAACAACCACTCTGATTCCATATGCCGATTCAGATATACCTCGAAAATCTCGCATACGAATGATATGTCAAGAGGCGATTAGCGAATTAAAAATAGATGATGATTTAAGTATTGACGTTATTACTTGAATCATTTCCGATGAGAGCTTCTTTTTCTTCAGCTTCTCGTACGGATAAGAATTGATGATTGTTGAGATACAATTCATTAATATCACTTGCCAACATATCCATCGAACCAATGAGTCGTTCGCCATTCGAAACATGCTGTGAAAGTACTGAGCTTGCAAGCATACGGAGGAATGCATTCGCCCCGTCGACGTAATCTTTCTTTTCGAGCGATCCTTCTTGCCAGCGAGTAAATTTTACATATATTTCACCCATTGGTGCTTTGCTTCCGGGGCACCAATACATATCATGCGCCGTGAATCTTCCAATTATATCCGTCGCAATAGTCACATGCTCGGTTGTTCGCCTCATACATTCAGGCATTATGAGGTTATTTATTTTTCCGTCGCATTCCTTGCAGAATATCTTCGCGTATTGACATAGTCTGTATAGATACACTTCTCTAATCTCCTCCGAAACGACAATTGCATCTGTGTCCGAGTCGGCATATTTGACATTGATAAGATTCTTATATAGGTGTTCGTTACGTCTGTCTGCAAACTTTTGGTCCATCTCAGTTACTACGAATCGTCTAAGATTACCCATATTAGAGTTCTTGAACGTTAATGGAACATTCGTACATAAGACCGGTAGATTGCGAATAACAGTGTGTTTTGCCTTTTCTCCAACGTCTCTAAGTTGGGTAGGTTCTTTCGAATAGAATCTCTTGACAGCTGCCCCGTCTATCGTTGGGTTTCCCTCATCCGGCTCAGAAAGA
>Ga0180433_10005622_pt1 | contig 16829 bp, 13 predicted proteins | sample SS_ome_8_FD_132980 | JGI IMG/M metagenome (GOLD analysis project Ga0180433, IMG submission 132980) | Hypersaline lake sediment archaeal communities from the Salton Sea, California, USA - SS_1_D_1 metaG | ecosystem: Environmental > Aquatic > Non-marine Saline and Alkaline > Hypersaline >... | reverse complement strand
TGTTTGACAGTTATTCCGTTATATCGCGAAAGACCGCTACCATCATTGACATACAATCCCCGGATGTCCATACCTTGGGACTTGCAGAATGCCGTAAGAGCCTCTGTGCCGGAAAAAGTATCACCGCAACCGTGTTCAACAACCCCAAAATAATTAAGCAGATGCTCTGCCCACAGGTTAAGACTTTTGTGGTTGACCTCAAAAATAATGTGAGCAAGCTTAGGTGAATATGTTGCTGTGATCTTTGTACGTGAACTGTCCGGAATCTCACCAGTCATAGAGATCTTTCTTACTGTTGTTGCAGGTTTTGAACATGGAATGCCTGCACTTCTTAGCCTGGTCTCCAGTTCTTTTGCTGCAAGATACGGAGGATCAGGGATGGAGCCCTTAATAATAAATTCGTCTTTACCCTTAGGTATTGTACCGGTTACCAGGCGGAGGGTGTCATAAGGATAACCGTAAATAAAGGCCATATCCTTCATTATTGATGAAGCTTTTACCTTATTTATAAAAGTGATACCCGGTATTTCAGGCTCTATCTTTTTTATCCATGTGGAATCGCCGTCTTTCGGACCCGATTTGAAGTAAATATCGTATTTATTATCATATACTGTAAGTCCGCATGGACCTGATCCGAAATAATTGCCTATGTCTCCCCATATCCAGGTGTGTGGTATCATGTTCAGGTCAAAGATACGGGCATCACCTGTCACTGCCCCGTCAACAGAGTCAATGCCCAGCTCCTTGATGGCTTTCACCCAACTATCCATAAAGTGGTGCTCAAGATAGACATTCTTGAAATATTCGGATCCCAGGGCAGGGTCTCCGCCTCCTTTTATATATATATTGCCCTGTAATACATGTGCACTGTCTATCTTTCCATCATATTCAACCGTTGTTCTGAAATGGAAATTGCCACCCAGTATCTCAAAAGCCGTGGCAGTAGTGACAAGTTTCATGGTGGAAGCAGGGACAAGGCTTAGGTCAGGATCATGCAGGGCAATTGTGTCTCCTGTTGAAATATCAACAGCAAGAAAACCCACAGACGCATTTTGCAGTTCAACATCATTAAGAAATTCTGCAAGCTCAATTTCAACAGCATTGGGCTCCCTGGCAGTATCCTCTTTTTCCCTTGCAGGCAATAAGGCAGCTTTCTGCTCACCTGCAGGACCACAAACCGTCAGCAGGCAGTTGCAAAATATTGCAGATATTATTATTAAATATTTCATTTGAACTAATTGATAAATATACGGAATGAAAATCCCAAATTCAAACTTCAAACCTCAAACTTCAAACTTCAAACCTCTTTTTGATTTTGATGTTTGGATTTTGAAGTTCTTATTATCTGCAATATCTCCTCATCTCAACCTCTGCCTGCTTATACCCCAGCTCATAAGCTTTATGGAGATCATTACATGCTTTTTCCGTATCCTTCAACCTGATATATGCCTGTGCCCTTGTAAAATATGCTGATGCAAAGTCAGGTTTCAGGTGTATTGCCATTCCAAGATCTTCTATCGCCCCCTCAAGATCGCCAAGATTTCCCTTTGCCACAGCCCGGTTATTATATGCATCGTGATCATAAGGCTTGATATTTATTGCTTTGTCAAAGTCGGCAACAGCGCCTCTGAAGTCGCCAAGCATACCTTTCGCCACTCCGCGGTTGGTATATGCCGGAGAATAAGGTTTTATCTCTATTGCTCTGTTATAATCGGCAATAGCCCCCTGGTAATCGCCTTGCTCCTTTTTTGCCAAACCCCTTTTATTCCATGCCCACCTGAGATCAGGATATTTGGAGATCACATCGCTCCAAACAGTGATACTATCCTTCCACTCCTGTGTTCTGCTGAAAGTGAATACCCATAGAGAAGTAATATAAGTGATCAGTATAATGGCAGCAGGCAGTTTGTATCTAACCTTTCTGTCGGATAAATACATGAAAAAGGATGCAATAATAAAGAATATCCCGATGGAGGATATATAACTGTATCTGTCAGTCATAATAAAGTACCCTATCTGTACCTGGAACAACTTTAATACCAGTACAATATTTATTATAAAGAACATCAGTCCGAATGCAATATATTTGTACCGTTTCAGAGAAAATAAAGTAAGCAGGAATATTATTATTACAGGTATAAGATACAACCAGTATAATGATGGGATATCATTTCCGGTTTTTACAGGATACGGATAAAAAGCCGACAACTCATACGGAATAATTGATTTAATAATGTATTGTGTAAAGCCGTAACAGGCAAAGGCAAACCGCTCATGGAACTCATAGACCACTGCTTCCTCTTCCAAAGTGCCGGAAGCTTTATGGCCGAGAATGGCGATTATTCCGAAAACCAGGGCTATGACAAAGAACGGTATCTTTTCGAGGATCACTTTTTTTGAAAGGAGCCCGCGACCTTTGAACCAGTCAATAATTATCAGTGTAACCGCAAGCGTCACCCCCTGACCTTTGGATAAGAGCGACAGCAGGAACAGCAGCAGGGAGAAAATAAGATATTTCGTTTTATTGTTATTTATATACCTGAGATATACTACAAGTGAGGCTAGGAAAAAGAAAGCGTACAGCAGGTCTTTCCTTTCCGACATCCAGACAACGGATTCAACATGAAAAGTATGTACTCCGAACAGCGTGGCGATTATCACTGCCATGTCAGTCCTGCGCACAAGCAGGTAAATAAACCTGAACACCAGGAATGTGTTAAGCAGGTGTAGAAGCAGGTTTGTAAAATGGAACATAAAAGGATTAAGCCCCCCTGTTGCATGATCTATACCCCAGGAGAGCATTGTAAGGGGCTGATAGACATCATCTACAAATTCGGTGAACCATATTTTTATATTTTGTGCCGAGAATTCTTTTATTAAAGGATTTTCTGTTATTAAACGCTGATCATCGTAATTAATGAACTCATTGTTGAATGACGGCAGGTAAACTATGAGGGTAAGAACAATTATGGCAAATATCCAGTATCTGGTATTTGATCCCGAACCGGCTGTTTTATTTGTAAAGTAATTATTCACAGAATAATAGAATAATGCCGAAAGATAATGATTTATCTTTTGGTAAACAATTACGGATTTGAAGTGTTAAATAGATGCTGGTTATTGGTACTCGGTACTGGTTATTTAACAATTTTGCGATTTAGCAATATAATATTATGCGATTATGGACAATACATCCTGAATACTTAGACGGTAAAGGACTTGTTGCATTATGGGGGGAGGCGCTTCTGGCAAAGAAAGTACTGGAAGGAAAAACAAAAGGATACAGAAACCATCCTCAACTTAACAGGTTTAATTCATCAGTCAGATCGACTGATGCAATAAATGCTTATCTTCTGGAAATCTGGAATGAGGCTTTTTTAAGGAAATATGATTTTGACAGATCGAAGATAAACGACGATATTAAAAAAATTATAATATTTGTAAACCAGGGACAAATTAATTATGAGTTTGACCTGTTATTACAAAAACTGAAAAAAAGGGATTCGGAAAGATTTAACATAATTAAGGACACAGAACAGGTTAAGATCAATAATATTTTTAAAACCAAACCCGGAGGTGTTGAAAAATGGGAAAAAGTAAGAGATCATTAATAATAGCTGTTCTGGCATTATCAGTAATAATGTCAGGATGCCAAACAAACAGGAATATGATTGATAAAACTACTGTTAAAGATGTTAATATAGAAAAATATCTCGGTACATGGTACGAGATAGCCCGTTTCGACCATTCTTTTGAAAGAGGTCTTGTTGGCGTGACAGCTACTTATTCACTTGAAGATAATGGAAGGTTAAAAGTCATAAACCAGGGACATAAAAATTGTCCTGACGGTGAACTGAGCAGAGCTGTTGGAAAAGCCAAAGTCCCTGATGAAAACTCCCCGGGAAGACTTAAGGTATCCTTTTTCTGGTTCTTCTATGCCGAATATAATATTCTTGAACTGGACACTGAAAATTATCAGTGGGCATTAATAGGCAGTTCCTCTCCGAAATATCTCTGGATACTCAGCAGAACACCTCAAATGGATCAGAATACCTATAGTATGCTCGTTAACAAGGCAAAGCAAAGAGGGTACAATACGGAAAAACTGATGCTTATTCCACAAAAAGAACGGTAAGTTATAGTAATATTGATACACTAATTACTTCATTTTCGCGTTAATTAAGGATAATTCGTATTTCGTATGTTCGTATTGATTCGTATTTCGATGGTCTTATTCGTAATTCTTCGTTATAAAAAATTAGTTTATTTTTGCAGGTAAGCCATATTATGGATATATGAAGCTTTCCGTTATCATAGTGAATTATAATGTCAGGTTTTTTCTGGAACAGTGCCTTCATTCTGTTCAGGAAGCTTCAAAAGGTATTGATATCGAAGTTTTTGTTGTTGATAATAATTCTGTTGACGGATCATGCTCAATGGTAAAGGAAAAATTCCCGGATACCACCCTTATAGAGAATAAAAAAAATACAGGTTTCTCCTATGCGAATAACCAGGCGTTAAAACTTGCCAAAGGTGAATATGTGTTACTTCTTAATCCTGACACTGTTGTTGACGAGGATACTTTTAAAAAGGTGATAACCTTTATGGATGATCACCCGGAGGCAGGAAGCCTCGGAGTGAAAATGATAGACGGTGCAGGTAGGTTCCTGCCTGAATCCAAGAGAGCACTGCCAACACCAGGAGTAGCCTTTTATAAGATCTTCGGGCTGTCATCGCTGTTCCCCGGATCAAGAAAATTTGGCAGGTACCACCTCGGATATCTTGATAAAGACAAGATCAGTGAGGTGGATATCCTTTCCGGTGCATTTATGCTTATAAGAAGATCAGTGCTGGAAAAGGCAGGTTTGCTTGATGAAGAATTTTTTATGTATGGCGAAGATATTGATCTTTCTTACAGGATAATACAGGCAGGATATAAGAATTATTATTTCCCGGAAACAACTATCATACATTACAAAGGCGAAAGCACGAAGAAAGGAAGCATCAATTATGTAAGGATGTTTTATAATGCCATGATAATTTTTGCAAAAAAGCATTTTTCCCGTAAAAATGCGAGGTATTTTTCCTTTCTTATCAATCTTGCAATATATTTTCGTGCAGGAATATCCATATTTAAGAGGTTTCTTATAAATTTCCTTATACCTTTTCTTGATGCTGTACTGATCTGGCTCGGTTTTTATCTGATCAAACCTTACTGGGAACATTATAAATTTCCTGAAGGAGGTAGCTATCCTAAGGAATATCTTTGTTATGTAGTTCCGGGATATATTCTTATATGGCTGCTGACATTATTGTTCTCCGGAGGATACAGCCGTCCTGTGAAATTGTTCAAAGTGATCAGGGGGATAGTGATAGGTTCGGGAATAATACTTATTGTTTATGCCCTGCTCAGTGAAGAATACAGGTTTTCCCGGGCATTGATACTGATAGGGAGCGCATGGGCGCTATTATCATTGATAATGTTGAGATTCCTTATGCATTATTCAAAAATCGATCATTTCAGGATAGCTTTCGGGAAAAAAAAGAAGGTTGTTATTGTAGGAAAAAAAGATGAAGCTTCAAGGGTACATTCACTGCTGAAACAGACTAAGTTCAAGCCTAAACTTGCAGGATTTGTAAATCCGGAAGTGAACAGTAAGAATGGTGATTATATAGGCAATGTTGAACAATTGAAAGAGATCGTTAATATCTATAACATCGAAGAGATAATATTTTGCTCGAAAGATATTTCTGCTCACAGGATAATAAAAAGTATGCTCAGACTTTCAGGTATGCCTGTGGATTACAAGATAGCCCCGCCCGAAAGTCTTTCAGTTATAGGCAGTAATTCCATAAATACTGCCGGGGACCTGTATTCGGTCAATATCAATCTTATTGATAATGATGTTAATAAGCGTAATAAACGGATTTTTGATATTGGCATTGCATTATTATTGCTCATACTATACCCTTTTCTTGTATTTATTATAAAACGACCATTCAAATTCCCTGAGAATTGCTTTGCAGTGTTGCTGGGGTTCAGGTCATGGGTAGGATATAACCTCTTGCCCGGAATAAATATCGATAACCTTCCTAAGATCAGGAAAGGAATACTGAATCCTCTTGATATCCATAATCGTGAGAATGAGTCAAAGGACCTTATTGAAAGATCAAATATGATCTATGCAAAAGACTACAGTGTGTTTAACGATCTGGCAATAATTTTCAGAAGCATCAGATTATTAGGAGAATAAGTGCCTATGAAATAATACCTGCTATTCGTATCATTCGTATTAATTCGTATATTTGCATCGGTTTATTTTAATTAGTGTAAGGTTTTTTAGCGAACATAATTACATTTTTTTTTATCTTGCATGAATAATTATTATCTGCACTAAAAATACGATATATGAGATATGTGATAGCCTTATTGATATTTTTTCTTATTACAGGATCTGGTCTTTCTTATTCACAGGATGATGCAAAACGAGATTTTTATATTGCAGAGGATCTTGTTGATGAAGGATTGTTTGACAGTGCAATTGTTATTTATAAGGAGTTATTGCTTCTTGATTCAGCCAATGCCAACATATATTTCAAGACCGGCTTTTGTTATCTTCATACAAAGCTCGATAAGCATGTGGCAATAGATTATCTTGAACCTGCTGTGCAGAATGTTGCCAAGGATGCTGTTTCCGATGATTTTTATGAACGGCGCGCTCCTATTGAAGCACTGTACTTTTTAGGTCAGGCATACAGGATCAATTATGAATTTTTTGATGCTATTGATACTCTTAAATATCTTAAGGAGAATTATATTTCTGAAGATGATAATGATTTCTTAAGCATAATAGACAGGGAGATACAGATGTGCTATAATGGAATTGACCTTGAAAGGCACAGTCTTGAGATCATGGTCACTAACCTGGGAAGCAAGATAAATACAAAGTGGTCGGAGCATAGCCCTGTATTCTCTGCAGACGAGTCTGTTCTGATATTTACCTCAAAACGGGAAGGCAGCACCGGTGGAGTACTGACAGAGGAGGGGCAGTACGATGAAGATATTTATATCTCATATAGTAACGGCCGTACATGGTCTGATCCTGAGAGTATAGGCGATAGTATAAATACTGCCGGGCATGAAGCAAGCATCGGCCTGTCTATTGATGGGCAACAATTGTTCATTTACAAGGATGACAACGGTGACGGGAATATATATATCAGCGAACTGTATGGCGACAAGTGGTCAGCCCCCAGGAAGATGGGGTCGAATATCAATACCAGGTTCCGTGAGACTCATGCTTCACTGTCAGCCACAGGTAAATCATTGTATTTCTCAAGCACAAGAACCGGCGGTTTCGGTGGATCGGATATTTATGTGGTTCATAAACTTCCGGACGGATCATGGAGCAAAGCGCAGAACCTGGGCCCCAAGGTTAACACCGAATTTAATGAAGAAGGGCCATATATCCATCCTGACGGCGTAACATTGTATTTCAGCTCCGAAGGACACAGTACAATGGGAGGATTTGATATTTTTTATACTATAATAGATCATGAGAACAGGGTGTGCTCTACTCCTGTGAATATTGGATATCCCATTAATACAACAGAGGATGATGTATTCTTTATTCCAACACCTGACGGAAGAAGAGCATATTATGCTACATGCAATACCGGCGGATACGGAGAATCGGATATATGCCTTATCACTTTTCCTGAACGTGAGGAAACAAATCTAAGTGTTATGACGGGTACATTATCCCTCGAAGGTGACGGAGACCTCTCAACAGCACATGTCTATGTTACGGATACTGAAACAGATGAGAATATAGGGATATACACTCCGAACTCCAAGACAGGGAAATATCTTTTTATTCTTACTCCTGGACAGAAATACGAAGTGCTGTATGAAGCAACGGGATATGTGCGTTATTCTATGGACCTCTATGTCCCGATAAAGACAGCTTACCAGAAGACACAGGGAACGACAAAGCTTGAACATGTTACACTTTACCTTCCGAAAGAAGGTGATGACACGGCAGATGAAACAACGAAAGATGAAGAAAAAGAGTATAAGGAACATTTTGAGGAGCTGGCTGATGACATTATAGTACCATGTAATATATTATTTGATTTTGACAAATTTGAACCTAATGCCGAACATCCCGAACTGGATACGCTTGCCAGTTATCTGAAAGCTAATCCAAGTGCCAGGGTAGAGATAATAGGACATACAGACTCCCAGGGAGCCGAAATATATAATATCCACCTGTCGATCAGAAGGGCAAGGTATGTAAGTGATTACCTGATCAGTAAGGGGGTTGATAAGGAATCCCTTATTATCAGGGGATTTGGAGAGAAGCATCCTATTGCTGTAAATACAAACCCTGACGGATCATTTAATGAAGAAGCCCAGGTTTATAACAGAAGGGTGGATTTTAAGGTTGTTGAACAGGGCGAACCGAAACTCTTCTTCAAAAGGATCAGCGTGCCGGAGAAGTATAAAATAAAATAAGAAAGAACAGGTTCTTGGCACCGGGCGCTTGGTATTGGGTTGGGCTGGAATAATTTTACATTATACAGAAACCAGTGTGCAATCGGCAATACGCAGTCGGCAACGAGAATAGGATTAGTATTTTTTTCAACATTGAAATGTTTATGTTGAATTCAAGAGTGGCAAGAATCAGCATATAAAATACTATAAATTCATGTCTGCTTATTATGATAAAGTAAAACAAAATCTTACCTCCGGAGGGCTGACCTGTTATACCGATAAGATCATTAATGGGGATGTTCTGGTTTGTTATATAAAAAAATTCAGGCTGGCGTGGATAGCAACCCAATTAAACACCTTTATTATTTTAGGCACTAAGGATAATATCAGCAAACCGGATATCGAAAGCTTTTCACATTCGTGTTTCGAATATGCACTGAAGAACAATAGGGGATGGCCCCGCGGCGTTCAGTCAGGCATCGGCTCCATTGCCGTACTGACAGGCAGTAATGTTGATGACCAGGCACAAGCGTATTGCCTGGAAAATCTGAAAAAACACTGGTCTGCATTTGAGATCCCTGTCATTCATAACAGTAATACAAATGAATTATTTTTCTTCAGAAACAATCCTATATGGGGCAGAATCTATTTCCCCTACTTCAGAAAGCTTATAGAGTCAAATTTGAGATAATTGGATACCTGGTTCTCGGCACTCAGTTCTGGGTTTTGTGCTTGTTTTCATTCCTGACTGATAATTATTTCAACCCACATTCCTGATTTTGCCCCCGACCCTGTCGGGGTAAGATAACTGAGCAATGTTCATTATCCGGTATCATGGAGCCCTGTAGGGGAGATATATTGTAACCCTGGGTGCAACCCGGGGAATATGTGATAAAAACCAAACAGCGATTTTTCAAATAATGGGTACAAAAATAATAAATTCGTCTTTGTGGCTGGCGCTTGCTGTGCAAACAAATCACCAGCACTAAGTTGTATTTTATTAAAAAATCATGTAGGTTTGAAAATATATAGCATAAACAAGATATTTGCAAAATGAAAACATTCTTTTTGTTGCTGTTTGTTATTATCCCTTACTGCTGTTTTTCCCAGGACGACACATGCTATAGTTATATTGAGCTCGGGATAGGCTATCCGCCTGTTAAGAACGATTCACAGATGGTGATCACCAAATTATATTTCGATACCCTTGACGTGGATCATCTGCGGTTTGACGAGGACTGGGAATGGCGGGAACCTACTCAGGGAATTTACAACTGGAACTCTATACATTCAAGGATAGGCTGGATAATACAGAACAATTATAAGCTGCTGCTGACCATTAAACCAAACGGACCTGACTGGGCATGCAATACACAGGTACAAAACGATTATGCATGCCTGATTGAAGATACTGTATCCTTTAAAAAATACCTTGACTCGCTGTTTACCAGGTATGCGGAATATATTGACAAAGTACAGTTCGGCAATGAGACTCTGAGCGAAGATTTCTGGCCCGGAAACATGGAAGACTTCGTCACACTGAACAATATCACCTACGACCGTTTAAAAAATATCTCCCCGCAAACCCCTTTTGTTCTGAGTGGCTTCTCAAGCGGTGTACTGATGCGATATGCCGCATGCCACACAACCGAATTCTTTACATTCTACTATAAATACTGGATCACCAGTCAGTATTCGGAAGATTCGCTGTGTGCCAAAACATGGGTGCAGGAAGAAGCACAGAAACTGGAATATTTACTGGCAAATGCTCATTATGACATGGTTGACCTTCATCTTTATGATGATGTGGAGATCTGGAATTATAAATACGATGTTATCCGCGATCTTGTTCCTGATAAACCATTTATTGTCGGTGAATTCGGTGGCCCTCACACTTATGCCGAAACGGATGCAGCAGACGAGACATACCAGGCAGACAGACTGTATCAGTACATAAAAACACTGGACAGCCTGAAGTTCAATTATCCGGATACCACCGACGTGTATTATTTTAAGCTTATTGAACGGGGAAATGACAGCACTTCCCACGGCTATTCCGGGTTGTTGGCTTTACAAGGCGATACCTCAGTCAGGCGAAAACCCACTTTTGACATATACGAGGCATTCGAACCATGCACTCCTGTATCCATACATCATCATCCGGATAACAGTAGCACAGGAACGGTATATCCTAATCCTGTATATTATAATTCGGTAATAACTGTTGAAAACCGTGACAATTCAATACATACCTTATATATATATGATACATCAGGAAAAAGAATAAAAAAAGAGGATTTTTATGGTAATAAAGCAGAGATCAATAAAAAAGACTATTCCGGAGGATTATACTTTTATTATATTTTAAAAAATAACAGTATAATCTGTAAAGGGAAATTCATTATTCTCTGAACAGGATATTGGGGAGATAGCCGGTTTGCTAAAATGTCAGCACCTTATCGCAATCTATCACCCATTGTGAAAACTCTATCATATTGCTTTGTTCAACTCCTTCAATCAGTTTCAGGTTGCTGATACCCCTTGCTACCGAACATCCTCCGCAGGCTTTTACCTTTCCGTTATCATTTATCACTGCTTTCAGCATTGTTTCTATGTTATAATATCCTGCAGGTGTTTCCTGTCCGGGCAGGGCACATCCGACAGCATCAGCAAGAAGGAATACATTCACTTCAACATCTGTATCCGGGTTATTCAGCAATGCCATAGCCATTCGCAGTGCATTATATGCCTTTTCCGTTCCGTAAGGCGCATCATTGATAATAATTAATACTTTTTGCATGATATCTTGTTCAAATAAGATTTATTAATAAAGGTAAAAATAACAATTACAAAAGATAGTTATAATAAATATTTGTGTAATTAAGGTTCAAATTATATTTTTGCACCGGAGAAATGGCAGAGCGGTTTAATGCGGCGGTCTTGAAAACCGTTGTGCCTCACGGCACCGGGGGTTCGAATCCCTCTTTCTCCGCCAAAACAAATGAAATCGGGCACCGTTAGGTGCCCTTTTTATTTGGGAATCAGAACAACAAGCTTGCTTGATTGTTCTGATTATCAAATAAATAAAGAGCCGTGAAACGGCTCGATTTCATTTGTTTTGAAGCCCCCCCACCAAGGGATCACCGAACGAAGTGAGGTAATCCCTGTGCAAAACAAAGCAATTTTCAGCATCCAAAAGGTGCTTATTCGGTGCCCTACACCAAAACCGAAAAACAGGGCACCGAATAAGGTCGATTTGCTTTGATATTCAAAGATTTACACTTTCATAAATACCCCATTTTTTGTATATTAAATAATAATATACCCGAATTGCGCAAAGCGCAATCGACTAACCAAATCTAATGATCTCAAAATGTTCATTTTGAGGATCAAAGACTTGCTAAGTCGGGGTTAGCCCAGACTAAGACATTAGAAAGGCTTACGCCACGCTTCGCTTTTCTAATGTCAAGTCTGGCTTTAAAAATACGGAGGTTTATTATGAAAGCCAGAAGCACATTTAAGATCCTTTTTTACGTAAAAAGGTATAAACTCAACAAATACGGAAAAACTCCGGTATTTGCCAGAATAACAGTAAACCGTAAAAGAGCCGAATTATCTATCGGACATTCGGTTAAACCGGATCTATGGGATCCTGAATCCGGTTATTCTAAAGGAACCAGCAAAGAAGATAAGCAACTAAACAATTACATTGATGTAGTAAAATACCGGATACACCAGTTAATGAAAGAATTCCGGGAAGACAACAAAGAGTTCACTGCCGATAACCTGAAAAATGCATTTTTGGGAAAAGATGATGATTCTAAATATATTATTCAGATATATCAGGATCACAACGATAAATTCAATGAGTTAGTAGGAATAGAATATTCACCTGAAACTTACCAGAGATACAAAACAAGCCTGATGCACACACAGAATTTCATTAAATGGTATTATAAACTTGATGACCTTCCGGTAAACAGGATCGATCACGAATTCATTGCTGAATACGAGCACTATTTCAAAACAAAACGGAATTGTTCCCACAATACCGCTATGAAATACATAAAGAATTTTAAAAAGATCATCAGGATAGCCATAGCCAACAACTGGATAAAAAATGATCCCTTTGCGAATTATAAGATGAGGTTAAAAAAGGTTGACAGGGAATACCTGAATGATGAGGAACTGGAAACCATTATGACGAAAGACCTGCATTTTGATCGCCTGAACCAGGTAAGGGATTGTTTTGTGTTTTCCTGCTTTTCCGGATTGGCTTATTCTGACCTGAAGAGTTTAACTCCTGATCATATCCAAACCGGTATTGATGGCAAAAAGTGGATCATGACCAAACGTAAAAAAACACAAAATGCCAGTAATATTCCTTTACTTCCTATAGCAGAAAATATAATAGATAAATACAAAAACCATCCCTGGTGCATTGAAAAAGGTGTTTTACTCCCGGTATTATCCAACCAAAAAATGAACGCTTACCTGAAAGAAATCGCTGACATCTGTGGGATAAACAAAAATCTCTCCAGCCATACTGCCCGACATACTTTCGCTACCACTGTAACTCTTAATAATAATGTACCCATCGAATCCGTCTCCAAAATGCTTGGCCACAGTTCTATCAGCATGACAAAAATCTATGCAAGGTTATTAGATAAAAAAGTAAGTCACGATATGGGGCATTTGTATGAGAGGTATGGGTAGAAATATTAATTCTTAATATAACCATATAAGTGAAATACTAAATAACGATAAAACTATTGCTCCAATATTCGAAGCTATAAACATAGGTTCTTTCCAATGTTTACTTCCAAAGGAAAACCATTCTTTGGGAAGGAGTGTATCATTAGGTATATATTTTCCTTTTTGATAAAAACCATAAATTTTATCAATCTTTTGAATTGTACTAGCTGCTTGAAGAAAATATTTCATAATCACTTTCGATATATATAAATATACAAATGATATCACGATTATTCCTACAGATATAATTACTTTTTGCTTTGTTTCAATTGGATTTTCTTTCGTTAGGATCCAACCTAATAAAAAAATAATTAGACCGGTTAGCCCAAAAAATAAACGAATATTGTTTTTTCTAAATTCTTGCATCTCCTGAAAAACTAATGAGTATATTTCACTTAGATATTCTTGTTCGATTTTATCCATAATCAAGAATTTATTATATCTATTTTGATTTTTTTCCGACTATCAGCAAATATGGAGGAATAAGTTTATTAACATAACTTTCAGCACAAGATTTATCAGGAAGTTCAAATACTTTCTGAATCTGAAATCCAGATTCTATAATTAAATTTAAAGTCGTTGATAATGTCCAATGATAATCATAAAAGGAGATACTTTTAGTGGATAAAGGATCATTCAATGTAACTTGAAACTTTTTACCCTCATCAATATAATTAAATTTCTCTGAATCTGAAAATGAAGTATGAAATGAACTAAACTTAAATTGCCTAAAACATGGATGAGTTATACCAAAAATAACGATTCCATTTTCTTTAAGAGTTTGATAAATTTTTAAAAATTCATTCGCAATTTTATCTTTTGAAGAAATAGTCATTAATACGAGGCTAAAAACTACAACATCAAAACTATCTTCTGGGATTTCTGATCGTTTATAAAAAACATTAAGTTGTCTATTACTATATTTTTTGATTGCAAGCGATAAACTTTTAGTACTAATATCATAAATCGAAATATTAATCTTTTCCTTAATCCCACTAATTAAGGATCCATCTCCACATCCATAATCTAATATTCTTTTAGGATTATTTTCATGTATTATATCACGAATCTTAGGATGCAAAATATACTTTCGAGATTCACATTCAATTTCTGAATATTTTTCAGGATTATTTATCCAAAATGATTCCACTAATTCACAAATTTTACTGATTTATTAATATCTATACTATTTTTCAGTAATCCTGCATCTTTCAGGGTTAAAACTGTATTTTCCCAAGATGTTTTCTCCATATGACCTGGAGGGACAGTTTTGCCATATAAATTTGTGACAAATTCTAAAGTCCTATCAATAACACCCAGAATATATTCTTCTTCACCTTTGACATATTTCATTACTATCTCCACTGCCTTTTGCTTATTTTTTATAGCATCACCCCAGCCATCAATTATTCCATTTATGATGGCCTTAACTTCTTTTGGAGAATTAATTAATTTATCATTATGAGTAATTATAACGTTTCCATATAATTCAATTTTGCCATTTTCCTCTTTTGCAGGATCTATTTCTATCACATTTATTTTATGTAATATTCTTGCTTTAACAGGCTCTTCATTTAAATATACGGGATAAACAGAATTCTTGTTAGAAATAAAATATGAAAAATCAAAACTTACAGCGGCTGTTTCAATATCAATTTCCTTACGTTTAAACATCAATTTCAAAATTGCACTTACTTCTGTACCAGCTTTATCTCCAAGCTCAATATCTTTTCTATCAATACAATCCCCAATTTTACTAATCTTTAATTCTGGTCTTGCAATCCAACCAACAGGATTTCTTTGTAAGTCAACAGAAACAATGGTAATCGGAGCCCCATTGGATATAGCAATTAATGCTTTATCAGCTCCTACAACGGCATAATCAGCTTTTTTTGTTGAAACCATTGATATTGGGTCAATTCCAACACCACCTTCGTTAAGCTGAATATTTAACTTTTGTAATTTCCAATATTTTTCAAAAGCAATATATTCACCAGTAAATGTGGGATCATTAAACCAATTTAGTTGAAAATTTATAACTTTCTCATTTTGATCATGATGTTTACTATTTTGATTACCGTCATTGCTATTACAAGCAAATAATATTAAAACCAAAAAAAATAAAACTATTTGTTTCATAATTATTCTTTTTTCTTTTTAGTTAATTCTTCAAAAATGATACCAGAAAAAAATACTAATGTCATCATAAGTGCCATAACAACATATACTTTAGAAAAGTTATGTTCAATACTTAAACCAACTTTAAGTTCTGACCCAAGTCCTGAATATTGATCTTTTACACCACCTCCAACCATATATTCTCCCATTGTTACTCCAATAAAAGTTAAAGGAACGCTTTGAGTCATTGCATATACAAGGTTCTTTCTAACTTCTGGTATTCTAAAGTACCAAAATTCTTGAAGTTTGGTTAAATTAAAGGATGCAACCATATTTAATATTCTATCGTCTTTTTCAATTGTTTTCCTATATGTAAAAGATAATATTGGGAAAATGCCTAAAAATACTCCATTAATAAGTATGTACTGTATTTCTTTATTTGATGGTAACAACACATGAAGAAAAACAGCTATCGCAATTAATGGTATTGACCAGACGAACTTCATCGTTGTCTCAAAAAAACCTAACCATTTTTCTTTATAACCTATAAAAATACCAATAGGAACAGCAATAATAATTGAAATGATAATTGCTATTACTCCAATGATTAATGTTGTTCCAAAAGAGTAGAAATAATGATTAATATTATTCCATAACTCATTACCCATCTGCTCCCACGAAGAAAACACAAATGGCTCAAATCCAAGCCATTGCAAAACCTGTGGAATCGAAAGAAGTCCAAGAAGACTTAGAAATGTAAAAATATATTTTAATCTTTTCATAAATTAAAATTAGAGTATTGTAACATATTGTACACCATTCATATGCGTTTTACGTCCTATTTTAACAACTTGGGCATTGAAACAACTAATATCAGTAGTTCTGTGGCTTGTTATAATAAAAATACAAGAACCATAGTAGTTTCTTAAAATATTAATATATTCTTCTGCAAGTTTTTCATTTAAATTTGAAAAACATTCATCAATAATCACAAGTTCAGGATTTGATAATAAGACACGTGCAATATTAAGTATTTGTCTTTGACCACCTGATAATTCCGGCATTTTGCCATTTATAAATTCACCTAACTGAAATATGTCAATAAAACGATCTTTTTCTTCTTTGCTCCATTTTTTCTTCGACCATTTCAAAGGAAGAAATAAATTTTCTTCTGCTGATTTTGAATTATCAAAGTAAGGTACTTGAGTAGCAAATCCAAAATTCGGTCTATCATTACCTGTTTTTATATCAATATCACTATATTCTTTTCCATTAATAATATGTTTACATTCAAATTGGACATCATACTCAGTATACCAATATTTTATATATGTTTTAAACAGGCTTTTAAATATTGTACTTTTACCTATTCCAGACTCACCTATTAATGCAATAGTATTTCCATTAGAGTTAAGCTCGAATTCAACATTTTCAATATTGAGAACTCGCTTTTTACTAC
>Ga0180433_10005621_pt1 | contig 16829 bp, 23 predicted proteins | sample SS_ome_8_FD_132980 | JGI IMG/M metagenome (GOLD analysis project Ga0180433, IMG submission 132980) | Hypersaline lake sediment archaeal communities from the Salton Sea, California, USA - SS_1_D_1 metaG | ecosystem: Environmental > Aquatic > Non-marine Saline and Alkaline > Hypersaline >... | reverse complement strand
TTTAACACCGAAATAAGTGCAGTACGATAATATGGTACTTATATAACATTAAAAAAAAATAAAACATGATGCAGTTATCAGAGTTAAAAGAGTTCTTCCATGAGGTAGATATTCCTCCTGGGCCAATAAAACTGGATGATGCTTCCACTATTATAGATCTAAGAAAAATGATTGATAGCCATATTAAGTATTTAGAGGGTAATTCAGGAAGAAAATGCTTCCTCCCTTATTACATGAGATTAGTGAAAGTTTTCCGACACATTAAAAAAAAATCTGAAAATTGATAGATATTTATTTTTAAAGAATCTTGAAAAAACTTTCTGAAAATTTTTCAGCAAAAAACGTGTCTAATGTGTCTGAAAAAGCTGAAAGCTAATAATAGCGTGTATTAGGCTCCGACACATTTACCGACACTTCCAAGACACATTATGACACATTTTTACTATATTCGAGTAAATTAAACAATAGACAACATGAAATTAACCATTTTTAAGAATATCAAATCCACTTCAACGGGGTTTGATAGGACTCCAGGCTTCATCTTTGACAGAATTAGAAACGGGGCTTCTAAAGAATTAATAGAAGAAATTAGAAGCAAAGAAACTAAGACAGAGAAAAACGAATTAAAGAAAGAGCTTCCTTCAATTTGTTGGAGTGGGACCTTCAAAAATAGATCTGATATTGGATTAATCGAACACAGTGGATTAATCTGTTTGGATTTTGATGGATTTAAGAGCCCTGAGAGCCTTCAGGAGTGGAAAGAAGTAACTGAGGGGATAGAATATACTTATGCATCTTTTATAAGCCCTTCAGGGGAAGGATTAAAGGTTTTAGTAAAAATACCTAAATGTGATAAGGATGATCATAAAAAATATTTTGAATCTTTAGAATCTTTCTTTGACTCACCTCATTTCGATGTTTCTTCTTCCAATATATCAAGGGTATGCTATGAGTCTTATGACCCTGATATCTATATCAATGAAGATTCAACTCTTTGGGAGCATAAAGAGGAGGAGAATATTATGATTACCTCAAATGAAGACCCTCCTTTAATACTTAGGAATCAATCTAGGATAGTTCAAAACTTAATGACTTGGTTTAATAAAAACTATTCAATGACAGAAGGAGCGAGAAATGAAAACCTTTTTAAATTGGCTGCTTCTCTTTCTGATTATGGAATTAATCAAAGTGATGCAGAGCATATCTGCTTGCAGTATCAATCGAAAGACTTCACAGAGAAGGAAATTCAAAGAACAATTAGATCAGCATATAACAGGGGAGCCATTAATTTTGGTTCTAAATTTTTTGAAGATAGTTCTACATACAATAAGATTGAAGATAAGATAAAAGATGGAAGGACTCACAAAGATATTATTGATTCTTTTCCTGATTACTCAAAAAACGAAATAGAGGACGCTATTAGTCAAATAAAGATTACTGCCTCTACTGTAGAGTTTTGGGATTTTGACAGTAAAGGAAAGATTAAACTTAGGCCTCATAAATACAAAGAATTTTTAGAGCAGAATGGATATGCCAAAATATACCCTGATGGTTCTGAAGTAGCTGTTTTTGTAGAGATCACTTCGAATATAGTAGATAATACTTCAACGCAAAGAATAAAGGATTTCACGTTGAATTACTTAATGGATAATTCGGTGGATTTCGGAATAAAGCCATATGATTTTATGGCTGATAATCCTCACTATTTTTCAGAGAAGTATCTTTCATTATTAGACCCAGTAGATATTGATTTTAAAAGAGATACCGCTGATATTGGATATTTATATTATAGGAATTGTGCTTTAGAGGTAACTAAAAGCCATATAAAAGAGATTGATTACCTTAATTTAAACGGGTATATTTGGAAGAAGCAGATCATTGATAGGGATTATTCAAAAGCAGGTTTTGAATCTGCTGAGTATAAGAAATTTATTTGGTTAGTTTCAGGGCAGGAGGAGCAGAGATATGATTCCTTTAGATCTGTAATTGGGTTTTATTTACATTCCTATAAATCTCCAGGAAAAAACAGGGCGGTAATATGTAATGATGAAGTTATTTCAGATAATCCTAATGGAGGTTCAGGAAAAGGGCTTTTTGCTCAAGCTTTAGGGAAAATGAAGAATCTTTCTGTATTAGATGGAAAGCAATTTGATTTTAAAAAATCATTCCCCTTTCAAACTGTAGGAGTGGATACTCAAATATTAGATTTTGATGATGTTAAAAAGAACTTTGATTTTGAAGGAATGTTTTCCCTTATTACTGAAGGAATAACATTAGAGAAGAAAAACAAAGATGCTATCCATATCCCCTTTAGAGATACTCCTAAAATACTAATGAGCACAAACTATACTATTGGTGGAACTGGAGGTTCACATGAAAGGAGGAAATTTGAAATAGAGTTTTCTTCATACTTCAACTCCAGGCACACACCTGCAGATGAATTTAAAAGACAACTGTTTGATGATTGGGATGATAAAGAATGGTTAATGTTTGAGAATTATATGATAAGCTGCTTGCAGTTTTCCCTGGAATACGGATTAGTGGAGCATCAATATATTAACCTAGAGAAAAGGAAATTTATCAAAGATACTTCTTTTGATTTCTATGAATGGGCTATGGATGAAGATAATATTCAAGTAGGTATAGCGTACCCAAAAAAGGAACTATTCAATAACTTTATTGAAGAATATAACGACTATAGGAAATGGCTAACACAAAAAAGATTCAGTGGTTGGATTCAGAAATTAGCCATATATAAAGGAGTTTTCTATGATGGTAAAAGAAAAAATAGAGCGGACCAAAGATGCTATATGTTGCTTTTAAATGACCCAGTTTTGTAGTTTTATAAAATATTTTATATATTTAACACATGACAGTAGAACAAATTAAGAGATCTTTAGAATTGATAGAGAATCAATATAAAGATCTAAGCCCTGAGAGGGTGAATGAGATATGTGATAATAATCCCTACCAACAAATTGGATTCTATAGGGGGTTAATAGAAAGCATTCAAATTGATTTAGCAGTACTTAAAGAAAGGATAGATGAATCAGAAGGAATATCTTAGAGAGTTTATGATTGGGGTAAAAGTGGGGTTATATTATAGCCTCACTGTAGCAACATTAGTATTTATAATTATTTATTCAATAGATTACACAAAATTTTAGAACAATGGAACGAATTACAATTTTAGAAAAGTTAAAAGGAAATAGATATTTAGTTGAATCAAGAGCTTCAGTATTAAAGCTTGATGAATATTACCATATTGGTTACAAAATGGAAGGGCGTACTTTTGGCTCAAGAGCTATAGTATTAAGCATTGAAGAAACTGATGGCCTTCATCAAAAGTCTATTATTAAGACTAAAAAAGAAATTCAATATATAGATACAGTTATTGAATTCGGTACTATTTTTGGTTCAGAAGGTGAAGAAAATAACCTTAAAGAATACTTAGAGCTTTTATTTAAAGGTGAATCAAACTCTTTTGTAGATCGAGAGGGAAAAAAGGTAATGGATAGAGCTAAGTTAATCTTAAAGGAAGAAAAGAGAAAAAAGGCTATTAATAAGCTTGAAGTTTGGTTCAGCAGAAAGTCAAGAGGATTAAAGGGGGTAGAACTATCTGAAATTAGAGCTGATTATCAAAATAAACTGGCTCAATTGTGATTAAGTTATATGATTACCAAAAAAAACTAATAGGAGCATTAAGGGATTCTTTTCTGAATGGGAATAAAAAAGTTGTCCTTTGTGCTCCTACTGGGGCAGGGAAGACTATAATGTTTAGCTATATGATAGCGGAACACTTAAAAAAAGGGGGTAAGGTATTAGTCTTAACAGATAGAAAAAAGCTACTTAATCAAGCTTCTTCTAGTTTTGATTATTTTGGAGTGAGTCCTGAACATATTACTGCTGATACTAAAACAATCCCTGAATCAAGCTGCACTGTAGCAATGATCGAGACAATCTACAGAAGAAGGGAACAATACACTGAATTCATTAAATCATGTAGTTTAATAGTTATTGATGAAGCTCATAAGACTTGCTTTGAAAAGCTATTCCCTTATTTTAATCCTGATTCTTTTGTAATTGGAGCTACTGCCACACCATTTAGAAAAGGAGGTCAATCTTCCATGGATGATTTCTATTCTGATATGATACAGGATGTAGATACTCCTGATTTAATTGCAATAAATAAGTTATCAAAATGCAGAACTTTTGGTATTGACGTACCTTTGGCCCATGTAAAGAAAACAGGAGGTGATTATGATACTGCTTCTCTTGGTAAAATGTATGATCAAAATAAGATATATGATGGAGTTGCTAAGAATTATCTTAAACATACTCCTGATACTAAAGCTATATGCTTTGCTTCCTCAATAGAATCAGCGGAAAGGCTATATCATGAATTAATGGAAAAAGGAATCCAAGCTTTTTTAATTCACTCTAAAAAAGATGATAAAGTTAATGATGGAATCCTGGAGTATTTTGATAATTGTCCTCCAAATGAGGCAAATATTCTTATCAATGTTGGTATCTTAACAGCAGGTTATGACTGCCCTGATATTCAAACAGTTATACTATATAGGGCTACTACTTCATTACCGCTTTTTCTTCAGATGGTCGGAAGGGGTTCAAGAATTACTGCTAATAAAGAATCATTCTTTTTACTTGATTTTGGGAATAATATAAAAACTCATAATTTTTGGGAGGCTCCAAGAGTTTGGGACCTAAAAAAGAAGCGTAAAAAACTGGGCGTAGCTCCTATTAAGGAGTGCCCAAAATGTGAATCATATCTTCCTTCCTCTGCTAAAGTATGTGATTATTGTGAGTATGAATTTAAAGAAACTGAAGAAGAAAAAATAAAAAGAGAGATTGCAGAGTTAAAGGAGTTATCCAGGGGCGAAATATTGGAACACGCAAAGGCAGCAGAAATAAAAGAAAAAGTTTTACTTTGTAAAGAAAAGATAATTTCTCCCTTTTGGGTGCTTCATCAAATGAGCGATAAACAAGAAGCGAGATTATTTTGTAATTTAATGGGGTATTCTAAAGGATTCGAATATGCAAACAGAGAAAGATTCAAAGTATTCAAAAACTGAAGATAGGATTCACGCTGAATGCTATATGTGGTTCCATAACAACTACCCGAAAAACAGAGGGCTTCTATGTTATAACCTTAATAATTCAGCTAATGCTATACAGGGGAATAAGAATAAAGCAATGGGGGTACAGCCAGGAAGGGCAGATTTTACTTTATATTATAAAGGGACAGCTTTCTTTATTGAAGTGAAAACTCCTATAGGTAAACAACAGAAAATCCAAAAAGATTGGATGATTCAAGTACTTTCAAACGGTTTTGAATATCATATTATTAGATCATTGGAAGAATTTCAAACACTCATAAAACAAATCATTAATGCTTAAAACATTACACCACTTAACCATCTTCCTTGAAAAAAAAGCTTCTGTAGATGTAAAAAGGGGAGAATATATCTATGGAGACTATATTTTTATTTTAGAAAATAAAAGTGATGTACCTTTTTTTGAATCTTGGTCGTATTATATAGCAATAATTCAAAGCTATCTTACTGAAGACACTAAATATATTAAAAAGGTTGATATTCAACGGAATAGATTAGAATTAATACTATCACAGAATAAATAAATAAAAATGGCAGATATTAAATTTTACAAAAAAGGGAATTATATTATTATAGAAGATTCTGTTTCAGGTAAATATCTTGAAACTCCATCTTCAAAAGTTGAGGTTAAGAAGGGAGTTCTTGCAGATACTGATTATAAAATATATATGGGTGGAGAAAGGCTTTACACTGATCAGCCAATTGCTGAGATTCAGGATGAAGCAGGTTCAGTATATTCTCAAGCAGACTTTGAAAAGTTTTATCAACACAATACAGGAGGACAGGTTTCAGTTGTTTCAGAAAGCTCAAGCAGGACATCTGTAGTAGGTTCAGCTACTTCTCAATTATTAGTTGCTGCTAATCCTGAAAGAAAAGGTGTTCTTATTAGTAATTTAACTGATGTTTCAGCTTTTGCTAGACAGGGGACAGGCCCTGCTTTAGTAGATGATGAAACTATTATCCCTACTTTGGATAAAATATGGCTTCCTACTACAGAGGCAATTTATGTAATTACTTCAGCTTCTCCTACGGGGAATATTGTAGCAGTAGAACAGTTCTAAAATGGGTATAGAGATTTCAGATAGTATATTTAGGGTAGGAGGGGAATATCCCTCTTTTCCTAAAAAATCAAGTGGTGCTCCTGGTGGGGGTGGTTGTACTGCTGTAAAATCAGATGAGCTTCAAATTGGAGCAGGGACTTCCAACTCTAGTTCTGCTCCTTTCTATGGTTTATATGATTATTCATGGTATGCAGGGATTTGGCTTCCTGCTGAGTTCACAGGGACTGCTGATGGAGAAATTCAAATAACAGGAATAGAAGTAGAGAAAGGGTCTACAACAGCAGGCTATCCTACTAATAATATGGAAATATGGCTATCTGAGGTAGATGAAGAGATATTTGATTCTTCTCCTGCTGTAAACGCTACAGATTTAACCAAAACTAATGAAGTAAAAGTTTTTGACGGGAACTTAACTTGGTCTAGTGGTTGGAACGAAATTACATTCCAAGTTAATTATTGTAGACAGAACCCTTCTAAAAGCTTATGTGTGGAGTTTAGAAACTATGACGGTTCATGGCAGCCTGGATATGGGCATGGGGAATATGATTTTTCTCCTGCACTTAATAGAGCAGCGTATAAAGCAACAGATGATAATTATCCAACTGGGAATGGTTCTAGGAATAATTCAAGAATTAATACAATCTTTAAATACTAATGGATATACAGCAATTAAATACAGATCTATCAGCACATGGGACTATTATCTTTTGTGATGAGCATAACGACAGATCATTTCTAGTTGTTATGGAAGGGGTTACTGATCATGATACAGTTCATGATATTATTGATTCTCATGTTGCTTCAACTTATCCAGTACAAACTAATTGCACTTTAGTGGATGGGGTAATGAAATGTGAAAAATATAAAGAGTAGGTAATTATGAAATTTCAGAAAGGGAATAATTTTTGGACTAAGAGAAGTAAGCATGGCAGGGATAAGATTTTTAAAACTCCTGATGAATTATGGCAAGCTGCTTGTGAGTATTTTGATCATGTAGATAATAATCCTTTTGAAATAAAAAAGGAGGTATCATCAGGGAGTAATAAGAAAGTAGAGAAAGAGTTTAAAAAGAAACCTTATACTTTAATGGGGTTATGTATTTTTTGTAATGTTCATTCTGATTACTGGAGAGAGTTTAAAAAAACTCAGCCCGCTTTTTCCCCTATCATAAAGCAAATAGAGGAAATAATCTACTCGCAAAAGTTTAATGGAGCTGCTTCAGGACTCTTTAATAACAATATTATAGCTAGAGATTTAGGGTTAGCTGATAAGAAAGAAACAGAGGCAAAGCATGAAATTAAAAATCCTTTTGAAGGGCTTTCTCTAGAACAATTGGAGAAGTTAACCAAACTCAAAGATGATGATTCAGTTGAGGATACTAATTAAGGCTATAACCACAAAAAAGCCTAATGAAATGTTTGAAATATTAAGGGGAAGGGAAATTAAATCCATCCCCTTTTTGTTACGTATATCAATATTCATTCTAAAAAAGAGGATATGAGTAAGTGGAGTCACTTGGATTATATATTAGAAGATAATAATGATCTAACCAGTACAGAATTAGCGAGGAAGATTATTAAGGAAAATGATTTAGATGAGAATTTTTATGATGCTATAAGGGAACATATTAGGAGGTTTAGAAGAAAAAAGGGGACTCATGAGCATACTACACTTCAGGAGTATTGCGAGAAAGAAGGGATTCCTTATGACCCAACAATGATGTACTGGCACAAGGGGAAGCTGAATGGTAATAATATTTCTGTTTTAGTTAAGGCCCAAAAAGAAAACCAGTTATCTGTAGAAGATGTAGAAGAAGCGGTTGTTTCTGTAATGGGAGAATACAAGAAATACAAAGCTCATCCTCCAAAAAAGACAAATGAAAAAGCTTTAAGGATTATTGTTTCTGATATTCATGTAGGACTCGACCCTAACCCTGAAGGTAATAGTATTTTTGGGTATGAATACAATACTGATATTTTCAATGATAGGCTAAACAAGGTACTGGACCAAGCAATAAAGAAATACCAAACAGAAGGAACTTTTCAGGTTCTTTTTTTGGATGATCTTGGGGATGCTTTAGATGGGTATAACCAACAAACCACAAGAGGTGGCCATCATTTACCGCAAAACCTATCTAATCCTGAAGCATTCCTTACATACGTAGAGGGCAAATATAAGCTGATCAGGAGATTAGTAGAGGCAGGTGTAGCTAAAAAATACATTATCAGGAACGTGGGGAATTGTAACCATGCAGGGGATTATGGAGTTATTGCAAATAAAACCATTGAGCTGATGGCTAGGGAATCACTTATCACTAATATAGAATTCAACACTTTTGAAAAATTTGTTGAATGCTTCACCTGGGGGGACCATACTTGGATTCTAACACATGGGAAAGATAAAGAGCATATGAAAAGAGGTTTTCCTTTAAAGCTAGATGATAAGACTATAAATTGGATTAGAGAGTATATTGATCATAAAAGAATATCTTCTAAGTATATTCACGTGGACAAAGGAGATCTCCATCAATTAGGTTATAACAGGACTAAGAAGTTTGATTATAGTAATTATATGAGCTTTGCTCCTCCTTCAGGATGGGCACAACATAATTTTGCTGATTCTTACAGTGGTTTTAGCACTCAAATTATTCACCCTAATGAAGGAAATATTTCTCAAGAGAATATCTTTTTTGATTAAGAATTAAACAAATTTATAAAGTTTCCGTATATTAGTTGAAACAAAACAATAGAGCATAATGAAAAATCAATGGACAGTATTTGAAAGCATAGAGAGTGGAATTATTAATGGATTAGTGGTTTTTGCTGATTCTTTAGACGAAGCAAGAGAGGAGGCGAAGAAACACGCCCCTATTTTTTGGGATGAATTAAATTGCTTCTGTAGATTCACTAATGATAATACTAATCCTTTCAAATCTAGGGTATTTAAAGAAGTAATTGTAGAAGGGGATGATAAAGCATGGAGAGGTTATAATATGACTTTGCTCCAGGCGGAGAATGATATAAAAGGGGAAGATTATAATTTCATTATTTTTAAAGGATAATTCAAATGCTTATACCTATATTTAATAATTATTTAGTTCAAGGCCCTATAGAGCCTGATTATTTAGATGAATCAATGGAATTAGAAGTAATTGAAAGCGAAGTCTTAGCTTGTGATCTAATTAGAATATCTTTCACAGATCATGAAGGTTTTACATTAGGAAAAGAATTTGAATTTTTTGCAGTTTGGAAGGAAGGAGAAGAAGCTGAATACTCATGCTTCAAGAACACTTGTGGTGAATATGCTATATATGTAGAAACTTCTATGGGAGAGGCATATCAAGGTTCAAAAGTAATAGAGATTGAATACATAGGATGAATAATAAGGAGATCAGGAGATTTGCAGTAATAGAAGCAGCTAAGAGATCATTTTGGCACTTTCAAAAAGCCTTATACCCTGATTTCTTTACAGATGACAAAAGCCATCTACGGATATTAGCGGATACACTTCAGAGTATTTATGAAGGTAATATAAAAGATTCAGATGGGAATCCTGTAAAAAGGCTTATGATTAATATGCCTCCCAGGCATGGAAAATCATTCTCATTAATAAATTTTGCTGCTTGGGTATTTGGTAAGAAGCAGGACAACAAAGTTATAGCGGTTTCATATAATAGCAGTTTAGCAGGAAGGTTTTCAAAAGGAGTAAGAGATTTAATTGATACAGAAAACCTATTATTTGAAAAAGTAGGTTTCAATGATGTATTCCCTGGAGTAAATATAAAATATGGAGATAGTTCCAATTCCATGTGGAGTTTAGAGGACCAATTCTTTAATTATCTTGGTACTGGAATGGGGGGGACTATTACAGGAATTGGGTGTAATATTGGGATAATAGATGACCCTATCAAAAATGATAAAGAGGCTTTCAATGACAGGGTTTTAAATGACCATTGGAGTTTTTACGTGGATACTTTTCTTTCTAGGTTAGAGCAGGGAAGTATTCAAATCATAAATATGACAAGATGGGCCACTAAAGATCTTTGTGGGAGAATCCTTGAATCAGAAGGGGATAAATGGCATGTGTTAAAGATGGCAGCCCAGGAGGATGGAGAAATGTTATGTCCTTCCTTGTTAAGCCTGGAGGATTACGAAGATAAGAAGGCTAAAACTTCTCCTGCTATCTTTAGAGCCAACTATTTACAGGACCCAGTTGATGAGCTAGGGCAGATGTATAAGAAATTTAAAACTTATTCTACTCTTCCTGAAGAAGGAGAACGCCATAACTACACAGATACAGCAGATACGGGGGCAGATTATTTATGCTCCATTAATTATTTAGTGTATCAGGAGCAGATTTATATTATTGATGTGCTTTATACTAAGAAATCAATGGAGTTCACAGAGCCTGAAGTTGCTAGGATGCTAGAAAAGGACCAAATACAGAGGGCGAAAATAGAAGCGAACAATGGAGGGAGAGGATTTGCCAGGAATGTTAAAAGGCTTTTGAGTAGTAACTTCACCACTATAAAAACATTTACACAAACTAAAAATAAAAAAAGCCGTATATGGTCTAATAGTTATTGGATTGAAGAAAATGTTTTCTATCCTGATAATTGGGGGCAAATATGGGGAGAGTTTTATGCTTCTATGAGGAACTACAAAAAAGAAGGGGTGAATGATCATGATGATGCTCAAGACTGCTTAACAGGATGTGCAGAGCAAGTAAATAAACCTAAAAGAATATTCAAATAAAAATTGTAAATTAGTAGAATGAGTTTTATTACAAAAGCAATTCAATTTTTTCAAACTGATACCAATAAGAAAATTAATTGGAGTGAGTTTCTTGGATTTGACAAAGATAATCCTGTAGCAAGTTATGATGAATTTGTTAACAATGGATATTCAAAGAGTCCTGATTTAAAACCTGTAGTTGATAAGATAGCTCAAACGGTATCTTCTGTAAAATGGGCTGTTTACCAGGAGAGAAATGGAGAACTTATTTTAGATGAGAATAGTAAGCTTTGGGATTTATTGCAAAATCCTAACCAAAATCAAACATGGAACGAATTGCAGTATGCTTTAACGGTAAACCTAGCTTTAACAGGAAATGCTTTATTAAGAGGGGTTGATTCAGTTGGTATGGGAGTAGAGGGAGCATTCAGAGAATTAGAAGTTCTTTATACTCAAGGGATAACACCTAAATTAAATAGTAATCACGATATAGTTTCTTATGATTATCAGATAGATACTATAGATACTAATTATTCAGCGGACGAGGTTGTTCATACTAAATACTTTAATCCTGGTGAGAAAGGGCTTCAAACAGGGATGGGGTTATCTCCTTTGCAAAGTGCCGTTCATCCATATAGGACTTCGCTTCATCAATGGGAGGCTTCAAGTAACTTATTGAAAAATAAAGGGGCTATTGGATTTATTTCTAATGAATCTGATGATGTGTTAGATGATAAAGAGCTTGGAGATGCTCAAAGAATGTTTGATTCTAAGATAGGTGGGGCTAGTAAGTTTGGTAAATCAATTATCACTCCTTCAAAAATGAAGTATAATTCTATGGCAATGAGTGCTACTGATATGCAGGTGATTGAAATGGGAGTAAAAACACTTAGAGCTATATGCAATATTTATGGGGTTGATTCTTCTTTATTTAATGACCCTGCAAATAAAACATATAATAATAGAAAGGAAGCAGAAAAAGCTTTATGGACTAATGTCAATATTCCTATCTTAAAAATGTTTGAAGCATCTTATAATAGGTCCTTTGTAGAGAAGTACAGCAAAGAAGAAAATAAAAACTTAGTGCTTAAATATGACGTATCAATGGTTGACGCCCTTCAAGAGGATTCAGATAAGAAGATTGATAGGGTTATCAAGTTATTGGATAAAGGGATTATCACTTTAGACCAAGCAAAAGAAATGGTTGATATAACTGATTAAAATGAGAATAGAGGATAAAATTAATACCAGGTATGCTTGTAAAAATCTAGCATTAGAGGTGAAGGATATTGATAGTAAGGAAGGAATTGTATCAGGATACTTTGCTTCTTTTGATACTTTAGATTCTGATATGGATGTGATTATAAAGGGAGCTTTCAAAAAATCCATCCAGGAGAGAGGACCACTATCAGCGGGAAATAGAAAGATAGCTCATTTGAGAAATCATGACTGGGACAGGCAGATAGGGAAGATATTAGAGTTAGATGAAGATGAAAAAGGGCTTAGATTCGTTTCAAAAATGGGTAGAAGTACAGAAGGGAATGATGCTTTATTAGACTACCAGGATGGGATACTAAGAGAACACTCAATAGGATTTAATTATATTGGGGATAAAGTTAAATTCGTTGAAGAATCTGAATATGCAGATCAAGGGCATTTTGATATTTTTGAGGTAAAACTTTGGGAAGGTTCAGGGGTGACTTTTGGTTCAAATAGTTTAACTCCTGTTTTGGATGCTGCAAAAAGTTCAGGTGATTATGATGAATTACTTGGGAAGATACATATCTTAGAAGAATCTTTCATTAAAGCTTTAAAAAATGGTAAGGGGACTGATGGAAGGTTAGAGAATATTGAAATGAGATTCAAACAAATACAACAACTTCGAGATTCACTTATCACTAAGGAGCCGTTTGATAAAAACACTTTAAAGGAGAATAAGCCGAATTTAGAGCAAGAAAAGAAAAAACTATTTTTAAACTTAATATTAAATTCATAAAAATGTTTGTAGAAAAAACAGTTGAAGAATTAGCAGCAATGGATGCTAAGAATTTACAGGAGTATTATGTTGCAAAATTAAAGCATGAAAATACTCAATTAGAAGCAAGATTAGAAAAATTAGAAGGCGAGACTAATGAGGTAGCAATCAAATCTTTAACTGAAGAAGTTGAAGAATTAAAAGCTCATAAAGTTAAATCATTAGAGTCAGCTTTAGAAACTCAAGGAGCGGTATTAAAGAAACTTCAAGATGGTTCTTTAAGTGCTGATTCAGTAAGAATGGCAGAAAACACAGTAAAAAAAGCATTAGCTGATCACGCTGAGGATTTCGCAAAAGCAAAAGACGGAAGACACGCTTTCAGATTTACTTTAAAGGCTGCTGGAGATATGACTTTAGCGGGTAATGTTACTGGAACAGTACCACAAGCACAAAGATTAGAAGGGATTAATGATATTGCTGAAAGAGAAGCAAAGACTTATTCTTTATTCCCTAAATTAAGAACTGCTGCTAATACTATCGAATGGGTTTACGAAACTGCTCAAGATGGAACTATTGATGGTACTGCTGAAGGTGCAGCTAAGGACCAAATCGATAATGATTTTGTAGTTACTTCTGTAGCTTTAGTAAAAAGAGCTGCTTATTTCAAAGTTTCTACTGAAATGTTAGATGACGCTACTTTCATGGAAGGATGGTTGAGAAACAAATTGATCGTAAGATTATTCTTGGATATTGATAACCAAACTTTAAACGGAGATGATTCTGCTCCAAACTTAAACGGTATTTTAAACCAAGCTACTGCATTTGTTGCAGGAACTTTTGCAAATACTGTAGATAGTGCAAATGATGCAGATTCATTAGTTGTTGCTGCTAACCAAATCAGATTAGCAAACCACAACGGCCCATTAACTATCATGATGCATCCATCGGATGTAGCTGCACTTAAATTAGTTAAGTTATCAGCTTCTGATAAAAGATATGTTGAAAGATTAATGATGGTAGGTTCTACTATGACTTTAGATGGTATTCCAATCATTGAGAATACAAATATCACTGCAGGAGACTTCTTAATTGGAGACTTCTCTAAAGGTACTATCGTAGAAAAATCAGGTATTGAAGTAGAAATTGGATTAGATGGAAATGATTTCACTAAGAATATGAGAACTATCTTAGCTGAGTGGAGAGGTCAATTATTCGTACAGAATAATGATACTACTGCATTCGTTACAGGTACATTCGCTACTACAAATGCTGCATTATAAACGCCATAAGCAAAGGGGTTAGTATAGGAACTGAAGCCTCCCTTCCTTAATTGGTTGGGAGGTTTTAGTGGTAAAAGAACTTTATTATGGCTAAAAGACAGACAGTAAAAAAGGAAGTGCAAAAAGTGGAAGAAATTCCTTCTGCTTGGGCTAAAAAAAGGAGTACTGCAGTAGTGGAGATTGAAATGGAAGGGAAATCTTACCATGTTTCAGTTGATATTGCTTCTGTATTGATCAAAAAAGGAAAAGCTAAAGCTAAATAATGGCGAGTATATTAACAGCGGATGATTTTGTAGGTGAGTATGAAATCCCTTCAGGCGAGTGGATTGATGCAAAACTGGATATCTATATAGCTCAAGTGGAGGAGGATATGCTTATTTCTTTGCTTGGATATACTCTTTATGATGAATTTGTCACTGCATTAGCGGGTTCTCCTGCTTCTAAATGGACTGATTTAAGAGATGGAGCTACTTATTCAATTGGAGATAGAGCTTTCTACTTCAAAGGGATTTTAGAAATGTTAAAATGTTTCACTTATTTCTATTATGTTAGGGATAATCAGTTTGAAAATACTCAAGTAGGGATAGCTATTAATAACACAACAAATTCAGAAAGAGACACTCCTTTTACTTCTAGTATTTTAAAAAGGATGTGGAACAGGGGTATTGATATTTATAACGATGCTTGTTCTTTTATTGTAATTAAAAATGAACCTGCTGAGGTTTATGCAGATTTTTATTTCACTGAAAGGAGTAAGGTAAGTTTGATATGATAACACAGGTAAAAGATTTCGTTTCAACTATAGTTGAAGATGTAAGAACCACTACTTTCGTAACTGGAAGGGTTTCTTCAGGAAAATGGCTATCAGGGGCCCCTTATTTTTTTCATGGGACACCTATCGAAATCAATAATATCTTGTCAAAAGTAAGAAAGGGAAAGCAGAAATTCCCTGCTGTATTTTTATTCGAGCCAATTAGTACTGGCGAGAATGATGATAGAATGAATAATATAGGGGCTTCACCTCAATTACAGTTGTATTTTATGAATGACTGGAAGGGCCAACAAAGTTGGGATACTGATGATCATTATACTAATATAATTGATGATATGGATTCTTTAAAAAGAGAGTTCATAAAAAAACTGAAACAGAATAAAAACGTATTGGATGTATCTTCATATTCAACGGTGAGACACGCAAAATGGGGTTTATTCTTCAATAATGAAGGAAATAAAACTCCAGTATTTAATGAAATGTTAAGCGGTGTTGAATTGAATATAACAGTAGATATAGACAAGATAATAGATGGTTGTAATTTGTTTGATGAATATAATTTTTAAAAAACTTAAATTGATAAAAAATGGCTAATTGTTGTACTTTATCCAATAGTAGAGGGGATTTATGTCCTTCTATAATGGATATTGCTAAAAGATTCATTGTTGTACCTGAAGTAGATGGTTCAGGGGCTAAGAATGAATTAGCAAACGTGGCTGCAGTAACTAAATCAGCTTTACAAGCTAAATTTGATGCTGCAGATAAAGATGATAGATATTTTCCTATTTCTATTTTAGAAAATGTTGAGGATGTAAGATCAGAGCCTACTTTCTTTGAATTTAATTCAGGAAGAAAGGCAAAAGTAAAAGAAGGAACCAGGACTTTTACGGGGTATATCCCTTTTCAAGGACCTGAGTATTTAGGTAAATTAGAAGCTTGGAGTTGTGCTAAGTTTGGTGTTTATGTAGTAGATAAAGGAGGGAACTTTATTTATGCTACTGATGAGAGCACTAAAACTAAAGTACAGCCTATTTTAGTAGATCATGAAAGCTTCTCTGCTGAATTAGTAAAGAAAACTGATGCTGAACCAATTATGATTAAAATCACTTTTGACTTCAGAGAAACAGAAAAAGATTCTTTATTAAGAGCAATTGATGCTGATGATTTAGATTTCGATGGTTTATCTTCTACTGATATTTATGGTTTATGGGATATGACTCATGCAGTAACTTCAATCTCCACTACTTCATTTGTTTCTACAATTACTGAAGAAACTTATGGACATGCTATTGAAGGGTTAGTTTTAGGAGATTTCAGTTTATATAATGATACTGATTCAGCTTCTGTTTCTATCACAAGTTCTCCTGAAAGTGCTACGGTTCCAGGTGAATATACTTTCACTATCCCTGCACAAACTTCAGCGGATTCTATGACTTTATCAGTTTCTAAAGCGGGGTATGATGACGCTCCATTAGAGGCTATTAAGATTGTTATTCCTTAGTATGATTAAACGTGCGGGAAATATAGATTTTAATGTTGAGAACATAAGTAAGATGTCTTTTGAGGAGTTCAAGGCGACCTATAAGGGTAAGATTTCTTTAATATCTTTGGAAGATGCTTATGAAGAACTTACAGGGAAGAAGGCTTCAAAGCCTAAAACTGTAAAGAAGGCCACAAGGAAATAACACACACTTATATTCCATGACGAAGGGGGTTCATATTTTTGAATCCCCTTTTTCGTATATTAGATTATGAAGTTTTATAGAACAATAGAGGACCTCCCGATATGGAACTTTGAGAAGATTTCAGAAACTGGAGATATAAGATATATGCTAAAATTGGATGATTACTTTGATCTACCTGAAAAGGTGTT
>Ga0180433_10005620_pt1 | contig 16831 bp, 27 predicted proteins | sample SS_ome_8_FD_132980 | JGI IMG/M metagenome (GOLD analysis project Ga0180433, IMG submission 132980) | Hypersaline lake sediment archaeal communities from the Salton Sea, California, USA - SS_1_D_1 metaG | ecosystem: Environmental > Aquatic > Non-marine Saline and Alkaline > Hypersaline >... | reverse complement strand
TGGTAATGTCTATGCACCAGCGTATGATGGATACGGGTGAGATAGTAGACTGGGGTGCTAGATGTAGCAGCACAGAAGTTCAGTTAACTGTACCAAAAGGATTGAAGACGTAACATGGCTATACCTAAACGAGTAGCAAATAAGATGAAAGAGGAAGGCTTGGCTGGCGTTAATAAGCCAAAGCGTACTCCTAAACATCCTACTAAGTCACATGCCGTGATGGCGAAAGAAGGTGACACATATAAGTTTATTCGCTTTGGGCAGCAAGGCGTAACTGGTGCTGGCAAGAATCCTACGACAGCCAAAGATAAAGCACGTAAGAAATCATACTACGCACGTCACGATGCGCAGGGTAAGCCGACCACTAAGCTGTCTGCAAAATATTGGTCACATAAAGTTAAATGGTAATTAGGAGATATACCGATGGCACTGACTAAAATAGCAAAGAAAGCTGGAACAGCTGCCGCTAAAGCTACAGCGACTGCTAAACGCAAAGCTATTGAAGCGGCTAAAGCTAAGAAAGCCAAGGCATTAAAAGAGAATCAAAAGAAGCCTATCAACGAATTGATGAGCAAGCAAGCCCCTGCCGCACAGGCAGAAGCAGGTATGGGTACTGCAAGTAAAACACGTATTACTTCAGGTGAGCGTGGTAAGGCATTAGCTGGTGCAAAGCGTGAGTATAAGGCAACTCTAAATAAGCTGGACAAAGACCCTAATCTATCTGATGAGCAGATGGAAATTATGATGGGCAAACTAAAAGATTTGGAGAAGCGTTACGGTGCTGGCGTTAAACCTACTGCCGATATGAGTATTGGCGGCATGGCTACCAAGAACTATGTGAACCCAGTTAAAATTGTAGACAACAGAAAGAAACGATAATGGCTAAACCAATCTCAAAGAAAGCTGCAATGGATGATGCCGTCAAGGGCATGAATATGAAAGAACTGACAGAGAAAATGTCAGATGCAAAAACGCCTGCACCTATTCGTGCCGCAGCTAAACGCAGACTAGACAGACTGTCAGGTGCAGATAAGACTGCTCCATTGTCACAAATGTCTAAGGGCGGTAAGGCTACCAAGAAAGTACCTGTAATCTCTATCGGTGTAGGTATGGCTGAAATGCCTAAAGGCAAAGCTAAGATGATGCGTGGTGGTATGTCAGGTGGCAAGGAACATATGTATGCAGCAGGTGGTATGGTTCAGGATAATCCCGGCCTGAAGGCACTGAAAGCTGCTAGCCCAGAAGCGTATAACAAAATCACTGGCAAGTAAATGCACCCCATAGAAGCTGACATACGTAAGTGGTCACATGACTTCCTTGAAATACCCAATAAAAAACTCAACGGACTGCCACCCTGCCCCTATGCAAAGCAAGCGTGGTTAGATAACAAAGTAACATTCAGCATAAATACAGGGGTAGATGGACTAGCTAAAGAAGTAGCACAGTTTGAGTCCCATGACTATGATATAGTTGTGTGGGCTAGTGAAATGCTACCAGAGATGCATTACCTAGATGGGTGGTGTGATGGCGTAAATCAGGCTATGTCCATTGCTGGCAAAGACATGCACCTCATGGTGTTCCATCCAGACTATGATGCTGAAGAGGCAGGTCTGGACTTTTTAATTGATGAGGATGCAACAGATGACAGCCTAGTGTACTGCATGGTGTTTGTACAGAGGCTATCTACACTAGACGATGCAGCATTAAGTCTGCAGAAGTCTGGATATTATAAACACTTTCCAGATGAAGTGTATCAGAGTTTAGTATTAGATAGAAGGGAACTTAGACATGGTAGCTAAGAAAAAAATGCGTGGCGGCGGTATGGCAAAGATGGCTGCTAAAAAGATGCGTGGTGGCGGTGTAGCAGCCAAGAAGATGCGTGGCGGTGGCATGGCTAAGATGGCATCAAAGAAGAAAATGATGCGTGGTGGAATGGCAAAGAAGAAGTAGTATGCAATGGCTAAAATGTTTGCGACCGCAAAACTTGAAAAGCCTCGTCCAAAACGCAGGCCGGGTGTGCATAAAAAGAATCAAAACAAACGTAACAAAGTTAAAACCTACTTTGGTTAAGTACTTGGCATGGGCGTTGCTCTATATGGGCAAGCCCTTTACTTGTGTTGGCAACTGGTTCTGGAAGTTGCATCGTACTGTATTAGATTGGAATAAAAAGTGAGTATCACGCATTATCCAGAAGTAGTGACGTTTGGCGGTGGCGTAGGCGACTACCCATACTTCCTGCAAGTATCTCGTGGTTTAATTGCCGGACACAAACGTGTATTTAAGTTTGGATACAACGGCGACATTGACGACTCAGAAGAAACTATTTGGGATGTAGGCGGCCTGTATGCTTATCCAGCTAGTGCTGTTACTATGACAGCGACCAGTAGTTCGGGTGCTACAGATGAAGACGTAGAGGTCACCATTCAAGGTGTGGATGCTAGTTACAACGAGCTATCTGAAACAGTAACTTTAGACGCATCAGGAACCGCAACAACAACCGGCAGTTTTTCACGTGTGTATCGTGCCTTTGTATCTAGCGGTACGGCATCTGCAGGTAACATCACTATTGCTAATGGTGGCACTACCTACGCATATGTTTCAGCGGCTGACCAACAAACATTGATGGCTTTGTGGACCGTACCTGCTGGTTATACGGCTTATTTGTTTCAAGTAGACACCACTGCGTTTACGGTACAGAACAATAAAGTTGCCACGATACGTATGCTCACTCGTGAATTTAACGGTGTGTTCCGTACACAAAACAAGTTCGATTTGTTCGAGGGTTCGTATCATTTGGATATTACATGCCCACAGCCGATCCCAGAAAAAACAGACATAGAGTTCCGTGCAATAGCAGACAGTTCAAACGCTGACCTACGAGTTGCATCAACCTTTGATATTCTTTACATAGCGAACACAGCCCCATGATACAAACCAAAAATAGAACCGTAGGCGTAGAACTTACTACAAGCAATCAAGACTTGTACACAGTGCCTGCAAATTTTGAAACAAACATTAAATCTATTTACGTGAACAACGCCTCATCTAGCAGTGTTACGTTTAGTCTTGACTGGTACGATAGCCAGAACGCAACGTACTACACATTAGCTGAAACAGTAACGCTTGTTCCAAATAGTTTGTTACAGATTACAGAAGCTATGTGGCTGTATAAAGCTGACAAGTTCCGTGGTCTTGCTAGTGCAAACAGTGCAGTGACTGTGGTGTTTAATGTCGAAGAAACATTCGTACCCCAGAGGAGTTAAAGGAGATGCCCCTAACAACAAAAGGTTCCAAGATTAAATCTGCTATGACAAAAAAATATGGGGAGAAGAAGGGTGAACAAATCTTCTACGCATCAGCCAACAAAGGAACAATTACAGACGTGGAGAAAAAACAAAAACTTGCGAAAGGTGGGGCAGCTAGAAAAACTAGCAAACCGGCGAAGTCTAAAGCGAAGAGCAAAAGTAGAGTTAATGAAGCTGGCAACTACACTAAGCCAGCATTGAGAAAAAGATTATTTGAAAAGATTAAAGCTGGCAGCAAGGGTGGCAAGCCCGGTCAGTGGTCAGCACGTAAAGCACAGATGCTGGCACGTGAATATAAGGCAGCAGGCGGTGGATATAAAAACTAATGGAAAAACAAATCATCACAGGTCTAATGGCTATTATGATTGGCCTTGCTGGCTGGAACCTAAAAACAACACATGACTTAACTATTACTGTTAGTAACATGCAGGTCAGTCACGCAGACAAAGATGCTATTCAAGATATGAAGATGGCTATCCAAAGACTAGAGTTGCTGTTGCTACAAGATCAATGATTGAGTTTATACTCACAGTATATCTGGGGGCTACACTAATTGACCAGACACAAAGATTCGCAGACATAGACCAGTGCTTATACTTTGCAAATAGGCTCAATAACCAACCAAGTGTGCCTATTACTGAAGGAAGAACAGCAAAGATAATAGCAGTATGTAAGCCAATACCCAAACTAAGGAACTAGAGATGGACCCCATTACTGCTATCGCTGTTGCTTCAACAGCCTACAATGCTATTAAAAAAGGCTTTCAAGTAGGCAAAGAAGTCGAGTCGATGGCTGGTGACTTGGGCAGATGGATGAACGCCATCAATGCCGTAAAGACCAGCCACAGTAAAGCTAAAGGGCGTAGGTTTGGCAGTGTAGAAGAAGAGGCACTAGAAACATTCGCAGCCAAGAAAAAGGCTGAACAGATGGAAAATGACCTTCGCAACTTTATTGTGGGTCAGTACGGTGTAAATGCATGGCAAGACATCATCCGTATACAAGCAGATTTGCGCAAGAAACAAAAAGAAGAAGAACTTAGACTTGCAGCAGCTAGAGATGAGTTTATCTACAACGCAACTATAGTCGGCATAATTATTTTGTTTATATCTTTAACAATACCTATTATATGGGCAATTGTAGAAAATACTTGACATTTGAATTAGAAACTGGTATAACTTAACCATGACACTTAAAAAACCACAAGCAAGCCTTAGACGTTGGACAAACGCAGAGTGGGGTACTAAAAGTGGAAAGCCATCTACTCAGGGACCAAAAGCAACGGGTGAAAGATATTTGCCAAAAGCGGCTAGACAAGCGTTATCGCCGCAGGAGTATGCGGCTACAACCCGTGCTAAAAGAGAAGGAACTCGTGCTGGTAAGCAGTTCGTCAGCCAGCCTAAAGCGATACAAAAGAAAACCGCTAAGTTCAGAAGAGGTAGAGCATAATGTGGACAGCACTGATAGGTCCAATAGCTAATATAGCTGGGAGTTGGATGAATGGAAAACTCGAAGAAACGAAAGCTGTATCGTCAGTTAAAGTCGCAAAGGCTAAAGCTGAAGCAGCTATCATGGAAAAGAAGGCCACTGGCGAGATTGACTGGGACATTGAAATGGCTCGTAGTTCGGCTTCGTCTTGGAAAGATGAGTGGCTTACCATACTTTTCAGTATTCCACTAATCCTTGCTTTTGTGCCGGGTATGGAAGAGGTAGTAGCAAATGGCTTCGCAAGACTCAACGAAATGCCTGAATGGTATCAATACTCACTTGGAGTTATCGTTGCGGCTTCTTTTGGAGTTCGTTCAGCGACTAAATTCTTTGGAAAGAAATAATGGCAGCAGAAAAGATACTTGAATGGAAACTGCTACCAAGATTTATGATGCTCGTAATGACGCTTATGAGTTGGCGTGTAGTCGAGTGGTTCATGTCCTTACCCGATCCCAGTGCAGCACAGGCTGGTTTAGTATCTGTGGTAACAGGCGCAATGACAGGGGCTTTCGCCGTGTGGATGAACCACGAAGGAAAACACCCCGGACAGTCTAACCATCGTATTTCAGAAGCACGTACAGTCAAATGAAATATCGCAGAGAAAATTTTATTGAGAAGCTAATAGCCCATGAGGGCTTAAAGCTACAAGTGTATCAGGATACTCTTGGTATTGACACCATTGGTATCGGACGGAACCTAGAAGACCGTGGCATTACACAGGAAGAACTAGATGACCTAGACATTCCTACTATAGACCACATATATGAATATGGTATTACAGAAACGGATGCGGTCTATCTAGCACATAATGACGTACAGATTGTCGAAGAAGAACTGTTACGTGCGCACCCTTGCGTAGACAGATTAGACAGTGTACGTCAACTTATCTTGATGGATATGGCATTTAACATGGGTGTACCTCGTTTGTGTAAGTTTTATAATATGTGGAACGCTATCCACGAAGAAAAATATGACATTGCTGCAAAAGAAATGCTTGACAGCAGGTGGGCAAATCAGGTAAAATCACGTGCAGTGAAATTAGCTAATGCAATGCACAACGGAGAGTTTTGATGGCATATATAGAAACTAAAGAAGGCTCAAAACGAGGTTCCAAGACACTTTATAGTGGGAGTAATCCAAAGAAAAAATCGTTGGCCCAACGTATTAGTTTTGGTACGGGAAAGAAAAATAAACAATCCCCCGGTTTTTTTGATATGATTGTTAAGACAATTAAAGAGGCGTTAGACTAATGGAAAAATTTAAACCTTGTAAAAATTGCCCTACACCCGCAAACTGTAAAGCGGTGAATAAGTGCCAGAACAAAGGCAAGTAACATGTGGCCCTACAATGAAGAAGAGAAACAATGGCTAGACAACTAACAGAACGGCAACAGAAGTTTCTGAATGTCTTGTTTGATGAAGCTGGTGGTGACATGGTTGCTGCCAAGAAACTGGCAGGCTATGCTGACACTTCTAGCACTAACGAAATTGTTAAAGGTATTAAAGAAGAGATACTTGAGGCGACTCAAATGTACATGGCACGTAATGCGCCGAAGGCGGCGATGGCAATGACAGGTGCATTGTACGACCCAACTGAACTGGGTATTCGTGATAAGATGTCTGCAGCTAAAGAACTGCTTGACCGTGTAGGTCTAGTAAAGACAGAGAAGATGCAGGTAGAAGCAAGTGGCGGTGTTATGCTTATGCCGCCTAAAGCTGTTATTGTAGAAGACGATGACTAGAAGCATAGGCAAATGGAAACTTCCACAGCCAACAGACATTAAAGAAGAAAACGAATGGGTGCCTATCCCACGTATTGCACGTACAGTACCATTCGGATATAAACAGGATGATGAAGACCCCGACATTCTTCAACCTATCCAAATTGAATTGGACTTGTTAGAGAAGGCTAGATCACACATAAATCAGTACAGCTATCGTGAGGTAGCCAATTGGTTGAGTACACAGACTGGCAGATACATCTCGCATGTGGGTTTAAGGAAACGGTTAGCGAATGAACGACAGCGTAAGAACCAAGCTGCAAGCCTCCGCAAATGGTCAGAGTACGCACAACGGGCTATTGCTAAAGCTGAAGAGTTAGAAAATGCAAGAGTTGGCGCAAAAAACTTGTAAAAAATGTTTAGACACATTGCCTATCTCACATTTTTATAAAGACAGTAGCGTTAAAAGTGGTTATAGGTCTAAGTGTAAAAAATGTGTAGACAATCAGCATACTAATTATGTAAAAAACAATAGAGAAAAAGTAAATCTAATTGCGACTGCTTGGCGCAATAGAAATTGGGAGGCAGTAAAAAAGAAAGCTGCAGACTATAAAAAATTAAATCGTGCTAGATACACAGCACTTCAAGCCGAAAGACGGGCTAGACAACTGCAAGCTACCCCATCTTGGGCTAATTTAAAAGATATTGAACGTGTATATATCGCAGCAAGTAACGTATCTAAGTCTACAAAAATAAAACATCACGTAGACCATATTATCCCGCTACAAGGTGAAAACATTTGTGGGTTGCATATTTTTAATAATTTGTGTATAATTCCAGCAAAGATGAATTTACAAAAAGGTAATACATTTTAAATGGAAAATAATACAAGTGTAAAATTAAAAGCTGCTGCAAGCACACAAGTTTTACGCAAAAGGCAATCGCCAAAGCGGAAGAAATCAGTAGCCAAAGAACCGGCTCAAAAGCCAGCAGCGGTTGAAATTAAAGAGGTTGCTGCAGTTGAGTACGACAGCAGCGAAATTGAACAACATGCTAATATATTGTTCAAACCTAATGCTGGGCCGCAGACAGAGTTTCTAGCGGCAGCTGAACGTGAAGTATTATATGGTGGTTCAGCAGGTGGTGGTAAATCTTACGCCATGCTTGCTGACCCACTACGTTACATGGGGCATCCACAGTTTAGTGGATTGTTACTGCGACACACAACAGAAGAACTACGAGAACTGATCTTCAAGTCGCAAGAGTTATACCCAAAAATCTGGCCCGGTATTAAGTGGTCAGAAAGAAAGATGCAGTGGACTGCGCCATCTGGTGCAAGGTTGTGGATGTCTTATCTGGATAGGGATGAAGATGTCTTGCGTTATCAGGGTCTGGCATTTAGCTGGATAGGCTTTGACGAACTGACACAATGGGCCACACCATATGCATGGAATTACATGCGAAGTCGTCTTAGGTCCACTGCACCAGATTTGCCAATATTCATGAGGGCTACGACCAACCCCGGCGGTAGAGGTCATCACTGGGTTAAGAAAATGTTCATTGACCCTTCGCCATATAACAGAGCCTTCGATGCAACCGATATTGAAACAACCGAAGTCTTGCGATACCCCGCAGGACATAGCAAGGCTGGAAAACCTCTATTCAAGAGAAGGTTCATTCCAGCAAGACTTTCTGATAACCCATACCTTTCAGAAGCAGGTGATTACGAAGCTATGCTTCTCTCACTTCCAGAGCAACAAAGACGACAACTCTTGGACGGTGATTGGGATATTAAAGAAGGTGCCGCCTTTACTGAGTTTGATAGGCGTGTTCATGTTGTTGAGCCTTATAACATTCCTAATAATTGGGTTAAGTTTAGGGCTTGCGATTACGGCTACGGTAGCTACAGTGCTGTTGTTTGGTTTGCCGTTGCGCCTAATGAGCAACTTATCGTATATCGAGAACTCTATGTATCTAAAGTCCTTGCCACAGATTTGGCAGATATGATTCTGGACTTGGAGGCAGAAGATGGAAATATTAAGTATGGGGTGTTGGATAGCAGTCTTTGGCATAAGCGTGGCGATACTGGTCCATCTCTCGCTGAACAAATGATTAGTAAGGGTTGCCGTTGGCGACCATCAGATAGAAGTAGGGGAAGCCGTGTAGCTGGTAAAAACGAGATACATAGGCGTTTGCAGATAGACGAATTTACAGAGGAGCCTAGACTTGTTTTCTTTAATACTTGCACAAACCTCACGGCCCAACTTCCCTCAATACCGTTGGACAAGAAAAATCCCGAAGACATTGATACAAAAAGTGAAGACCACTTGTATGACGCTCTTAGATATGGTATAATGTCCAGACCAAGATTTAGTATATTTGACTATGACCCTATGGGTAGACCCGGTGGCGGTATGCGAGTAGCAGACGCAACCTTTGGATACTAAGGAAAAATAATATGAACGAAGATGAAATCATGATTGAAGATGATGCTATTGCACTAGAAGATAGCGATGACACATCAATCTCTGACGTAGATGTAAGCAATATTATTCCTTTTATTATGGAACGCTATAAGCGATCCGAAGATTATAGGTATCAGGACGAAGAACGCTGGCTAAAAGCCTACCGCAATTATCGTGGTTTGTACGGACCTGATGTTCAATTTACCGAATCAGAAAAATCTCGTGTCTTCATTAAAGTCACAAAAACTAAGACGCTGGCTGCATACGGACAGATTGTTGATGTCTTGTTTGCAAACCAGCGTTTTCCTTTATCTATTGAGCCTACCGAATTACCCGAAGGTGTAGTTGAAGATGTACACTTTGACCCGCAAGAACCAGAGCAGCTTCGTGGGGATACATCACTGTCTAGCCCATATGGTTTTGCAGGTGATGGTAAAGACTTACCACCGGGTGCTACAGCACAAACACTTCAAGAAAAACTTGGTGTTATGCAGAATAAACTTGAGCCTATTTCAGATAAACTAAAAGAAGGTCCGGGTAGAACACCGACAGCTATTGCATTTAGCCCAGCTATGATTTCTGCAAAGAAGATGCAAAAGAAGATTCATGACCAGCTAGAAGAGTCTGGCGCAAGTAAGCATCTGCGTAATGCTGCATTTGAAATGGCACTCTTTGGTACTGGTGTAATGAAGGGTCCGTTTGCTGTTGACAAAGAATATCCTAATTGGGATGAAGAAGGCAACTATGATCCGCTGTTTAAAACAATCCCACAAGTAAATCACGTATCTGTCTGGAACTTTTATCCAGACCCAGATGCTAACAATATGGATGAAGCACAGTTTGTGGTTGAACGTCACAAGATGTCACGTACGCAATTACGTAATCTGAAGAAGCGTCCTTACTTCCGTGGTGAAGTCATTAACGAAGTTATTTCTATGGGTGAAAACTATACCAAGAAGTATTGGGAAGATGACTTGTCTGACTATGCACCAGAGCATGGCATTGATCGCTTTGAGGTACTTGAGTATTGGGGCATGGTTGATGTCGAGTTGCTTGAAGAGCAGAACATTGACATTCCAAAAGAACTGCGTGACTTTGACGAACTGCAAGCTAACGTATGGATTTGTAATGGACGTTTGCTGCGTATGGTGCTTAATCCGTTTAAGCCAGCTAAAATTCCGTACTCTGCTGCCCCATATGAATTGAACCCATACTCATTCTTTGGCGTAGGTATCGCTGAAAACATGGACGATACACAGACACTGATGAATGGCTTTATGCGTATGGCTGTTGATAACGCCGTACTGTCAGGTAACTTGATTGTTGAAGTAGATGAAACAAACCTAGTGCCGGGTCAAGACTTGTCACTGTATCCGGGCAAGGTATTCCGCAGACAAGGTGGCGCACCGGGTCAGGCTATCTTTGGTACTAAGTTCCCTAACGTGTCACAAGAAAACATGATGTTGTTTGACAAGGCACGTGTGTTGGCAGATGAAAGCACAGGTTTCCCATCATTTGCACATGGACAGACAGGTGTGTCTGGTGTAGGCCGTACAGCTTCCGGCATCTCAATGCTTATGGGTGCGGCACAGGGAAGCACTAAAACAATCATTAAGAATGTAGACGACTATCTGTTACGTCCACTTGGTGAAGGTTTCTTCCGCTTTAATATGCAGTTTGACTTTGATCCTGAGATCAAGGGCGACTTGGAAGTTAAAGCACGTGGTACAGAAAGTCTTATGGCTAACGAAGTACGTAGCCAGCGTTTGATGCAGTTCTTGCAGATTGCAAGTAATCCTGCACTCGCACCCTTTGCTAAGTTCCAGTATGTAATCCGTGAGATTGCAAAGTCTATGGACTTAGACCCCGACAAAGTAACCAACAATATGGACGAAGCCGCACTGCAGGCAGAGATTATGAAGGGCTTCCAGCAGCCAGCAGGACCAGAGCAAGGTGGAATGATGCCACCTGCAGGTGCTAATGCTATGGACCCAACAGGTGCAGGTGGCGGTAATATTGGTACTGGGCAGGTTCCTGTACCGGGTGAACAAGGATTTAGTGCGAATGGACAAGGAAATATTCAGCAAGCTGAAGCCGCTGGTCAGCAACAGCCGCCAATGGGACCACTTCAGTAATTATTTAGATGTGCTTATTAAGCAACAGCATAAGACATTAGAACAATCTGAAAGTATGATTAACGTGCATAAAGCACAAGGTGCTATTGAAGCATTGCGTAAGATTAGACGATTACGTGAGGACGTAACAAAAGCTGAAGGATAATACTATGGCTAGACGTATGGCAGAACAAATGGAACTTTTTGAGCCTGTAGAACGTGGCTTTGATGAGGGTGGCCTTATGGAAGAAGGCGGCATGGTTGATGAGGTTTCTGGCAACGATGTACCGCCGGGATCACTACGTACTGAAGTACGTGATGACATTCCTGCTCAACTCAGCGAAGGTGAATTTGTTTTTCCTGCAGACGTAGTACGTTACATTGGCCTTGAAAAACTTATGATGATGCGCCAAGAAGCAAAGCAGGGCTTGGCACAAATGGAAGCTATGGGTCAGATGGGCAATAGTGAAGAAGCTGTTGTAGAAGATAACTTACCTTTTGACATGTATGACCTTGACATAGAGGAAGAAGACGAGTATAATAATATGGCTGTAGGCGGTATGCCTATGACACAACAATCTCAACCACTGAAAGACCCTAGAATACAATCCGGTTATGTTACCTATCAAGGTCAACGTGCGCATATAGGTGATTTATCCACTATACCAGAAAGTATGAAAGATGAAGTGGAGATTGAGTACACATGAAAAAAAGCAATAACATAAACTCACAAACTGCGCAAGCCTTTCAATTAGGTGGAACTGTCCAACTTCCCGGTTTTACAGGTATGCAAATTACCCAACCAACTGCTCCGACTACAGGTTACAGACCTTATGTACAGCCTGTACAAGCTGCTTCTAGTCAATTTGTTCCTCAGTATACAGGCGTGCAGTATACTACAGCCACGGGAACAACTAATTTTCCTACTTTTGCAGATACTGTAGGCAGAGATCCCGGTCAGTATGATGAACTTAGAACATATGTAAATGATGCGGGGCAAACACTACGGATACCTTTTAAAAATGGTCAGCCTATTTATCCAATCCCATATGGCTATAAATACCAAGCAGAAGAAGCTGTAACACCAACAGATACATCAACAGTTCCTACGACTGTAGTTGGGCAAGATGATGGCGGCGGCGATGGTGAAGGTCGTGGTGTAGGTGTACCCGGTGCTGTTCAAGGGCCAGCAGGTAAGGGTCCAACTGGACTTGCCGGTATAACTTCAGCTGTAAGCGGTTTAAGTGATTATTTTAGTGGCGCACCTGCAAAAGCAGAACCCTATAAAGGCACAACTCTGGATAGTTTAAATGCTATGGGTATGGTTTCTCGTGATTCAAAAGGAAATATTATAGGGCCATCTGTTACAGATTTTTCAAATAATATTGTTGGGGTAAAAGATGCGTTTGGTGTTTACGGAACTGAACCTATAAATGTATCTGCTCTTGGGAGTGTTTTGACAGGAAATGTTCTGGGTGCTTTTGCATCAGTAAGAAGTAGAGATAGCGGTATAGGAATGTTTGGGCAGGCTGCTCCGACAGGTCATGGAGCCTACTCTACGGATGTGCTAGAGGCATATGCAAGAGGAACATTAAGTAAAGCACAACAAAATGAACTTGGTATTGCTTTAAACCAAAATCAAGCGTTTGCACGTGCGCAAGTTCAAAAAGCAATCAGTACTCCAATAACAGGTTTAGTTGGATATAAACCCGGTTCTATTAGCCCAATAACAGGAACACCAGTTAATCAATGGGGTCAAACAGTAAATTTTAGAGGTAGTACTACTGGAGTAGACCCCGGATTTAGTAGTATGGGTGACTGGATGGATGCAATGGAAGCGGGTGTTAAATCTGGATACTATGGTGGATTTAAAGACAAAGCAGAAGTTGCTATGATGTCAGACAAACAAAGAGCAAGATATGCAGCATATGCTACAGAACGTGGTGCTAATCCAAACGGACAAGATGCAGGTGCGAGTAAAGCTGCGGAAATAGGTTTAGGTGACCCAGAGAGAGGTGAAGTTTCTGCAACACCGGGTGGTACAGCAGGCACACCGGGAAGTCAAGGCCGTGCTGACTATAGCGGCGGTTATCAAGGCTTTAATGACAGCAGCAGCGATGATCGTGGTGGCGGCGATCCAGGTGGACAGGATGATAGCGGTGCTGGCGGCGGTCAGGTTGGAAGTGAAGAAGGTGGCTTTGACTGGTGCTTAACTGAAGACATGAAAGTTAAACTCAATGGTGTTATCGACTTTGTAACTAACGTAAAAGTAGGCGACATTGTAGATAACACAGTAGTCACAGAAGTATTGCACAAGCATATGCGTGAAGGTTACTATGTAGTCAACGGCGAGTTGAAGATTACTAATGACCACCCTGTACTTGCTAATGGTTCATGGAAACGTACAGAAGACTTGGTACTTGGTGACTACATTAATAGTGTAGAAGTAATGTCACTTGAATACGTAGAACAAATAACACCAACAGTTTACATTGGTACAGCAGATGACCGCTATGATGTATATACTGAAGGTGAAGTCTACACAGTACACGGTCAGTATAAAAACGGCCTGAAGAAAGCTGCGTAAGAGGCTTAATTAAATCTTACAATCAGTTGGCCTACCCATCCCCCACCCCCGACAGGTGTGGCTACGTTGGCCCCAACAAAAGGAAATACAATGAACGATACAATTATGGCTGAAGAAATGCAGTCACCAAAGAAGGTTGCGTTTGCAAATCGTAAATACACAAACGAAGATAAACGCAAGATGGAAGAAGAAGAACTAGAACAGCTAATTAAAGAACAGCGTGGTGAAGTAGAGGAAACTACAGAAGAACCGCAAGAAGCTGAACCTACAAACGCAGAAGAAAAAACATTTAAGAAGCGTTACTCTGATCTGCGTAGGCATCAACAACAGCAGGCCGAAGAATTTAAAAAAGAGATTGAGGCATTGAAATCGCAACTCAGTCAAGCTACTAAAAAAGAAATGAAGCTACCTAAGTCTGATGAGGACATTGAACAATGGGCAGCAGACTATCCAGATGTAGCAGCTATCGTTGAAACAATTGCTATGAAGAAGGCACGTGAGCAGGCAGCTGCTCTGGAAGACCGGATGAAAGTAATTGATGAGATGCAGACTAGTGCCACTAAAGAAAAAGCAGAAGCAGAACTAATGCGATTGCACCCTGACTTTGGTGAAATTCGTGACAGTGACGACTTTCATAATTGGGCAGAAGACCAACCTAAGTGGGTACAAGATGCCTTGTATGATAACGATAATGATGCACGTTCTGCAGCACGAGCAATTGATTTGTATAAAGCTGACATGGGTATTACTAAAAGCAAACCTGCTAAAGATAAAGATGCAGCTAAGTCAGTATCTACAAAGAACTCAAGAAGTAGGCCACAAGACGATGAGTCTTCGACTTACTTAAAGGAATCACAAGTACAAAAGATGTCACCTCAACAGTATGAGAAGATGTCTGACGAGATCATGGAAGCTATCCGTAGTGGTAAGTTCATCTATGATGTATCTGGCTCTGCTAGATAATATGTAAAAAAGTGTTGACAAATAGTTATTTTTACGTATAACTATAGTCAGATTAGTGTAACTATATAGCGCAATATGGTTACACTACAATTCGCAAACAGCAAAGTCTTACGGATTACCTGAAGAACATGGCCCGTTGAATGGTAGGGCGGCCACCTTACTAGAATACGCACCCAAGTGAATCAGCCTCTGATTAGTCTTGTGAGTTTGTATCTGTGAAATGCTATAAAATTAGGAGAAAATATCATGGCTTTTACTACCGCAGCCGGGTATGGTAACCTTCCTAACGGCAATTTTAGCCCAGTAATTTACAGCAAACAGGTGCAGCTTGCGTTCCGCAAGTCAGCTGTTGCTGAAGCTATCTCAAATTCCGACTACTTCGGTGAGATTGCTAACATGGGCGATTCCGTGAAGATTATCAAGGAACCCGAAATCACAGTCAAGGCTTACGCCCGTGGTACAACCATCACGCCGCAAGACATTGACGATGAAGACTTCAGCCTGACAATTGACAAAGCTAACTACTTTGCATTTAAGGTTGACGACATTGAAGAGGCACACAGCCACGTTAACTTCCAGTCATTGGCAAGTGACCGTGCTGCTTACCGCCTTGCTGACCAGTTTGACCAAGACGTTCTTGGCTACTTGTCAGGTTACACTCAGTCTGCAATCCACGGTACACCAGACACAGTAAACACAACCGTTAACGGTACAGTTGCTGTAGCTACTGCTGGTACAGACGAATTGCTTGCCAGCATGAAGCTGGACGCATCTGACTTTAACTCTGGTAATGCAGGTGAAGCAGTTGCTATCCTGCCACGTACTGGTGCAGGTGCTGCTCCAACCGCTGCTGGTGATGCGAATCCGTTGCAAGTCATTGCTCGTATGTCACGTCTGCTAGACCAGCAGAATGTTGACACACAAGGCCGTTGGCTTGTGCTTGACCCAGTATTCATTGAAGTCTTGAAAGACGAAGATTCTCGTTTGTTCAATGCTGACTTCGGTGGTTCAGGTCTGCAGAATGGTGTAGTAAGCACTAACATTCACGGCTTCACCGTGTACTCGTCTAACAATCTGCCAGCAGTTGGTACTGGTCCTTCATTCACAGGGACAAACAGTTCTGTTAACTTTGGTGTGATTGTTGCTGGTCATTCATCTGCTGTTGCAACTGCAGAGCAGATTAATAAGACCGAAACCTACCGTGACCCTGACAGCTTTGCTGACATTGTTCGTGGTATGCACCTTTACGGTCGCAAGATTCTTCGTCCAGAAGCACTTGTGAACGCAAAGTATCACTTGGCTTAAGGGAGGATTAGATTATGGCTACCGTAACTACTGCCCTTCAAGCGGCAACAGGCAACTCTCAACGTGGGCGTAATGCTTACATGGTTGAGAACACAATTAACTTTGCTGACCACACCGTAGACCCGTCTGCTGGTGACGTTGTACAAGCTATCACTGTACCTGCTGGTTCATTGATTCTTGCAGCAGGTCTGGAAGTTATCACTGCTCTGACTATCGCAAACACTGGTTCAGATGAAACCATTGATTTGGGTACAGACACAGAAGCAGACAAGTACGTTGATGGTTTTGATGCTGATGCAGCTTCTGCTGGCGATTACGCCGCAGCTGATGCAACTGCAGCAGGTCCAGAAGTACATGGTACTGCAAACACAATTGACATGACTTTCGCAGGTACTGGTGACGGTATCTCCGCAGGTAAGATTCGTGTTTGGGCCATTATGATGGATGTATCAACAATGGGTGACATGACTGCTGACGAAGTAGACCGTGACACTCTTGCCTAAATAATGTGTTGGGGGCAGGGCAACTTGCCCCCTCACTTTTCTATGAGATTTAATAAAGGACGCACAAATCATGGCAATCACAACTGCAATGTGTAACAGCTTTAAACAAGAACTTCTTGGTGGTGTCCATGATTTGGATACAGACTCCTTGAAACTGGCTTTGATTAAAGCTACACCGACTGGCACATATAATGCCAGCACAACTAATTATTCAGATGTCACAGGTAACTCTGATGAAGCATCTGGCACAAACTATTCTGCTGGCGGTCAGGTACTAGATGGCGCAACTATTTCGCTTGACGGTTCTACCGCTATTGTTGATTTTACAGATGAAGTATTTGCTGATGTTACTGTGTCTGCTGACGGTTGTATTATTTACAACGC
>Ga0180433_10005619_pt1 | contig 16836 bp, 11 predicted proteins | sample SS_ome_8_FD_132980 | JGI IMG/M metagenome (GOLD analysis project Ga0180433, IMG submission 132980) | Hypersaline lake sediment archaeal communities from the Salton Sea, California, USA - SS_1_D_1 metaG | ecosystem: Environmental > Aquatic > Non-marine Saline and Alkaline > Hypersaline >... | reverse complement strand
TACCGAGCGTGCGTAAAAAGCGATCGGTATTTTTTGCATCATCAAAGTCGAGTGCGATGATGATAGGTAAGTGGTTATCAGCCGTGTTAGTCACCCTCTAGCCCCTGAATTGGTCGTACTGTTTCCCAACGCTTGCAACTTGGACAATGCCAATGAAGTTTCTTACCCGAGAAACCACAGTTGATGCAGCGATAGATAGGTAAATTTTCAAGCAATCGGGCCATCAAGTCTTGTAACACTTGTAACTGGTCTCTAACACGCCCTTCTGTGGTCGCAAGATGCCACCCGATCAAGGTGTTGAGTCCTCTAAGTGAAGGATTCAGCCGCAATTGTTCTGCAAAATAAGCAACGCCCTGCTCCATACCTTTGTTCTTACGAATAGACTCAGCGAGCACCGTCACAATCGTCATACGCGGGTATTTTTCGAGCGTCTCGTGTAGATACGCGATCAAGCCTTCTTCATCATTCACATTACGATGGCAGTCAACAAGTGGCTCGATAGTAATCGAGATGAAGTCTGGCGACTGGGTGGCAACACGCTGGAAGTATTTAATCGCCGTCTTATACTCTTTCTGACTACGCGCCATACGAGCCAGGAGAAAACTCGCCCTCACCGCGTTTTTATTGATTTGCATCGCGCGATTGATATATTTACTCGCTTTCGTAAAGTCTTTCGCCTCGAGCATTTCTTCTGCAAGTTCGCAGTAGTGGTGGGCAATAACATGGGCCATATCTTCTGTCGTCGTCGATTGTAAGTGCTCTGCTATCTCGATAGCGCGCGACCACTTCTTTTCTTGTTGATAGATATCGAGAAGATGTCGCAACGCAGTTTGGCCGACTTCACCCTGCAATGACATCACTTCGGTAAATAAATGTTCAGCACGATCGAGTACGCCCGCACTCATATAGTCCCGTCCTAAACCGAGCAGAGCTTCTATCCGTTGCTCTTCGCTTAGCTTAGGTCGCGCGATTAGATTTTGGTGTATGCGGATAGCGCGATCGACTTCGCCACGACGACGAAAAAGACTACCCAATGCTAAGTGGGTTTCTGCCGTGTCACTATCGACATCGAGTAGCTTCAAGAACGCATCGAGCGCTTTATCGTGTTGTTCGTTGATGAGGTAATTAAGACCGATGAAGTAATCACGGGTAAAGAGAGTTGAGCGTTCTTTGTCACGATGAGCATGTTGACGAACACCGTACCACCAACCTGAGAAGGCAGCAAACGGTAGCAATAATGGCCACAATGTCAACACAGCCATAACAGATCAGCACTCCATGGGGTAGAATTGCATTATTCTAACACGCTCAAGACTTTTTACTAACCTTATAACACTGCCGTTTCATATGTACATATATTTTACCAGCGAACATAATACCTATCAGTAAACCAACCCCTAGTGCTAAGACTAATAGTATAGGCAGTGGCATGGTCGTCGTGCCGATAAAATAATTTACATTAACGGTGGTCGCATTAAGAGCTGCGAATAAGAAGGCCAAGATAATAACTACAACAAGCAAGAGTGTAGTGAACATGCGCATGGTGTGAGTGACTCTGTCAATTTGTAAACTATCGAAGGATAGTAGAGGGCATTGGACTAGAAATCAAGATCTGTTGCCTCTCCCCTTCACGGGGAGAGGCAAACCTTTTACTCAGAAGCGTCTTCTTTATTTTCCATCTTTTGCTTCAAGATATCACCAAGTGTTGCCTTAGCATTTTCAGTTTCAGCGCCACTTGTGTATTTCTTCACGGCTTCAGCCGTTTCATGAACATCTTTCGCTTTGATAGAAAGTGTAATCGCACGATTCTTCTTATCGACGTTGGTTATCTTAGCGTTAACCGCATCGCCTTCTTTCAAGACAGTGCGCGCATCGTCGACCTTATCAACACTGATTTCACTCGCACGCATCGTCGCTTCGATGCCTTCTGCAAGTGTTACCGTCACTGATTTTTCATCGACTTCTTTAACCGTGCCATCGACAATCGTACCCTTGCCGTTTTCAGACACATAATCGGTAAATGGGTCACTTTCGAGTTGTTTGATACCAAGTGAAATACGCTCACGCTCAGGATCGATACCGAGAATGAGAGCAGTCACTTCATCACCTTTCTTATAAGATTTAACAGCTTTTTCACCGGTCTCATCCCAAGAAATATCTGAAAGGTGAATCAAACCATCGATACTACCTTCAAGACCAACAAAGATACCGAAATCGGTAATCGATTTGATCTTACCTGTAATCGTGTCACCTTTGGCATGTTTATCACTAAAATCTTGCCATGGGTTTGATTGACATTGTTTCATACCAAGCGAAATACGACGACGCTCTTCATCAATCTCTAAGACCATTACTTCAACTTCTTGGCCTAGTGACACAACTTTGCTTGGGTGAATGTTCTTGTTGGTCCAATCCATTTCAGACATGTGAACCAAACCTTCAACACCATCTTCGATTTCAACGAAACAACCGTAATCAGTGATGTTTGTCACTTTACCGAACAGACGTGAACCTTCAGGGTAACGACGGATTAAGTCGCTCCATGGATCTTCGCCTAACTGCTTCATACCAAGTGAAACACGCTTACGTTCACGATCAAACTTCAGTACTTTCACTTTAACTTCATCGCCCGCTTGGAATACATCGCTAGGATGTTTAACACGCTTCCAAGAAATATCGGTGATGTGTAACAGACCGTCGATACCACCAAGATCGATAAACGCACCGTAGTCTGTGATGTTTTTAACAACACCCACAATTTCTTCGCCTTCTTTCAAGTTCTCAAGTAAGGCTTGACGCTCGGCGGTATTTTCAGCTTCGATAACGGCGCGGCGTGAGACGACGATGTTATTACGACGCTCATCCATCTTGATAACAGCAAATTCGAGTGGTTGTCCTTCGAGCGAACTAATGTCGCGAACAGGACGTACATCGATAAGTGAACCCGGTAAGAAGGCTTTAATCTTACCAATCGCAACGGTGAAACCACCTTTGACCTTATCGACGATGATACCTTGTACATGTTTACCATCGGTAAAGGCTTCTTCGATTTTCTTCCATTCGATGATGCGCAGGTATTTGATACGCGAGAAAATAGCCTCTCCGAAACCGTTATCCAAGCTCTCGACAACGACTTCAGTCGTGTCGCCAGGTTGGATTTCAAGCTTACCTTCTTCGTTGGTAAACTCATCACTTTCGATAACACCTTCGGATTTTAAACCGGCATTTACAATGACATAGTCATCATCGAGTGCAATAATTCGTGCTGTGATTACATCGCCCGGACGGACTTCGTGGCTTGAGGATTGCTCAAGCAATTCGGCAAAAATAGACATAGTTATGCTCAAAAATTATACCGCATGATACAACGCGGTCATGGTTAGTTAAACTTTAGCCACCCCAAGCGTGGCCCCCTTGTTTCTAGCTCATAGAGTTAGAAGTGCATATTCTACAGATCTTGTATGAAAAAGGCAATTTCTAGGTGGGCGATACGGCACCATAAGTGAGCACACTTGGCGTTTCTGGATTCAATGACTCACGCTCATTGCGTTGGGGAGTACGTCCAAACAGTGTTCGTGGCATATGTTCTGAATACAAACGAGAAATCGCACGCCTGCTATCAAAACGCTGCCAATATAACTGTGGCAAACGCGAGAGATAAGCAAAACGATCTGTGATGCCTTCTTTCGCCTCAGTAATCTTTTCAATAGACCAGGCAATAGCGCGATCATCCCAGGTCATCGCATACTCGGCATAATCAATGTCTATCTTATAAGGATCAGAACGTCTTAGTTTTTGCAAAGCATATAAAAGCCTATGTACTTCGTACATTAATCGATGCATGGATGAAGACTCAGTTGACACATCGAGCATACTATACCGAGAAATGACAACCTCAGCCCGCTCGCCAAGTACACGTGTCCATTCGCCACGAGGTACGCCCGTGACGAGTTCAAAACAGGCAAAAGCATATTGACTGTCTTCATCAAATCGTCCAATGTCTAAAAATGGCGTATAGTACTTCGGCTCGACAATACTAAGATAGAATTTAGCTGTATTTTTCAATATGCTCTCTAGCGTTTTACCCGAAACGCGGTTAGTTCCATATTCCATTAAAAATTCAACTAACATATTATGATAACGCTGGGTAATCCGGCTCGCAACTCTCTCTTCTTCTTCAAGGATAAGTGTACGTTTGATCTTATTACAAAAATGCCAGCTGTAACAAAAAAATGGAAATAATAGTTCAGCAACAGAGATTGTTCTGTCCCTTCCTTGAGTTACGGGATCAAAACGAGACAAACCATGAGACGCGCGCAGTCGGTTTATTTCGGAGAATAAAACATATATAAAATCAAGTTCATCAATTCTCACATCAAAGCGAGCGCTATCAACAAAATCAACATAGTCAGCTCCATGCAATTGTAACAACTTTAGTGAAAGCAACTGCTCAAACTTATCGCCATAGCCTAGCGCTTCACGGTTAAATTTATCAACGTCTAAAAACTCGCTCAAACCATTCAAATCACGGTCTGAATGAGCTCGTGCTTCTTGTGTAAGCAAGCGTTCAAGGTCGGTCGCGTATATGGCAAGCCCTAAGTCGGTATTCTCTTCACAGCAAGTTTTTGGATTTCTTACTTTAAAATGACTAAATTGAGATTGAACTCGTTGAGGGTATATACTCATATGGTTCAAAAATAATGTATAACAGGAGACGAGCATATCGCATAACAATCGAAATGATGTGGATACGTCGTCTCGAGAAACACCAAATAGTTGATACCAACGCTTATTACTGCGAGCTTTCAAGAGCATGCCCGTTTGATTATCAAAGTAAGTCCTCCTGCGTAACACATCAAATAATTCTAGCAAGAAAGAAAGTACTCTTTCTATATTTTTTAACTCAACGTTATTTTCGAAATTTTCTTTCAAATAAATACTCAAATTCACAGCAATAATTCCTGCCGTCTTTACTTTGTTTGCACGGGTATCTGCAGTTGCCAACTGTTGAGGATAACCTAGAGCTACTGTTTTTGATTCAACGAATAACTCCGTAGCAAGTTTTTCAGTATTTTGAATAAGCTCAATGTAAAAGTAGCACCCTGGCCAAATATCGTGACGATCGCCTGTCTTGATTGGAAAAAAAGGCTCTCGAACATAGTGACTTGTCAACGTATTAAAAAGGCGAAAGAACTTATCAATGACATCAATATGTAATGACTTTTCTCTCCCATAATAAAGTGTTGTGTAATCTTTGTAATAAGATTCACCACCAAGATTTTCAAAGATACGAGCAATGGATTTCAATTCAGGCTCATCTATATAATCATTGTTTATAATAGCCCCTTCTAATATTTTAGAAATCTTCCTATAAGATCTCGCGTAATGAGTTTTTTGTAAACTTGCTATGTAATAGAATAACACCATGCTACGAGCAAAACGCTGTACAGAGGATCTATAATCATCACGTATTGGTGTCCCTGATATTGAACCCTCCTCAGCAGTTTCCCGAGAAAACTCATCACCCAAGGGTCTATACACTTCAATGCTAGATATTCCACGGCGCAAATTCGATAAATCGCGCACAGCCATTTGCAATTGCGTATAGAAACTATTGAACTCTGCATTAGGTAAAAAGACACTACTAGCATTTAGTAGGTAATAGTGGTCATCGTGGTCATCTAGCTTAACAACTTGTTGTGTGCAGTAGTTTTCTAATAAGCTAATAACTGGAACCGTATCGAAGGTCAGCTCTTCATTATTTAAAAGTTTGAGTAGATAGAAATAAGCCACAATATAATCAACACGTCGAATTAATAGACCTGTAGACTTGAGCTGCTTGACTAATCTACCAATGCTATGTTTCGGCTCCATATCAAGGATACCTGCATTCAAATCCTCAACAAATTTTTTTAAGATCATCTTCACGCCATTATGAGGATGATGGTTAAGGAACGCCTCACTCATTTTCCTAGTGGTCATTGGGAATCTATTCAAGAAAGCATGATAGACTGTTTGTTCTCTCTTTAGTTCGGGTAGCAAATCATCTGCATGTGTAAAGGCTATTTTTGACTTTACTTTGTTTGTGTTGACTAGAAAATCGAGCTCTGCTTCCATGTGGGCCAGATACTGATACATGATAACATTATTCAGTTTTTGCTCTTTTAATTTTGCTTGTATCGTTTTTTGATAGGCTGATAGAGCATCATCATCGACGCGACTTTTTTTTATCTTACTTACGGTGAGCAGTTTAGGATCGTCAATACCCAAAACAGTACGTAAAAACAGCGTTCGTTTATTGATAACAATAGACAAAAATGCCTTCAACACAGCGGTCATATGGTTATTTACAGTCTTACCCATTGTCAAATTCCACGCCTGTCGTATTCGAAGTTATAAATAGTCCGAAGCTATCACAATGTGTTATAGAATGCAAATTTTAGGCAGCAATAACCTTGCGTACATGACGCATAATTTCTGCCATCACTTCGCTTATGGAAGACTCCGATGTATCGATGATGATAGCATCTTTGGCTGGTTTTAGAGGAGCGACAGCACGCTCGGTGTCGCGTTTATCACGCGCTTTGATTTCGAGCGCGACTTCTTCTTCACTGACATCTTGACCACGATCGGTCAATTGCGCAAAACGACGCTTTATGCGCTCTTCTTGGCTTGCGATAAGATAGAATTTCATAATCGCATCTTGGAAAATAACAGTTCCCATATCGCGCCCATCAGTGACTAAGCCTGGCATTTGTCGAAACGCTCGTTGTCGTGCCACAAGTGCCTGGCGTACTTCAGGAAGAGCGCCGATGATTGACGCATCGTTCCCACAGACCTCAGTGCGAATAGCTGTTGTCACATCATCGCCTTCTAAGATGACCCGAGGCTCTTCGCCAATCGCAGCCGTTAGGAATTGTACGTCTAAATGGCCTGCTAAAACGACCAGTCCATCGGGGTTATCCAGTGCCACATCGTGACGATGTGCGGCAAGACTCAAGACGCGGTAAAGCGCCCCGCTATCTAATAGATGCCAACCCAAGGCTTGTGCGGTCAATTGACCGACGGTGCCTTTGCCTGTGCCACTTGGGCCATCGATCGTGATGACTGGAATATCTTTCATTCAACACATTCCTCTACGAAACAACCGAGCCTACGGGCCATCACAGCGAAATTGGGAAATGAGGTTTCAACCGCCTCGGCTTGTCGTATCTCAATAGGAGAGTTGGCGCGCAGACTGGCGATAACGAATGACATAGCAATGCGGTGGTCATAGTGGCTATCGATAACGCCACCCGAAAACCCACTCACACCTTGAATGATAGCGCCATCTTCTAAGAGTTCGATGTCACAACCGATGGTGCGCAACCCATCAGCCATGACTTGTAATCTATCACTTTCTTTGTGACGTAGCTCGCGTGCACCTGCTATGGTCGTAGTGCCTCGCGCGCAAGCAGCGGCGACCATAATAACGGGTAGCTCATCGATGAGTGTGGGAATCAAATCACCCCCGATTTCACATCCCCTAAGCGGAGCACCGGTCACACTAATATCGGCAACCATTTCACTGCCGTAAAAACGTTCATTACGACACTTAATCACAGCGCCCATTTTCGTCAAGACATCGATAATACCGCGACGCGTTGGGTTAATACCGACACTCTCGAGTGTGACATGGTTACCCGGCAACAAACTCGCGCCAACGATGAAAAATGCGGCCGAAGAGATATCGGCAGGTACGATAATGTCAGTTGCTTGAAGCTTACCACCGCCCTGTAGTGACACGCGTTTGTCACTTACTTCGATAGGATAGCCAAATGCCTGCAACATGCGTTCAGTGTGATCACGCGTTGCCTTTGGTTCAATAATTTCTGTTTCACCACGCGCGCCTAAACCCGCTAGTAATAAACACGATTTAACTTGAGCACTGGCAACAGGAAGCGTGTAGCGTATACCGTGTAAGTCATCGCTTGGGTGAATCACGAGTGGCAAGCGTCCGTCGTTCGATGTTATGTTCGCGCCCATCTCAGTGAGTGGGTTAACCACTCTTGCCATCGGTCGTTTTTGTAGTGACTCATCACCTGTTAGTGTGGCTTGAATACGCTGACCGACCAAAAAGCCCGCAAGAAGACGACAAGCTGTGCCCGCATTACCACAATCGAGTTGCGTTGCTGGCGTTTTAAATCCTGTCTCGCCTACGCCATGGACAATAATGTGATCGGGGGCAACTTCATCGATCGTAACGCCGAGCTCGCGCATGATGGATAATGTCGCTAGACAATCAGCACTGTTTAGAAAACCCTTAATAGTCGATTGACCTTGTGCGAGCGAGGCGAGCATAAGCGCACGGTGTGAAATAGATTTATCACCCGGCACGCGTGCGCGACCAAGCATTCGTCCACCAGGCTTGACCTGATAGGTAAGATTAGCCATGACGTCGCTCAAAGTCCTTCATGAAATCAACGAGCGCTTCAACACCTTCTAAAGGCATCGCGTTATAAATACTCGCACGCAGACCACCGACATTGCGGTGACCTTTTAATGCAGTAAGTCCCGCTGCTTGCGCCTCTTCGATAAACGCAGGTGTTAAATCATCGTTAGCTAAAATAAATGGTATGTTCATCATTGAACGATATGCTTTTTCGACAGGGTTAGTGTAAAAACCACTCTCGTCGATCGCATCGTACAACGTCTTAGCCTTACGTTGATTGATTTCAGCGATGGTTTCAAGACCGCCTTGTGCTTTAAGCCACTTGAACATGATACTCGCTGTATAACAAGAAAAGACTGCCGGCGTATAAGCAAGCGACTTATGTTCAACGTGTGCATCGTAGCGAAAGCTCGATGGCGTTAGTGGGTGTGGCTCTTTTAACAAATCATCACGCACGATAACGATCGTCATGCCCGCAACAGCAACATTTTTTTGTACGCCTGCAATGATACAACCATAGTCATTAATGTTTAGAGGCTTACAGAGAATGTTCGATGTCATATCAACCACAAGTGGTTTATCACCGACACTTGGTGGTGTATGTAATTCAACACCATGGATCGTTTCATTCGCTACGTAAAAGAAATAACCCGCATCATCTCGACACTGCCAACTATCACGCGAAGGTATCGTCGTAAAGTTTGTCTCTTTGCCTGTTGCAGCTAGTTGCATATCACCGTAACGCTCAGCTTCTTTAAAGGCCATCGCAGACCATTGTCCTGTGACAAGGTAGTCAGCTTTACCCTTTTCACCTAGCAAGTTAAGCGGCAATAGCGCGTAGTGAGCACGCGCGGGAGAAAGTGTAAAGAGTACATGGTAATTGTCTGGAACGTTTAAGAGGTCACGCAAGTCTTGCTCTGCTTCTGACATGAGTGATTTAAAGACGCCTGAACGATGGCTTACTTCCATCACAGACATACCAAGACCTTGCCACTCCAAACACTCATCTTGTACTTGTTTTAGTAGTGCATCAGGCAACATCGCAGGCCCAGCACCGAAATTGTAAACTCTAGACATCGTTTTTTTCTTCCAGTATTCGCTCAATACCTACCAATGACTCTTCGGGAGCGAGATTAATTAAGCGCACACCTTGTGTATTACGACCGATGAGAGAAATTTCATCGACGCGTGTACGCACCAACGTTCCGCCATCGCTAATCAACATCGCTTCGTGGTCAGGGGCAACCGATATCGCACCGACCACTTCACCATTACGTCCGTTAGTTTGAATAGCAATAACACCTTGGCCACCGCGACCTGTTGGTCGAAACTCCTCAATAGCCGTGCGCTTACCATAGCCTCGTTGCGTTGCAATCAACACAGCATTTTCTTCATCGTGGGCAATGATGATGCCTATAACACGTTGACCTTCGCCAAGTTTGATACCGCGAACACCGCGTGCAACACGCCCCATCGGCCGCACAGCATCTTCGTTGAAACGAATTGCTTTACCTGCATTACTAAACAACATCACGTCACACGACCCTGTCGTCAATAAAGCATCGACTAAATAATCATCGGAAACAAGATCAATAGCGATAATACCGCTTGCACGCGGTCTCGAAAATTCTTCTAGACTAACTTTTTTAACCGTACCCTTCGCAGTCGACATAAAGACGAATTGATCTTTGGTAAATGACTTAACAGGTAGAATCGCGTTAATACGTTCATTGGGTGCGAGTGGTAATAAGTTAACAATAGGTTTACCGCTAGCAGCTCGACTTGCTTCAGGTAGTTGATAGACCTTAAGCCAATAGACTTTACCCTGTGAAGAGAAGCAGAGTAATGTATCGTGCGTATTGGCCACAAGTAAGGTTGTGATAAAGTCTTCATCTTTCATTCGCGCAGCACTCTTACCACGACCACCACGGCGCTGTGCCTGATAATGGTCAGGGGATTGATACTTCACGTAACCTTTGTGTGACATTGTCACGACAACGTCTTCTTCGCTGATAAGATCTTCTAACGTTAATTCTTCTTGGGCTTCGACAATTTCTGTACGACGTTCATCAGCAAAATCGTTTTTAATTTCGTACAACTCTTCGCGTATTACTTCGAGCATACGCTCTGGTGAAGCGAGAATTTCGAGTAGCTCACGAATACGATTTACCATTTGCTTGAATTCTTCGATGAGTTTCTCTTGTTCAAGCCCTGTTAAACGGTGTAATCGTAAATCTAGGATTGCTTGTACTTGGGCTTGCGACAAACGGTAAGTATCGTTAATCAAACCGTAATCGTCTGTTAAATCCTGCGGGCGTACTTGCGTATAGTCGGTACCTTCAAGGAGTTTCGCCACACCACCAGGCGCGAATCGTTGCGCGAGCAATGCTTCTCTTGCTTCTTGCGGTGTCTTAGCCGCTTTGATAAGTGCAATCACCGCGTCAATATTGGCAAGTGCTACTGCCAAGCCTTCTAACACATGCGCTCTTGCGCGCGCTTTTCGTAAATCAAAGATCGAGCGTCTAGTTACAACATCACGTCTGTGTTGCAAGAATGCTTGGAGAATTTCTTTGAGCGTTAAAGTACGCGGTTGGTTTTCAACGAGCGCGACCATGTTAATACCGAACACACTCTGCATTGCCGTATGCGCATATAGATTATTTAATACCACATCGGCAACTTCACCACGCTTGAGCTCGATTACAATGCGCATACCTTGTTTGTCGGACTCATCGCGCAATGCGCTAATACCTTCAAGTTTTTTCTGTTTAACAAGAAACGCAATTTTTTCGATTAATCGCGCTTTGTTAACCTGATACGGTAATTCATTAACAATAATCGTTTGTTTATTGGATTTGCCATCAGTTTCGATAATTGTACGTGCGCGTGTGTAGATACGACCACGGCCCTTGCGATAGGCTTCAATAATGCCAGAACGCCCGTTGATGATACCCGCGGTGGGGAAATCTGGGCCTTTAATATGTTCCATCAAACCAGCCAAGTCGATAGCAGGATTATCGATAAGCGCAACACACGCATCGATCACTTCACCTAAGTTGTGCGGAGGAATATTGGTTGCCATACCAACAGCAATACCGGCTGAACCGTTGACTAAGAGATTAGGCACACGCGTAGGTAAGACCACAGGCGCCATCTCTGAACCGTCGTAGTTAGGCACAAAATCGACTGTCTCTTTTTCCAAGTCGGCCAACATGGTGTGGGTAATCTTAGCCATACGCACTTCGGTATAACGCATCGCAGCAGCGTTATCACCATCGACCGAACCAAAGTTACCCTGGCCATCGATAAGCATATGGCGCATAGAAAACGGCTGCGCCAAACGTACGATCGTATCGTATACCGCTTGGTCACCATGAGGGTGGTATTTACCGATAACATCACCGACGACACGCGCCGATTTCTTGTGGGGCTTATTCCAATCATTACTAAGCTCGTGCATGGCGAATAACACACGTCTATGTACAGGTTTCAATCCATCACGCACATCAGGCAACGCGCGACCAACGATGACACTCATCGCATAGTCGAGATAGGACGATTTTAATTCATCTTCGATACTAACTGGTGAGACACCGTCAGTGGACATGATTATGTGGCCTCTCGTTTAAAAATTAAGACGATATTATAGCACAAGCACTAACCTAAAGTCTTACTATTCGGGCGCACAAGCCGCGGCCGCTTTGTCCGTGATTTTTACTTATTGTAACCACACAAAAAAAAAGGTACACTTTCGTCTTATTGTCAACAGATTTTTGCTAGAACAATTGTAATGGTAAGCCAAACACCAACAAAACAGAGTTTTCACCCCGCACTGCCGTGGCTGATGTGGGGTCTCAGTGCCGCCTTCTACTTCTATGAGTTCTTACTCCAAGTCACCCCCAGCGTGATGGGCCAAGATTGGATGCGTAGTTTCGGCGTTTCCGCCGGTACGCTTGGTAATCTCGCGGCGACCTATTTTTATATCTATGCAACAATGCAAATTCCTGTTGGTATTTTGCTCGATTACCTAGGCCCTCGTCGTCTACTCGCCGGTGCCACGACCATCTGTGCCCTAGGTTGTTACTTATTCAGTACTGCCAATGAGCTCTCGACGGCTTATATCGCTCGTGGGCTTATCGGTTTTGGCTCCGCATTTGCTGTTGTCGGCAGTATGAAACTCGTGGCTAATTGGTTCCCTGCTAATCGCTTCGCCACTATCACGGGCATGATCCTAACTTTAGGTATGATTGGCGCTATGTCAGGCCAAGCCCCTGTTGCGGCGATGGTCGATGGCTTGGGTTGGCGCGATACCATGTTGCTACTCTCCATTATCGGTATCGTACTCGCTATCGCAATTGCCATTGCGATTCGCAATGAACCTGCCTCCGGCCCAGTCTCCCATGCTGATTTACACCATGTACCGCAGTTGAGTGTCATTCAAGGCTTACTGAAAGTACTCTCAAGCCCCCAATCCTGGCTTGTTGCAGGCTACGGCGGCCTAATGTTCGCGCCAACCTCGGCATTTGCGGCGCTATGGGGTGTTTCTTTCTTAATGGAACTCTATGAAATAACGAGACCCACCGCAGCCTTTATCGTGTCGCTTATCTTTCTTGGCTGGGCAATCGGTAGCCCTGTGGTCGGTTGGCTATCTGATTTCATCGGCAAACGTAAGCCTCTTATGTTCTGGGGCAGTATTCTTGCGCTATTCGATATGGTCCTCGTACTCTATATGCCCGGCATACCGCTTACACTGATGGGGCTTCTGATGTTCGCGTTTGGTATCTTCTCCAGCGGCTTTCTCATGTCGTTCCCTCTTATTCGTGAGATCAGCCCACCGAGCGTTAATGCCACGGCTCTTGGCTTTATGAATACACTCAATATGGTGGGTGGTGCAGTACTACAACCCGTTATCGGCATCGTGCTTGATATGATGTGGGATGGAACAAAAATGCACGGCATACATGTCTATCAGATTGACCACTACCAATTTGCCTTGGCCTGCTTGCCTATATCGATTATCCTATCACTCTTCTTGTTACCTTTTATTAAAGAATCCTATTGTAAGTCTGTCACAAGTTAGGATTTACCTATGACGATGAAGCTGTATATCAAAACGAATGGCTGCCAAATGAACGAGTATGACTCGAACAAAATGGCAGACGTTCTTAATGCAAGCCATGGTTTCGAAGCGACCAGTGATATCGCTGATGCCGATCTCGCCCTTATCAACACATGTTCCGTGCGCGAGAAAGCGGCCGAAAAATTATTTTCCGAGCTTGGCCGATGGGCGCGCATTAAGAAGACCAAACCAGACTTTAAAATTGGCGTGGGTGGCTGTGTTGCTAGCCAAGAAGGCGAAGAAATTTTAAAACGCGCGCCATGTGTCGATCTTGTTTTCGGACCTCAAACACTACACCGTTTGCCTGCCCTATTGAACGAAACACTTAGAACCAAAAAGCCAGTCGTCGATATTAGCTTTCCTGAGATCGAAAAATTCGATCATTTGCCGCAACCACGTGCCGATGGACCTAGCGCATTTGTCTCGATCATGGAAGGCTGCAGTAAATACTGCAGTTACTGCATCGTACCTTACACACGTGGTGAAGAAATCAGCCGGCCGTTTGATGATGTGTTAACAGAAGTTGTCGAACTCGCCGAACAAGGTGTGCGTGAAATCACATTCTTAGGCCAGAATGTTAATGACTATCGGGGTGCTATGCACGAAGGCGGTGAGGCGGATCTTGCCCTACTCATTCGCTATACCGCTGCAATCGATGGAATCGATCGTATTCGTTACACCACATCACACCCACTTGCATTCTCTGACAGTTTAATAGAAGCCTATGCTGAGGTGCCTGAACTCGCAAACCATCTGCACTTGCCGGTTCAAAGCGGCTCTGATCGTATTTTAAATTTAATGAAACGCGGTTACACCACGCTAGAATTTAAAGCAAAGATGCGCAAGTTACGCGAAGTACGTCCCGATATTACTATCTCATCAGACTTCATTATCGGCTTTCCAGGCGAGACTGCAGACGACTTCAAAAAAACGATGGATCTTATCCACGAGATTAATTTTGATAATTCATTCAGCTTTATTTTCAGCCCGCGTCCCGGTACGCCTGCTGCCAATCTAGCCGATGACACCAGCATGGAAGAAAAGAAAGAACGTTTAAAGATAATGCAACAACGTTTATCCCTCCAAGCCGCGCGTATAAGTGAACAACGCGTCGGTACCATACAACGCATACTGGTTAGCGGTACATCTAAGAAAAATGCCGACGAACTAAGTGGTCGCACGGAATGTAATCGCGTTGTTAACTTTGCTGGCTCTCCCGATCTCATCGGCCAATTTGTCGATGTGAAGATAACCGAAGCTAGACCTAACTCATTACGTGGCGAACGCTATGCCAACACCTGACAAATTACGCAATATCGCCATCATCGCACACGTCGATCATGGTAAAACTACTCTCGTCGATCAATTGCTGAAGCAATCGGGCACACTTGAGAGCCGCACACAAACAAGCGAACGCATGATGGATTCGCACGACCTTGAGAAAGAACGCGGCATTACCATTCTTGCTAAGAACACAGCGATTACCTGGGGTGACTACCACATTAATATCGTAGACACACCCGGCCACGCCGATTTCGGTGGTGAAGTTGAGCGTATCTTATCGATGGTTGACTCCGTCTTACTGCTCGTTGATGCAGTCGATGGCCCCATGCCGCAAACCCGTTTTGTAACACGTAAAGCATTTGCCCGCGGCTTACGCCCCATTGTCGTCATCAATAAAATCGATAGACCAGGTGCGAGACCCGATTGGGTGATGGATCAAGTCTTCGATCTATTCGACAGTCTGGGTGCCACCGATGAGCAGCTCGACTTTCCTCTTATCTATGCGTCAGCCCTACAAGGTTATGCTGCAAAAGATATAGACGATCCTAAAGAAAATATGACACCGCTTTTTGAAGCTATCGTTGAACACTGTCCTACGCCAGATGTTGATAGTAGCGGCTCCTTACAAATGCAAATATCTGCACTCGATTACTCATCTTACGTTGGTATGATTGGTATCGGACGCGTGACGCGCGGTCAACTAAAACCGAAGACGCCAATTACTATCATCAGCCGCGATGGTGAAACACGTTCAGGTCGCGTATTACAAATCCTAGGCTTTCATGGACTTGAGCGCGTCGAAGTCGATCACGCAGAAGCTGGCGATATCATTGCCATTTCCGGCATCGATAAATTACAAATCTCAGATACGCTTTGTGATCCAAGTAACGTTGAAGCCCTGCCCTCGCTGAGTGTCGATGAACCCACACTCAGAATCATCATGCGTGTGAACGATTCACCACTTGCGGGCCAAGAAGGAAAATTTGTAACAAGCCGACAAATTCATGAGCGCTTGGAAACAGAGACGCTGCACAATGTCGCACTGCAAGTTACGCCGACATCTGAGCCCGATGCATTTGAAGTCGCCGGTCGCGGTGAGTTACACCTTGCGATTTTGATCGAGACGATGCGTAGAGAAGGCTATGAAATGGCGATATCGCGTCCGCAAGTCATTTTCAAAACCATCGACGATGTTGAACAAGAACCCTATGAACAAGTTTCCATCGACATCGAACAAGATCATCAAGGCAACGTGATGCAACTGCTCACAAGCCGCCGCGGTGAATTACAAGACATGAGTACAGACAACCAAGGCCGCTTGCGCCTCGATTTTATCGCACCAACGCGAAGCTTAATTGGTTTTCACAGTTTATTTATCCAAGCGACTGGTGGTAGCGGCATCTTAACCCATGCCTTTTCACACTATGGACCGCTTATCTCGGGTGACTTCAATACTCGTCACCAGGGCGCGCTCATCGCCAATGCTGCAGGTACGGCAAAAGCCTATGCGTTATGGAATTTACAAGCACGCGGTCAATTACTTATTGAGCCACAGACGACAGTGTACGAAGGTATGGTCGTAGGCCTACATACACGTGAGAATGATCTGGTCGTTAACGTTTGTCGCGAGAAGCAATTAACAAATGTACGTGCAGCGGGTAAAGATGAGGCGATTGTGTTAACGCCTCCACTGCAATTAACATTAGAAAAAGCAATTACGCTTTTGAATGATGATGAACTGTTGGAAGTTACACCGCAAACCCTACGCCTGCGTAAGCGTCTACTGAAAGAGCACGAACGCAAGCGTAGTAGTCGACAGTGAAATGATTAAATTACTTATTTTAATGGTTGTTCTGTACAAATAAACGTTAGGATAGCCCCCAGGGCCTACGCATGAAAAATTAATGCTATAAATTGAATATAGGTTAGACTTTCTCCGCAGTTAAACAAAATCAAGGAGGAAGTGATGCTCAAGGATGGACTAACACAGGTATTTGACGGT
>Ga0180433_10005618_pt1 | contig 16842 bp, 16 predicted proteins | sample SS_ome_8_FD_132980 | JGI IMG/M metagenome (GOLD analysis project Ga0180433, IMG submission 132980) | Hypersaline lake sediment archaeal communities from the Salton Sea, California, USA - SS_1_D_1 metaG | ecosystem: Environmental > Aquatic > Non-marine Saline and Alkaline > Hypersaline >... | reverse complement strand
TTTACTGATCTGCTCACAAGCCCTGGCTTGTGTGTTAACTATATATTATACCAGAAAATCGCCTCGCCGTAAAGGAAAATCCTGGGCTCGTCTGGGCGGAGGGCTTCGCCGTAGCCGGACAGACACGGATTAACACGGGGTGAACACGGATTCTTGGGCCACCGGGGGGGTAAGCACGTGAGACAAGGCCCATTGTCTGCCAATCGGTCAGGAATGCTCATCCCATGAGCGCCGTATAGTCAGTGCTTCATGAAGAAGTCAAACATGACAGTCTGCCCCCTCCGAGCACTATTTTGTGGCTTGGATAACTGCTTGTGGTCTCTCCGATTACACACGCAGCTTTTCACAACAGACATTCAGAAAAGTGAGGATACCCTTGACGTCACATTAACACAACAGTATAGTTGTGTCATGGTGCCTGAGTTTGTCGATGTTGGTGGTCCCTGGAGAGTTTTACCTCGCGGAGTACATGATGCAACACTTGAAGAGGTTCGAGATCGCTTTGCAACGACTGACCATCGAAAGCGCCTCTTTTCTGGATTTAGAGATGGTGCACAAGCTCTACGTAAAGCCGGATGTCGAAGAATCTTTCTTGATGGAAGTTTTGTTACAGAGAAGCCCATGCCTTATGACTTTGATGCATGCTGGGACCCAATCGGGGTAGACCCTACAAAGCTAAATCCAATCTTCTTTGACTTTTCTGATGGACGTAAGAAACAAAAAGAGTTCTTTCGTGGAGAGTTTTTTCCGGCCAGTTGCCTCGCAAACGGCAAGCACTTCTTTGTCGATTTTTTCCAGATCGATAGGTACACGGGAAACGCAAAAGGTGTTATCTGTGTGCGTTTTCAAGAGAAGTGAGGGAAAGGGAAGCTACTATGATAACAAATGAGCGGCAGTATCGAATCACAAGTGGCCAAATAGAGAAACTCAAATCGGCCATTGATACTTTCGACATCAAAGCAGCTACTAAGGAAACGAAGTCGAAAATTCTGGCAAAGGCCGAACGAGATGCGCTGCGTAGTGAATATGAAAACCTTTCTATGCAACTTCGTGAATATGAAGCACTAAAATCTGGAACCGTTGAAGTACTGAAGGCATCGAACTTGAAAGAATTGCCACGTATTCTTATCAGAGCACGTATTGCTAAAGGGCTTTCCCAACGGCAACTTGCAGATGCTATCGGTTTGAAGGAACAGCAAATCCAAAGATATGAGGCAGAGGAATACGCTTCTGCGAATCTGCATCGACTTGCTGAAGTGGCGGAAGCACTGGATTTGAATATAAGTGAGGTTGCTGAATTCGGAACGATATCGCAAAGACGGCTCGATACGGACAAGGGTGACTTAGCATGGGATCAGTTCCCAATCAAGGAAATGTACCTGCGTAATTGGTTTGAAGGGTTTTCCGGCTCTTTGGATGCGGCTGTAGCTAATGCTGAAGAACTTGTCAGGGGATTCGTGAAGGCCTCTCTTGGCAAGCCCGTACAGGCGCTTGCACGCCAACGTGTGCGTTCAGGAGGTATAGTAGATTGGTATGCCCTTCTTGCGTGGCAATGTCGGATTATAGGCCTCGCAAGAAAGAAGGAAGTGGCAGGCAAATACAAGCAGAAGGCAATTACTAATGAATGGCTGAGGAAGCTTGCCCATATAAGTATTGAGGAGAATGGCCCCCAAAAAGCCATTGACTACCTGCAGAGTTCCGGGGTTCGTTTGGTTGTTGAACCGCATCTCCCGCAAACGCATCTAGATGGCGCTGCATTTTTGCTTCCTCATGAGTCACCAGTAGTTGGGCTGACGTTGCGCTACGACAGGCTTGATAATTACTGGTTTGTTCTTCTTCACGAGCTTATCCATGTAATGAAACATCTACACCAGGGAGGCATAGAAAGTATATTTGATGACCTTGACGCAAAGGCTGAGGATATTGAACAGGAAGCAGATGAGAAGGCGGGTGAGATCTTGGTCCCTGAAGACAAATGGAATACCGCTTTGGCCCGCTATTTGAGAAGTGAAGATTCCATCAAAAACTTCGCACGAGAAATAGGCGTTCATCCGGCAATCGTTGCAGGCAAGATAAGGAGAGAAGCAAACAACTATACGATTCTGACAAATATGGTCGGACAGGGCAAAGTAAGAAAACTGTTCCCGGATGTCTTCTTTTCGTCGTGAAGGAGGACACAATGAACTTTGATCATCGTCACTATATACCGTGCCTACGCTGGAAGCAGGGCGAGTACCTGGCTGTGTCGCGATTGCCCGATACTACAAAGCGCATGTTTACAGCTCTAATAGAAGTTCCAGAGCTTGGATATGATTTTGAAGAAAGAAAAGAAAAGAAGACGATAGATGAACACTTGGCTCGTTTTCCAAAAAGGGTTTTTGATAATTGGGGTGATTGTCCTTGTTTTGTTGATTTGGGTCTCATTAAAGCTGATAAGCGGTTGGCAAATGGGACTCATCCTATTCGGTTTGTTTTTAATAAACTGCGGGTGATGCAGTGTCAATGTACACCAGTAACAGGGTTACTCAGAGATACGGAGTATCAGCAAGAAACTCAACTAGCCTTGGAACAAGATAAAAGGGGTATTTGCTTGAGAATAACCATAGAACAAGCCGCAAAGACCTCGTTCAAAAGAAAATTAGATTCGCTTTTGTCAATGTTGGGTATTCGGGCTAGCGACTGTGATCTTATCTTAGATTTAGGTGCACCAAATTTTGTTCCACCTGAGGGATTCTCCAAAATCATTCAGAATATAGTGTGTGGCTTGCCTTATTTAAGTAACTGGCAGACCTTTACGATTTTGGGTACCTCTTTCCCCCCGACAATGGCTGGTATTAAAAGGGGAGGCGAAGTTGTTCCCCGATATGAATGGCGCTTGTATAAGATGTTAGTCGCCAGCTTGAGAAAGGCAAACTTGCGACTCCCTACATTTGGTGATTATACCATATCGCACCCACAAGTCCTCGATATGGACATGAGACTTTTGAAGCCCAATGCGACAATAAAGTTTACTATTGATGAGGGCTGGTATATTGCAAAAGGAAACAATGTTAAAGATTATGGTTATCAGCAATTTCACGGACTTAGCGAGCACGTTTTAGCTTCTCGTCACTATCGCGATTCAACTTTCTCATGGGGCAAGGAGTATATACGGAAATGTGCAAATAGGAGCGCGAAAAGAGGTAACCTTACTAAATGGGTGCAAGTCGGTACGAACCATCATATCGCAAAGGTGACTGAGGACATCGCCAGTTTCTACGCTTCTTAAGATATTCCCTGACTGTTTTTCGTAGTTCACAAGCGTTGAGAGTGTCCGCCAGACGCTCATACAACACGGCACGAGGCTGGCGAAGGATTTTTGGCGGGAGTCGTCTTTGGGATAGGATTTCTGCTACTTCATCACGCCACAATAATTGCGCTATGGATATTGGATCGATGTTCCTATTCGTCTGAGCTTTGCGAATTGTATCAAAATTAACGGCACCCCTCGCGCCTCTTACAGTAACTATAATCCCCCACCATGTAGGAAGGTAGTTTTCTATAGAGTTGACATAGCGGTCGCCCACAATGATGCAGATCTTATCAAAAACGGCATTGTATGATTCGACTTGGTTCTCAAGTCTGCGCAGTGAGTCTCTATCACTCTTAATCTCGTAGCCTGTGAAATAACCGTTGACCACGGCAATATCCGCTCGACACTTACCATGATTCAACCCAAGTTCATCAATCACAAGTGTATCCTTTCGGGCATGTTGCCTTCGGAGTATTTTTCTATGGAACGTTTGTCTAATCTCTGTATCTTTCATAACGCGAGCATTGACTAACGAAAAAAGTTGAGGGTTCCTAGACAATGATACACAAAGCCAAATCCTGAAAGAAGTAATTCTTTGCTTGTAATCAATTAGCTACCAACGCGTTTTAGAAACACAGCCCCGTCCCACCATTAGTACAAAACCTTGAGTACTATATATTTTGGCTTTATCTCTCAATATCTTGATTTTAACATATATAAACGCGCAAGGCAACAGGGCAAGTGACTGGCATAGCCCGACAGCGCGCGTCGGCGGATGCGCGAGAGGGGCACCACTGAGTTCTTCACTATGTACTCAATTGGACTCGCACGCGGCGGGCGGATGTGAAAGGCCATGCTCGAAAGAGTTGCGAGGCCGGTGCAAATCTGGTTAGATACGGCCCGTATGGAAATACCACTCATATTAGCTATCGTGATTCTTGCCAGTTGCGTCGGCACGCTGACGGGCTTCGGAATATCGACGATCATGATTCCGGCCCTGCTGCTGTTTTATCCCCTGCCGCAGACCCTTCTTTTTGTAGGCATCATCCACTGGTTCGGAGATGTCTGGAAGCTGGTCCTGTTTCGCGAGGGCGTCCGCTGGAAACTGATTGTGAGTTTCGGCCTAGCCGGTATTGCAGCCGGCATTGTGGGGGCCTCTCTGGTCTTCAGTATCCCGGGGGCGGTGCTTTCGCGGACCCTGGGCGTTTTTCTGATTGTCTATATCGTCTATCTGTTTACCAAAAGCTCTTTTCGCATCAAGCCGAGCGCGACAGCCTGCGTTGTCGGCGGCGGGCTTTCCGGTTTCCTGGCCGGGATATTCGGCATGGGCGGCGCGGTGCGGGGCATGTTTCTGACTGCTTTTGATTTGCCCAAAGCGGTCTATCTGGCCACGGCGGGAGCGATTGCCTTGATAGTCGATACGACGCGGCTGACCACCTACGTTGCCGAAGGGGCACGACTGCCATCCTTGCTTTTATGGGGATTACTGGTCTTTATTCCGGCATCGTTTTTAGGGGCCAGGATTGCGCAGCTTGTTGTCGACAAGATTCCGCAAGCGCATTTTCGAAAAGTGGTTGCGGTGTTCTTGTTTCTCGTCGGAGTCAAATTGCTTTTGTTTCCAGGGTAGAAGACATTGAGCCGCGTTGTATAGAATGTGACGGGGAGGAGGCTGGGAGGAAATCATTATGATGAAACAGCGCTTTGTTCTTTCGACTTGCATATTGCTTCTGAGTGCTTCGCAGGCGAAAGCTGGGTGATTTGCATAATTGTAAGGCGGTATAGGTAATTCACAATGTATATGGTTGATAATTAGAGTGTGAAAGGTGGAGCAATGAAACGCAATACAGTATCACGTCAAGTCTTCTGCATAGCGTCTCTGATTTTGGCATTTGGCAATATCCGCGCCGCGGGCAGTAATCGCGATGCGCGCATCCGGCCGTACAAAGGGAATCCATATTACTGGCAGTACAAGGGCAAACCGGTCATGCTGCTCGGCGGTTCCAAGGACGACAACCTGTTCCAGCTCACGGAGCTTAAGGAGCACCTGCAGGAAATCGCCGATGCGGGCGGCAATTACATCCGCAACACGATGAGCGACCGGCGGGACAAGGGGCACGAACAGTATCCGTTCAAACGACTGGCAAACGGGAAGTACGACCTGAATCAGTGGAATGATACGTATTGGCAACGTTTCGCAAACATGCTGCGCTGGACGTCCGAGCGAGATATCATCGTTCAGATTGAGATTTGGGACCGCTTTGATTATTCGAGAGACAACTGGCCGCCGCATCCCTACAACCCGAAGAACAACATCAACTACACGTATGATGAATCGGGCTTCAAGCCGGAATACCCCAAGCACCCCGGCGCCAACGTGCAGCCGTTCTTCTTCACCACGCCCAGGCAGCGGAACAATCGAACCGTACTGCAATATCAACAACGATTCGTTAATAAACTGCTCGATCATGCATTGGACTATCCCAACGTGCTGTACTGCATGGACAACGAAACCTCGGGAGAGGCGGCCTGGGCGGCTTATTGGGCGGAGTTCATTCGCAAACGCGCCAAGAAAGAGGACAAGCCCGTGAATCTCACGGAGATGTGGGATGATTGGGACCTGCGCGACAAAGAGCACCGCCGCACGCTCGATCATCCCGAGCGATTTGATTTCGTCGATGTCTCGCAGAACAACCATCAGAGAAACGAGACCCACTGGCGGAATTTTATCTGGGTGCGCGATTACATCGGCAAGCAGCCGCGGCCGATCAATAACGTGAAGATCTATGGGGCCGACGGCGGACGGCACGGGGGCAACAATCGTGATGCTATTGAGAAGATGTGGCGCTTAATCTTTGCAGGTGCGGCTTCCGCGCGGTTTCATCGCCCGAGCTCCGGCATCGGCCTCAGTGGACTGGCCGAGTCGCAACTGCGCAGCGCGCGATTGTTCCTAAGTGAGTACAACATCTTCGAAGCCCAACCGGACGGCGACCACAAGCTCCTGTCCGACCGGGCGGAAGATGAAGCCTACCTCAGTTACATTAAGGGTGAACAATACGCCGTGTACTTCACGGATGGCGGAAAGGTGGCGTTGCGTGTTCCCGCAGGTCGAGGGAAATGGCAACTGCGCTGGCTGGATATTGATAAGCAAAAGTGGCAGCCGGCCCGTACGGTGTCAGCGCGAGGTCGGATCGATTTGAAAGCCCCCGGAGGTGGTCAATGGGTAGCCCTGTTAGAGACTGTGAATTAGAAGGGAGGATGTATGATGCGAACGAATACGACAATTCCAAAACCTTCATGGGTCCTTTCAGCCGTCTGTGTACTATCGTTTATCTTCTCCTCGGATGCCTGCAGCAAGATCCTGTATCACGCGGACTATGAGCAAGGCAAGATCCTGGACGAAGGCAGCTACGGCATCGGCGTGGAGAAGGGCTGCGACCATTCGGTCAATGTCGTGGATACGGTCGCCCGAAAAGGCAAGCGATCGGTTCGTTTTGAGTCCCGCCGCGATGATCCTCTGGTGGCCAACAGTCCCGGACGGGCCGAGCTGAAGGTCAAGAAAACTGAACCCATCGTGGAGCAGTGGTATGCCTGGAGCATATATACTTCTGAGAAAATGAAGCCCGACATCGACGAGATCCTCGGCCAATGGCACGCCGTCCCTGACTTCGATGAGGGCGAAGACTGGCGCTCGCCGCCGATGGCGGTACGCCTGAAAGATGACAAATGGCATATTTCCGGCCATTACGCCCCGCAGCGCGTCAATAACAATCGCAGCCGCAAGAGGAGCTTTTCCAAGACTATCGGCAAAATCAAAAAAGGCGTGTGGACCGATTGGGTTTTTCATATCCGATGGGACTACCGCGAAAAAGATGACGGCGGCAAGGGTTTCGTAAAGGTCTGGCAGCAGGTCGACGGCAACGGCTACAAGAAAGTCATCGATCACCGGGGCCCCATCGGCTACAACGACGAACGCGGCGTGTATCTGAAGTGGGGGATCTACAAATATCCCTGGAAGCGTCACAAAGGAAATCAAAGCCCTCGCATCCATTATTACGATGAAGTGAAAATCGGCGACGCCGACGCCGCGTTTGATGAGATGAAAGTCAGCGACTAAAGTAATGAACCGCGGGCAATAATGTTCCAGAGGAGAAGAACCATGCGCGTCTCAACGACATACTTTCGGGCGTTCCATTCATTATTCGCGGCCGTCATCGGTTTGTTGTGGGTTTGCACCTGCCACGCACAAACCGAAGGACATCTGCCCGGTCAGATTATTCTTGACCCGGACCATCCTGACCGCTTGGTCTACAATCGCGATGCGGATCAGGATGGGCGACTCGATCCGGTTCTTTTGTGCGGGCCCGGTGGGCCGGAGGGCTTCCTGTACGGTGACATCAGCGGCGGCGACACACCCGATACCGTGCTGGACAAGATGATTCGGCACGGCGGCAACTGCATCTACATCCAGGGCATCCGCTCACACGGCGGTGACGGCCAGGCCCACCACAACCCCTTCTTGGACCATGATCCGAGCAAAGGTCTGGATGCGGCTGTACTAAAACAATGGGAGCGATGGTTCGACCGTATGGAAGCTCACGGCATCGTGATCTACTTCTTTTTGTTCGACGATGAAGTCAAGATCGGCCCAAAGGATTCAATCGCCGCCGTCGAACGCGACTATATCTGCGGCATCGTCAACGCCTTCGAGCACCACCCCAATCTAATCTGGGTGATTGCCGAGGAGTACAGCGACAGCTTTTCCAGGAAAAAAGTCAGCCGGATCGCAGCGATGGTTCGGCGACAAGACGACCACGATCATCTGATTGCCAGCCATCAGCTTCCGAGTCTGACTTTTGACCATGCTGATGATCCCATCATCGACCAGTTTGCCATGCAACTGCGATCAACCGAAGGTCCTTGCGGCGACATTCATGAGAAATGCTTGAAGGCTTTGGAAAACGCCAAGGGCAGATACAATGTCAACCTGGCTGAGCAGTACGACTGGCACTCGGACTTGCTGGAAGCCGGCGACCGGGACGGCGTGCGTCGGGTGAACTGGGCTGCAGCGATTACCGGCACGCATATCATGCACTTGGGCACGTGGGAGACAACTCGCAAGCGGCGCCCGCCGAGCGCGGGGATGCTGGAGGATTACCGCCGCGTGTATGCATTCATGGAATCTATGAGCGACTTGAACCTGATGAGCCCGCAGGATCACCTGGTCAAGTCCGGCACGGCCTGGGTCCTGGGTCGGCAGGGTCATCATATTGTGTACTTGCCCCGGGGAGGCACGGCGAAGATCGATCTGGCCGGCGACAATAGCCCCCTGCATGTCACCTGGTATAATCCACGCAGCGGCAAATCCATCGCAAAAGGCACCGTTCAGGGCCGCGTCGTGCGCTCATTCACGGCTGCGGACAACCACGACTGGGTCCTCGTGCTAAGCGTTACATCCCGCTCGGCTGCGTGGAAGGAGCTTCGCAGAGGCCCTGTCCGGCAACATTTGATCCTTCCCGATCATTGAACACCACACGAGCTCGCCCCTGGCTCGTCCGGGCGGCCTGCTACGGTGCGGGCCTACGCCGAGCCTGGGAGCCTGCTGTAGCCTAGCCTAGCCGAGACGAGCGCCCCAGCAGCATTGTCTTTGCCAGAATAAGACGTTTGCATGAATAAACGGGGCCGATACAATATGAGATTAGCCGTGACCACAGAAGAAAATTTAGAAAATCGTGATTTTTTCCTTGAAGTTGCATATCAAATTTGAGATATATTATATGTAGGGAAAAATGCCACAGGCAAAGGTGGTTATATATCAGAACGCAAACGGGAGGTCGCCTTTGATGAATTGGTTGAAAAGGCGAAATGAACGAGTGCAAGAGAAGACCAGAGAGCTGGTTGGTTTGCTATCACAAAGGGGCCATAAATTAGGGCCGCCTCATGCTAAGTTTTTGAGGGATGGTATTTGGGAACTCCGCATAAATGTGCAAAGAGTGCCATATAGGATTCTGTATGCTTTTGTTGGACGAGAAGTTGTGCTTTTGACACACGGATTCAAGAAGAACAGTATAGTGCCGCCGGCGGAAATAGAGAAAGCTATAAGATACAGAACGCAATACCTGCAGGATCCGCAGCAGCACTCGTACCGGGCATAGTAAGGTCATGGCGATGAAGAAGAGAAAAACAACAACGGATGCCGTTGAGATACTCGATAAGACGTTCATAAAAAACGATCCAGCCCGGCTGCAGAGGCTCCAAGAGATACGGGAAAATTTACATATTGCAGAGCAAATTTATGAACTTCGAAAGGAGGCCAACCTAACGCAAAAGGAATTGGCTGATCTCGTTGGAACTTCTCAGTCTGACATCAGTCGCTTAGAAGATGCAGACTATGATGGGTATAGTGTCAAAATGCTGCAAAAGATTGCCGCCGCGATTCATTGCCGGTTGAAGGTGGAGATTGTTCGTGAGAGTAAACGCGCCTTCGCATAATCGTACAATCTCAAAGTCACCACACTCCCATCCTGAATTGGCGCGTGGATTCTTAACGCCTTGTTTGTTGAACCATTTTTGCCATCCACTTCATTCGCTCGTCCCTTGGGGCAAGCTCATTCAGTGGCTGCCACGCATGGTTTATGCAGCGTGTCAGGCCCACAGCGTGGGGCTTGCTCCACCATCGACCTCAGTATTCCCGGTTTTTCTTGATGCCCGGCTGAGGGACGGGATAGCGGCCGTCGGCGTCGGCCTGCAAAGGCGCGGCAGAGTCCATCGTCAACTTGTCCAGGCCGGGCGCCATCTCGTGCTCGCAGTTAAGCATCTCGTCGTAGGTGATTTCCTGGCCGGTGTGTGCGGCCATACGGCCCAAGCTCGTGACGAGGCTGGTTTGGACGCCGCGTTCGGTTTCGTTGTACGGCTTGTCGTTGCGGATGGCGTCCATCAGGTCGTCCCATTCGTTTTGATAGGGATTGCGCTCTCGCGGGCTGACTTTGGATTGCCAGATCAAGTTTTCGCGGGTGGGATTCTGGCCTTTGTGCGTGCTGGAGGGCAGGCCACAGTCGCCGTGCTTTGAGACAATCGCCATGCCTTTGCTGCCGTGCGCGTAGCTGGAGTAAATGTCGTGGCAGCCCATAATGCAGCGCCCGTCCATGATGAATGTGGCGCCGTCGGCGAAGGTGTATTCCACCGAATACGTATCGAAATTCTGGTCCACGTACGTGACGCCTTCGGGACTCTGGCGATAATGGCGGCCGCCCAGAGCGTGGGCCTTGACCGGCCAGGCATCTTTCATCCAGCATTGATGGTCGATAATGTGGATATAAAAGTCGCTGAAATTGCCGCCGCTGGCCCAGATAAAGCTGTGGAAGCGCTGCACCTGGTACAGCAGCTCGCTGATGCCGGGCGGCTTGGGCGGAGACGAGAAGAATCCAATCGGGCCGTGCATCCGGTAGCCGCGCTGCAGAATAATGTCGCCGATTTCGCCGTCCCGGATGCGCTTGGCCAGTTCCTGCAGCGCCCGGCTGTGCCGGGACATCAACCCCACGCCGACCTTGAGATTCTTGGCGGTTGCCTCTTTGGCGAGCTTGAACATCCGCCGGCTGGTCGGGCCGTCCACGGTGACGGGCTTTTCCATGAAGACGTTCAGGCCCCTCTTGATGGCGTAGGTGAAGTGCACCCACCGGAACGCCGGAGGCGTCGCAAAAATCGCCACATCGCCGGGGTCAAGACAATCCATGGCCTTTTTGTACGCATCGAAGCCGACAAACCTGCGATCCTCAGGCACATCTATCTGGCCGTCGTGCCTCGCTTTGAGCGAGTTGTAGCTTCCGGTGAGGCGGTTTTCAAAGACGTCGGCCATGGCGACGAGCTTCATCGGGCCGTTCTTGACAGACAGGGCGTCCGAGGCCGCACCGGAGCCCCGGCCGCCGCAGCCAACCAAAGCCACTTTGATGGTATTATTCTCGCCCGCGTAGAGGCGCGTAGCGACGCCCGCTGTTAGAGCCGAGGTTGCGGCGAGCCGACCGGCGTCCTTTAAGAACTCACGACGTGACGTGCTTTTGTTCGTAGTGTCACTCATAATGTCTTTCCTCCCAGCTAAATGGTTTGAACGTCAGATGCACATTTGCTCCGGGTACTGGTATTTGCCTTCGGCCTAAGCGTCGAATAGGCCACACTATGCACTATCATAGCCATCGCACGGCGATTCACAAGCGTGTTTTTTGCATTGCAGGCTCAGATGCGAAGTTGCATCAGAACGCCGTCGAGACCTCTGCCATAGTAATGGGCAAGCTCGCCGACTCGGCAGAATCCACGCTCGCAGAAAAAGGCGAGTCCCTGCTCGTTGGCCTTGGCCACCTCGAGCTCGACCGCGCCGCAGGCCCGTCGTTTGGCCTCTTGAATGAAATGGTCAAGAAGCTGCCGACCGACGCCCTTGTCTCGTACGCTCGGCCGCACAGCGATACTATCGAGGTGAGCGACGGCTCGGAGCCGGGACGTCCGAACCGAGCCAGCAACATAACCGGCAACATCAGAGTGGTCGACGGCAACGAAAAAAATCGACTTCTTGTCTCGAAGATAATCTTGAAAGTTCAGCTTGTTGAATTTGTGGGGCTCGTAGTAATGAGCGGTGAAGCATTCTTGTTCCAGTGCCATCAAGTGGTTGATGTCGCTGTTGCCGGCCTTCCTGATCTGTAGCACCTTTTCACACCCGAAACAATAGTAGCAATACATGAGACTGTGATTCTATACATTGTGTCAAAGCTCGTGCATCCTGTCAAGCGCGCACGGCATCCGCCGCCGGGTTGCATTTCTTGCCGAAGTCAATTACTCTACAACAAAAGAGAGTATCAAATGCATCGATGCGAATTCCGCATCGTGGAGACGCCGACATGAAGACATTGTGGGAGCAAACACTTATTGCGATTGCGCTGACCTGGACAACTGCGGCGCGCGCGGACGTCAAACGAGTCAGCATCCCGGATACATCTGAATGGTCCAGGCCCCGCGTAGTCCTGCGAGCCGGGCGCAAAGGAACGTGGGACGCCCGGCTGTACGGGCAGATAAGCCCGTGCACCGTGCTGGCCAAAGATGGATTATTGCACTTGTACTACGTCGGTGCGGATGGGGACCGTTCCACGGACGGTGGGCCGCGGCATCGAGCGCTCGGATTGGCCACGAGCAAAGATGGATTGCACTTTCAAAAGTGCAGCGCCAACCCGGTGCTTACCCACCTGCCGCACAAGAACCAGGAAGAGGGCATCGGCTGTGCGGGCGGCATGCTCGATACAAACGGCGATATTCTTATTTATTACGGCGCTATCTGGGCGGCAAATCCGGATACGGAGGAGGTGCGCGGGCACATCGCTCTGGCGAAGTCACGCGATGGCAAGAATTTTGTCGACCTGGGTTACCTGCTGTCCTGGAACGATTCTTCGGTGTGGGGCCACGGCGACGAGATTGGCCCTATCGGCGCGTGCCGTATCGAGGGCACGTACTACGTTTACTACATAGCGAAGGGCCACGTCGGGGCGTGGAAGCTGGGCGTTGCATCCGGGCCGCATAAAGATGCTCTTGTCAAAACCAGGCCGCTGCTGACCGAGGGACAGTACATCGGAGGCTGCGATCCTGTGTTTATCGGCAGGGATAGAATCGCGTTTTTTATCGTGCAGGATTTTGCCCGTAATGTAATAGAGGTTCGCACCGCCGATGCAGACACGCCGTATCAGCTAAGCAGGCCGGTCAAGACGTATAGCATGTTCAAGCCTCGGTATCGGCACACCACCGTGTATCTGGACCGCCGGCGCGGCTTGTGGTTTATGTATCAGGCGACGGACCGCCCCGAAGACGGCAACAAGATCATCGTGCGGACGGCACGCATTCGTTATACGGGCAAATCCGCCGGTCAGTGACGGGGCCGCTAAGCGACACTTGGCACGAGCCGGCCGAGCGGTATAATGCAGTCGCAAAACAGATGAGCGTGGACACAGACATAGGGAGGACCGAGCGATGCCGCATCTTATTATGGTTCCAGGACAGAGGTCAAAAGATTCCACAGATCATGTCACTATGAAAGCAAGCCGCGTAGCTCTGTTGGCCCTGCTGATTATCGCGTGGCGGACCGGCACTGCTCTGGGCTCGGACGCCAGGTCGCTGCCGCCGCTGAATCGATTCAGCCGAATGGTGCAGGAGTATTTTGTCCGGCAGGTACGTCAAGTCGAGAAGCGAGCGGAGCAGCAGCGGGCTGCGCTGACAAATCAGTCCGACGCCGAAGACTACATCCGCGCGGTCCGCAAGAAGATACAGCGGTGTTTTGGCCCGTGGCCGCGGCGGACTGCGCTGAATCCGCGGCTGACCGGCATCGTAGAGCGGGATGCATACAAAATCGAAAAGATTATCTTCGAGAGTCGGCCCGGCTTTCTGGTCACGGCGAATCTCTACATCCCGAAAGGCCGTGAATTCCCGCTGCCCGGTGTGGTCGGAACATGCGGGCATTCATCGAACGGCAAGGCACAGGAGGCGTACCAGAGTTTTGCCCAGGGACTTGCCCGCCAGGGCTATGTCGTGCTGATCTACGACCCGATTGGACAGGGCGAGCGGCTGCAATACCCGGATGAGAATTTGCAGTCCAAGATTGGCGTCGGCGTCCGCGAGCATCTGTACGCCGGCAATCAGCAGTTCCTGGTCGGCGAGTTCTTCGGTTCCTGGAGGGCGTGGGACGGCATCCGGGCGCTCGATTATCTGCTTGCACGCAAAGAGGTAGACCCCAAGCACATCGGTGTCACGGGTAATTCCGGCGGCGGTACGATGACCACCTGGCTGTGCGGCGTCGAACGGCGGTGGACGATGGGCGGGCCGAGCTGCTTTGTGACCACGTTCCGGCGCAATCTGGAGAACGAGCTTCCCGCCGACACGGAACAGTGCCCGCCCAGAGCGCTGGCTCTGGGACTGGACCACAGCGATTTTCTCGCTGCGATGGCCCCGAAGCCGGTCATTATTCTCGCCAAGGAAAAGGACTACTTTGACGTGCGTGGATCGCAGGAGGCCTACAATCGGCTGAAAGCTCTGTACAAGCTGTTCGGAGCCGAGGACGACGTGCAGCTTTTCGTGGGGCCGGGCTATCATGGCTATTCTCAGGAAAGCCGTGAGGCCATGTATCAGTGGTTCAACCAGGCCACGCGAATCTGCGACGCAAAGAGCGAGCCCAAACTGACCATCGAAAAAGACGAGACCCTGTGGTGCACTCCGCACGGGCAGGTTTGCGAGTTGAACTCGCGGCCGGTCTACTCCTTCACAAAGGCCAAGTCACAGGCCTTGGCGAAGAAACGGCAGAAGAATCTTTCCGGCGATGAGTTGAGACGTCGCATCACAAAGATTCTGCGATTGAAAAAGCCCGCGGCCCTGCAGAGCCCTACGTATCGAATTCTGCGGAACTGGCGTTCACGTGGATATCCCAAGCGGCACTGGACTACGTATGTGGTCGAGACTGAACCGGGCATTTGCGCCGTCGTCTACCGCCTCTCTGAGCAGCGGCTGATGTCGCGTCCGCCCGAAGGGCCGCGGCGGGCCATTCTGTATGTGGCGCACCATTCCAGTGACGCGGAGCTGCGCGACGAGCCGCTCATCAAACAGTTGCTGCAAGAAGAGCCTGACTCCGCTTTTTATACGTGCGACGTGCGCGGCATCGGAGAATCCCGGCCGAACACATGCAACGAAGATTCATTCCTGGACCCGTACGGCAGCGACTACTTCTATGCCATCCACTCCATCATGCTCGACCGGCCGTATGTGGGGCAGAAAACGCACGATGTATTGGCGGTCCTCGAATGGCTAAAAGACACCGGCCATGACGAGATACACTTAGCGGCCAAGGGCTGGGGCGCGCTGCCGGCGACCTTTGCGGCGGTCCTGTCGGAGCGGGTCAAGCAAGTGACATTGAAAAATGCTCTTACCTCGTATTCTGACATAGCGGAATCCGAACGATACGCCTGGCCGCTTTCGTGCCTGCTGCCGGGCGTCCTGAAAGAGTTCGACCTGCCTGATTGCTATAGGGCCTTGGAGGAAAAAGGACTCCGGCAGATCGAGCCTTGCGGAGCCGATGCAAAGCCTGTTACAAAGTGATACCGTTGCAAGTACCGCAACACTAAATAGAGGCGACCCAGGAGAGTTGTCATGCGAATAGCATACTCATCAGGAAGAGATATGACCGTCGCATTGTTGATGTGTGCCGTGCTTGTACTTGGCCGAAGCGCTGTTTGCTTCGGCGTCGAAAGTGAGCTCGCGCGGGTGGTGCCGCGGATCAAGGATTGCTTCGGGAGCATTGCGGCGAAGTTCACGCAATACGAGGTAATCCTGCAGCCCGACAAAAACGAGCCGCAGTGGTGGGCGGGCGCACCGTCTGTGGTCCGCGACGAAAAGGGTGTGTTCTGGCTTGCCTGCCGGATGCGGACCGCCGATTCGCCTCGCGGCCTGAGAGGATACGAGATCCGCATTTTGTGCAGCAAGGACGGGATTCATTTCGAAAAGGTGCACAGCATCTTGCGAGAAGATGTCCCTATCCCGGGCTTCGAGCGGCCGTCTCTGCTCATTGATCCGGACACCGGCCGTTTCAAACTCTACGCCTGCGGTCCGTACAAGCACGGCCCCTGGTGCATCATCAAGTTCGACGATGTGGACGAGCCGACGGAATTCAAACCATCTTCTGCAAAGGTAGTCATCCGTCCCCGGCCCAAATCCTATCCGCGCGATGTTATCGTCACTGAATACAAGGACCCGTTCATCATTCATGCCGAAGGTCACTATCACTGCTATGTGATTGGTGTCATCCGCAGGACCGAGCGTATCTTTCATTTTCGCAGCGAAGATGGCCGCCACTGGGAGCCTGTAGGCAGCCCGTACGAGCCGATTATGGACCTGACCGGCTGGCACAATTTCTACGTGCGTCCGGCAAGTGTCGTGCCGCTGGGCATTGGCTATCTTTTCATCTACGAAGGCTCAAATGTAGATTGGTACGATCCCGTTTACAATATCGCTACCGGTCTGGCTTTCACCTTCGATCTTCACAACATTATCGACCTGACGCCGCAGTCGCCTCTTATCATCAGCACCACGCCGAGCGAGCATTTCCATACGTGGCGGTATTCGCACTGGATGCACGTGGGCGATGAGCTGTGGGTTTATGCCGAGGCAGCCAGGCCCAACGATACGAACGAGATTCGCCTTTTCCGCCTGCGTCGTTAAGCACCATCTTGCGCCGGCAAAGGTACTACTAATACGCTGTCATGGTTGACTCAGTCGCTTGTCATTCCCGCGGAAGCGGGAATCCAGAAGCGTCGGCGGCCTGGATTCCGCCCCCGCTTTCGCGGGGACGAGCATGCACCTGCGAAAGCAGGTGTGTGCAATGACAATCTATATAGTCCAAGTTGACAAACTACTAAGCTACCATCAGAAAGTTTTTGGACATTCATTGATTGGCTTACTGGTGCGATCGTCATTGCGAGGCCTGAAAGGCCGTGGCAATCTCAATCACCTACAGAGAGGAGATTGCTTCACTTCGTTCG
>Ga0180433_10005617_pt1 | contig 16842 bp, 9 predicted proteins | sample SS_ome_8_FD_132980 | JGI IMG/M metagenome (GOLD analysis project Ga0180433, IMG submission 132980) | Hypersaline lake sediment archaeal communities from the Salton Sea, California, USA - SS_1_D_1 metaG | ecosystem: Environmental > Aquatic > Non-marine Saline and Alkaline > Hypersaline > Sediment... | reverse complement strand
AAGACGGGGGATATCCTGCCTGTGATATACTATATTGCACCTGTTATTATTATATTGATCTTGTGGGCAATATATAAAATAGTCAGGTTGTCAACCCTGAATGATAATTTTAAAAGAGGCATAATATTTGGCATACTATTCTTCTTGATATCCGTTTCTGTAGGATTGCAAATAATACCGGTAGGTCATATAGTAGCAGCAGAACGATACGTGTATATCCCTTATATAGGGCTTTTTATTTGTGCGGGATTATTTTTTTGGAAAATTACTGATAAAAAATCCGCTTTTTCAGAAAAAGTCAGACCTTATTTTATCATTGCCCTGGCAAGTTTAATAATTATGTTCTGTATTAAAACATACAATAGAAATAATGTCTGGAAAAATGATTATACTCTTTTTAATGATATTACCTTAAAGTATCCGGAATATTTCGCAGGATATCTGTTGAGGGGTAACGCAAAACTGAACAGAGATAGTATTCAGGGGGCTGTTACGGATTATAATAAAGCTATAAGTATTGCTCCCGGATTTTCTAAGTCCTATTACAAAAGAGGATTGGCAAAGTTTCGTGTAAAGGATTACTATGGGGCCCTGGAGGATCTCAGTAAAGTAGTTGAATTAAATCCTGATTTTACAGATGCATATATTAACAGGGGAAATATATATGTTCTTATTAATGAGCAGGATAAGGCAATCAGAGATTATGACAAAGCACTTGGTCTGGATTCTGCAAATGCTGATATATATTATAACTATGGTGGTGTTTTATATTTATTAAAAAAATATGATAAAGCCCGGAAGTACCTTGAAAAAGCTGAAAAACTTGGCAAACATGAAGCAGGAAAGATATTAGCTGATATCAATGACAGAAAAAATGACACAACAACTGTAAAGGAAGATGTTGAAACTGCAAATCTTATAAAGGAGAAGCTGGAGAATAAAGAAATTCAGCTTGAGCTGACCCATGAAAAAAATGAAGAAGGGAATGTAGTAAAAATATTGAAAAATTATGATAAACAAGGCAGGCTGGTCGAAGAAGCAGAAATTAAAGACGGTAAGCTAAATGGTGAAGTTAAACAGTATTATAAAAATGGAAATATCAGACAAATCAGCTATTATAATGATACTATCCCTTATGGAAACTGGAAGGAATATTATGAAAACGGTGAAATTAAATCAGAATATTCTTATAAGGATGGATTAATGAGTGGTTCATACAAGTATTATCATACAAACGGTAAACTTTGGACAGAAAGGATATATAATAAAGGATTGTTATGGGAAGTTGTCAGCAATACTGATATTCACGGAACTCCTAAAGATGTAGGTGATTTGAAAAACGGATCCGGGAAATTATATATTTACGATGAAAATGGCAGATTGACAAATGAATTTGTATATCTGAATGGGAAAAGGATAAAATAATTTCTTATAAACTATAAAGCCGGATTATTATTAAACGATATTTTGCAATAGCATTAAAGAATATTCCTCCGAATATAGTATTCTGTTTAACTCTGTCTGTTATTTTACTGGTAACAGTTATAGCATATTTCAATTCCCTTGGAAATGATTTCGTAAATTTCGATGATAATTTATTTATCTATAAAAACAATATATTACAATTTCCTTTTAAAGATATAGTGCAAAGATATTTTTCCGGGGAATATGCCGGGCATTACCATCCTGTTACCATGATGATGTATGCGCTTGAGTATAAGGTGTTTGGATTGGATCCTTATTATTATCATCTGGTAAAACTGATACTTCATTTAGTGAATACTTTTTTGGTTTTTGTTATTATCTTTTTATTAACTTCAAGGATCGTTATTACAGGTATTACAGCATTGTTCTTTGCTGTCAGTCCGGTAAATGTTGAGGCTGTTGCATGGATATCAGCACAGGGCACTGTCCTGTATTCATTATTCTTTCTTTTATCCATATTCTTTTATTTGTATTATATTAAAAATTCTAATAGAATATATATTTTAATTTCGTTCATATCATTCGTAATTTCCGTATTATCAAAATCATCGGCTATTGTTCTGCCTGTATTACTGGTCATTATTGATCATTATTACAGAAGAAAATTTACATCGCAAATCTTTTTAAAACTGATACCCTATTTTGCTGTTTCAGTAATATTTGGCGTAATAGCAATGCTGTCTGCAAAGTCTTTCGGCTCGATGAACGCTTCGTATGATTTTAATATTACGGACAGGATATTTCTTGCCTGTTACTCAGTGATATTTTACTTTTCAAGATCATTTGTGCCATATGACCTGTCTGCAATACATTATTATCCGGAAAAGATAAACGGTTTCCTTCCTTATGAATATTATCTGGCATTTTTCTTTATTGTTATTATTATAGTATTGATAATAAAATCAGGGAAATTCCGAAGGCACATGGTTTTTGGTTTTTTATTTTTTATTGTGAATTTGCTTTTAGTTATTCAGTTTTTTCCGATAGGTAAAACCCTGGTATGTGAGCGTTATAATTATTTGTCCTGTATCGGGATCTTTTTTATAACCGGTCAGTTGCTTTATGCTGTTAATTACGAATATCGTATATTGAGTTCAATAAAAGTGATCTCAGTAATAATAATGATGGTATTATCGGTTTTTTATATCATGGCAACACGGGAGCGAAACAAGGTCTGGTCAAACGGATATACTTTGTATTCTGATGTCATTGAAAAATATCCGGAACAGGCATATGGCTATTTTGGAAGGGCAGCAGCTCAAATGCTTGAAAATGATCCTGAACCGGCAATTAATGATTTTAATATGGCAATTAACCTGGAACCGGATTTTACAGAAGCATATGATAACAGAGGGCTTGCAAAATATCATCTTAAAGATTATGAGGGAGCTGTCAGCGATTTTAATGTTGCTATAAATCAGTTGGATAATTACTTTAAACCCTATTATCACAGGGGGCTTGCGAGATATAAAACGGAAAATTATAAGGAGGCGATCAGAGATTTCAGCTCGGCAATTTCATTAAATGAATTACATGAAGAAGCTTATTTTTACAGGGGGAAGGCACAAAAAAAGACAGGCAAATATCAGGCAGCCTTGAAAGATCTTCTTATAGCGTCAGATATAAATCCGTATGTTGGTGAGACGTATTATGAAATCGCTATTATTAAAATGAAAACAGATGATTATAAGAGCGCTATAGAATACTATCATTTAGCAATAGCTAATAATTATGATGAGTATTTTGTTTATTATAACCTCGGGAATGCAGCAAAACAATTAAAAGATTATGTGTCAGCTATTAAGAATTATGATATTGCCTTGAGAAAAAATCCTGGTTTTGCAGATGCATATAATAATCGGGGGATAGTAAAATTTTTTAAAGGAAACATTATTGGTGCAATAGAAGATTATTCACAAGCAATTAAGTATAATCCCGGATTTGCAGATGCATATAATAACAGGGCGATCGCAAAATATCAGACCAATGATATCAGAGGAGCATGTAACGACTGGGAAAAAGCATTTGCATTGGGATATGCTTCAGCAGGGGAGTCAATAAACCGTTATTGCAGGTAATCATGTCAGTTTTATCAGATAATAAAGGAGATAAGCCATTGCCATTTGGTAGTATATTAAATGGGAAATATCCGGATATCCTGGTTTTGGCAGGTGTTTTAGTCCTTACTATTATTATATATGCCAATACATTGAATATTGGTTTTGTCAATTTTGATGATAATCTGTTTATATATAATAATTTCCAGCTAAAATACTCACTGAAAGATATATTTGACAAGTACTTTTTCGAACCGTATGGTGGTCATTATCATCCCTTTACAATGATGCTTTATGCAATTGAATATAAATTGTTCGGATTAAATGCAGAGTATTATCATATTATTAAATTAATATTTCATTTAGTAAATATTTGCCTCGTATTTTACCTGATAAGATCATTATCTTTTAATCTGGCTATTCAGGTAATAGGAGCACTGCTTTTTGCAGTTAATCCTGTAAATGTTGAGACTGTCACCTGGATATCCGCGCAGGGAACTATTCTTTTTTCTTTCTTTTTTCTGATATCTGTATTTTTTTATATACGCTATCTGAAGACAGATAAAAAATCAATATATATATTTTTGTCTGTCCTGTTCTATATTTTCTCACTCTTATCAAAATCGTCAGCAGTTACCTTACCTCTCTTGCTTGTTTTAATTGATTATTATTATACAAAACATATAACAGGAGAAAAATGGAGAATAAGTACTAAATTGGTATTTAGCCTTTTGCCCTTTTTCCTACTTGCCTTTATGTTTGGGATTATTGCAATGCTCTCCGCACAGGAATTCGGTACACTTGCCATGTCAAGAATAAAATATTCCGCTTTTGACAGAATTATCCTCGCATTGTATTCTCTTGTATTTTATATTATTAAATTATTTGTGCCTGTAAATTTGTCAGTTCTGTATTATAATCCACAAAAAATTGAGGGATTTTTCTCAGTTGAATATTATCTGGCACCGGCACTGATCTTATTGATAATATGGGGGATAAGCAGGTCAGGTTATTTGAGGAACAAACTGGTTTTCGGGATACTGTTTTTTTTAATTAATATTTCCCTTTTCCTTCAAATCGTGTCAGTAGGCAATACGATTGTATCGGAAAGATATGATTATATCCCTTGTATTGGGATTTTTATCATTACAGGTGTATTGATATACCATCTTTATAATAAAGCTAAAAGAGATATCAGCAAAGTATTTATTATGATTTTATTTACAGGTTTTGTTATATTTCTTTCCATAACTACATGGCAACGAAATAAATTATGGGGAAATGATATTAAACTATTTACCAAACTGATTGAAAAATATCCTGAACACGAGCATGCTTATTTCTCCCGCGGCAGTTCCCGAATATTAAGGGGAGATTATAAAGGTGCAATTGAAGATAATAATAAAGCATTGGAAATATATCCTATGTATGTTGAAGCATATCATAACAGGGGATTAGCAAGGTTTCATCTCAGGAAGTTTGATGAAGCTGTTAAAGATTTTAACAAGACACTTGAGATTAAGGATGACTTTATTCTGGCTTATATGAATAGGGGCAGGGCAAAACATGAACTAAAAGACTATAAGGACGCAATTGATGATTTTAATAGAGTGGAAGACCTTAATGACGGGTTTGTGCTTAACTATTTTTACAGGGCCGAAACAGAAAAAGCAATGAAAAGATATTCGGATGCCATAGAAGATTATACAAGATCCATAGAACTTAATCCCGGATTTGTGAAAGCTTATTTTGAGCGAGGAACGCTTAAGTTAAGAATAAAGGATTATAAAGGATCAATAACGGATTTTGATAAAGTGATAAAAGGCGGGAAAAACTATTATTATGTTTACTATAACAGGGGCTTAGCCAAACAAAATATCAATGACCTGCCTGGTGCAATAGAGGACTTTACCAGTGCCTTGGAATTAAAACCCAGATATTATCATGCATATAATAACCGGGGGATCATTCATTATAAATTAAAAAAATTTAATTCTGCGATTAGTGATTATGATAAGGCAATAGAAATAAATCCCGGTTTTGCAGATGCATTTAAAAACAGGGGCATTGCAAAATTTATGCAGGATAATATTGATGAAGCCTGCCGGGATTGGCAAAGAGCGTATGATTTGGGTGATATAGATGCGGGAAGATATATTCGCGAAAATTGTAAGTAGTGTAGTCCGACAAATGAATGTTAAAATAAAAAATCTGCCAGTAATTGCATTGGGTATAATCCTTCTGCTAACAGCTATTATATATTCCAATACCTTCTTTAACGGTTTTGTAAACTTTGATGATAATATTTTGATTTATAATAATGATAGTCTCAAACTACCTCTTTCTGATCTTATAGGATTGTATTTCAAAGAACAATTTGCAGGACATTATCATCCTCTTACAATGATAATGTATTCTCTGGAATTCAAATTGTTTGGTGCAAATGCAATGTATTATCATATAATTAAACTTGTTACACATCTTATTAATATAGTTCTGGTATATGTCTTGTTCAGGGAGATTACTTCGGAATATTATACAGCATTGTTAGTATCGGTTTTGTTTGCTGTTAATCCGATGAATGTTGAAGCAGTGGCATGGATATCAGCACTGGGAACAACCTTATACTCATTATTCGGTCTTGCTTCAGTGATAAGTTATATTTATTTTCTTAAAAAAGATAATAACAAATTATTTCTGTTAATTTCAATATTCTTTTTTTTATGCTCGGTATTATCAAAATCATCTGCAATAGTAATACCATTGTTATTGATCCTGATAAGCTATTACATAAGAAGAAAAATCAATAAAAACTTAATATTTTCCCTGCTGCCGTTTTTCTTATTATCAATAATTTTCGGGGTAATTGCCTTATTGTCAGCGAGTTCCTTTGGTTCGCTTGAGCTTGCAGATTCAGATGCTGAAGGAGTTGAAAGATTTTGGCTGGCTTGTTATTCAGTTGTTTTTTATATCTGGAAATTATTCCTGCCTTTGGATCTGTCAGCTATCCATTTCATGCCGGAAAAGAGTAATGGGTTTTTACCTCTTGTTTTTTATATTTCCCCTTTAATTATTTTATTATTGATTTTAGTAATCTACAGAGTAAAAAAAATAAGAAAAGATCTGGTTTTCGGATCACTGTTTTTTTTAATTAATATTATTCTTGTTATACATATTATTCCGGTAGGAAATACCCTGGTTGCAGAAAGGTATTCCTATGCTGCTTCTCCCGGAATCTTTTTTATTTTGGTAATATTACTGAAATATATTTTTCAAAAAAAGATATCCTTTTCGGGATCAGTGCCTGTATTTATAATGATCATTGCAGGATATACAGCGTTTTGCTCTGTTTTGACATGGAATAGAAATAAGGTATGGGAAAATGGAGTGACCCTTTATGCGGATGTGGTCAGGAAATATCCTGATAAGTGCCATGGGTACAGGGGGCTGGGTAATGCATTGATGGAAAGGGGTGAAACTAATAAAGCTATTAAGTTTTTTAACAGGTCGGTTCAGCTGAGACCTAATGCAGATGCCTACTATTCAAGAGGGATTGCATGGAAGAAAATCAAGAATTATGATTATTCTATCCGGGACCTGAAACACGCAATTGAATTAAAACCGGATTATGGTAAATATTATTATGAACGTGCTGTTATTTTTATGAAAATCAAGAAATATCCTCAGGCAATAATAGAATATAAAAATGCAATAGAAAAGGGCTTTGATAATTTCTTTGTGTATTATAATCTGGGAAATACATATAGGGAAATCAGAAAATATGAGGAGGCAATTCTGATGTATGATAGGACTATTGAGAAAAATCCGGGATTTTCGGATGTATATAATAACCGAGGAATAACAAAATATTTCATGAAGGATTTTGTGGGAGCAATTAATGACTACAATGTCACAATAAATTTAGATAATGATTTTGCAGATGCATATTATAATCGTGGAGTAGCACGATACAGTATAAATGATACTGACGGTGCCTGTGATGACTGGCTGATCGCTTCAGACCTCGGACATTTGAATGCTGAAAAAATTTTAAAAAGATATTGTAAATGAAAATATGAATCATAATCCGAAACATAATGAATCTTTAATTAATGCCTTACTGAAAAATGTTTTTAATATTAATATTCCCGGCAAAGAACTAAAAATATATATCATTTTTATAGTTGTAATATGTACAGTGGCTATTTATTTCAATTCTTTAAATAATAACTTCGTGAGTCTGGATGATAATGTATATGTCTATAATAATTACCTGTTTAACAATTCTTTATCAGATAATCTGGCATATTTTTTTACGAATCAATATAATGGTCATTACCATCCGCTTACTATGTTATCCTATGCTTTTCAATATAAATATTCCGGATTGAATGCAACGCTTTACCATCTTTTTAATCTTGTATTTCATATTCTGTCAGTAGTAATAGTATTTTATATAGTATATAGTTTTATCAGAAGAATAGATATTGCTGCTGTTGTGACTTTGTTATTTGGTATTCATCCTATGAATATAGAAGCTGTATCATGGATATCTGCCCGGGGAAGCGTGATGTATTCGTTCTTTTATCTGACGGCTTTATTATGTTATATATATTATCTCAATAGTAATGGTAAATTAAAATACTTGATATTCTCTCTGATTTTATTTATTCTTTCCATGCTTTCTAAGTCTGCTGCTGTTACTCTTCCGATCTTATTTATTTGTATTGATATTTATTATAAGAGAAAATATGATAAAAGGACTGTTCTGGAGAAAATCCCGTTTTTCCTGTTATCAGTTGTATTTGGAATGATAGCACTATATTCAGCTAGGGAATTTGGTTCCTTATTTATGGCAGAAGATAAATATTCGGGATTTGACAGGTTGTTTATGTTGAGTTATTCAATAGTGTTTTATCTGAAAAATTTCTTTTATCCATCCGGGTTTACTGCCATGCACTTTAATCCATCCAAAACTGACGGGATGCTGCCCTTCGAATATTATATTGCCCCTTTTATTATAATAATTATAATCGGAATTATTGTATTTTCGAAAAGATCACGTAAGAATATGGTTTTCGGATTAGTCTTTTTCCTGATATCATTATCTGTTTTTTTACAGGTCTTACCGGTAGGAAATACCATTTTTTCAGAAAGATATGCATACGTTCCTTATATTGGACTATTTATCATTATGGGTAACTATATAAATACAATACGGAATTTGAAAATAAAGTCTTATAGTATTGCTAAAAAATATCTGTATTTTATTTTAATGATTTACATAATGTTTTTATCTTTTACTGCATGGAAGAGAAATGAGGTGTGGAAAAACAGCGTTACACTGTATTCTGATATGATAAAAAGATATCCTAATGATTATTATGGATATTACGGACTGGGGAATGCCAGAATAGCTGAAAAAAAATATAATGAGGCACTGAATAATTATAATAAAGCGCTTGATCTAAAACAAAATGCGAAGTCGTTTCATGCAAGGGGTGTTGTAAATAAATACTTAAAAAGAGTTGATCATGCAATTGCTGATTATAATATGGCAATAAAACTTGATCCTTATCTTATTGAAGCATATTATAATCGCGCGATCCTTTATTTTGAATTACAAAATTATAACTTATCGTTAAGTGATTATAATATGGCAATTAAATTTAAACCGTTATTTGCAAAAGCATATAATAACAGAGGCAATACGAAATTTATGATGAATGATAAAACAGGTGCCTGCAATGACTGGCAAAAAGCTCTGGAGCTTGGATATATGGATGCTGGGAAAGTGATAAGTAAATATTGTAAATAACCTTCCACCTTATATCATATATTAATTTTTATTAAAAAATAGCTATATTTCGAATTTACATATTACCTTAACATGCAAAGAAAAATATTGATTACAGGTGTTGCCGGATTTATAGGCTCTAATTTGGCGAAAAGATTGCTTGAACAAGGGCACAAGGTTTATGGTATAGATAATCTCAGCTATGGCAGCCTGTCAAATATCAGTGAGTATAAGGATAATCCGGATTTTGTATTTATTAATGGGGATGTGACTGATTCAAATTTACTTGGGGATCATTCACCGGATATCGTTGTACATCTTGCTTCACAAAAGATACCACGATATTCTAACGCATTGAGGACACTGACTGAGAACCAGCAGATGCTGAAGAATGTTGTTGACCTGTGTATCAGAACTAAGAGTAAACTGGTTTTCGCATCTACATCTGATGTTTATGGCAAGAATACAAAAATGCCTTTCAGTGAAGACGCAGATCTTGTTATGGGACCAACAACCATAAAACGATGGTCTTATGCATTGTCAAAAATATATGGTGAACAATTTATTATTGCCAATAATGATGAGAACGGACTGAAATACACAATAACAAGATTCTTCGGCTCATACGGTCCTAACCAGAATCTGACCTGGTGGGGAGGCCCCCAGTCTGTGTTCGCAAATAAAGCGTTTGCTAAAGAACCTATTGAGATCCATGGCGATGGACAACAGACACGTACTTTTACATATATTGATGATACAATTGACGGGCTATTAAACTGCGTGTTGGATAGAAAAGCACATAATGAAATATTTAATATCGGTTCCAAACCTGAGGAGGAAGTGACAATACTTGAACTGGCCGAATTGATCTGGAGAATTATAAACGGAAAAAATTCTGAGCCTGATCTGAAATTTATTCCTTATTCTGATTTCGGGCGCTACGAAGACGTAAGAAGAAGGGTGCCTGATCTTTCAAAAATTAAAGAATATTTCGGATATTGTCCTAAGGTGAAACTTGAAGACGGACTTAGAAAGACCATTGAGTGGCAAAAGAAAATAATGGGAATATGACAGTTTATTTTCTTATACCTGTTTATAATGAAGAAGGAAATATCCCTGCTCTTTTTAATGACCTTGTAAACGCACTGCAGGAAGAGAATAAATTCTATCTGTTCGTTGACGACCATTCAACAGACAATACTATTGATCTGATTAAAAAAACGTTTTCCAATACATCTTTTACAATACTGGAAAAAGAAAAGAATTACGGTCCCGGGCATTCATTCAATATGGGATTTGAATGGATCCTGAAAAATTCTGCTGATGATTCTGACATTATTGTTACAATGGAGGCCGACACTACTTCCGACATAAGCATATTACCTCTAATGAAAGCTGTCTCAGACCTTGGTTATGAGCTTGTGCTTGCATCGGTTTATGCACAGGGCGGTGGATTTGAAAGAACAAATTTTTTCAGAAAGGTAATTTCTTTCTTTGCAAATATGCTGTTCAGATTCTTTTATAATGTGAAAGTCCTTACACTAAGCTCATTTTACAGGATTTACCATATATCCCTTTTAAAGAAGATAAAAGAAAAATATCCCGTGCTGATCTCAGAGAACGGATTTATTTGTATGCTGGAAATATTAATGAAAGCAGTGAAGGTAGAAGCATGCATAATTGAAGTACCAATGAAACTCAAATCCGATAAAAGAGAAGGAACGTCAAAGATGAAAATCCTGAAGAACATGTTGCAGTATTTCAGGTTCCTCTTTTTCAAAAAGTTATAACAGATAAATTAGATAAATTAGGGACAGCCCCCTATTTATTAATATACAAATATTATAATTATGCCAAGAATACCCAGATTAGTTGTTCCGAATATTCCTCATCATTGTACCCAAAGAGGAATTTATAAGCAAAATATTTTTAGAAATAACAAGGATAAAGAAGAATATTTGTTTTGGATTAAAAGATATAGTAAAGAATATGAAGTTAAAATATGGTCCTATTGCCTTATGGATAATCATGTACACTATATAGTTGTGCCAAAACATGAATATTCGTTAAGTAAAATGTTCAATGTTGCACATATGAACTATACACAATATTTAAATAAAAAACTTAGAAGAAACGGTCCTCTGTGGGAATCCAGGTTTTATTCATGTCCTCTGGACGATGAACATCTTTATGAGGCAGTTAGATATGTTGAGAAAAATCCTGTTAAAGCAGGAATTGTCAGAGAACCTGAGAATTATAAGTGGTCAAGTGCAAATGCGAGAATCAGAAATTTAAATGATGGTATAATCACGAAATCAATACCGTTATACAAAGAAATTATGTCATGGAAAGAGTATCTTTTAGAACCAGAACACAATGTGAAAATTAGTTTTATAAAAAAATCAACTAAAAGCGGGAGACCTGCAGGTAATAGAGCATTTATTAAAAGAATTGAAAAAATAACAGGTAGGAATCTTAAACAAAACCCTGTGGGGAGACCAAAAAAATAGGGGGCTGTCCCTAATAAAAAAAAATGAAGATCAAAAATTCGGAAAAGCGGTTGAAGATGTTCTGGGGCAGGGTGGATGAAAAGCATATCCTGTCCTTTCTGCCTTTTATCAGGGGAGAAAATGTTCTTGATGTCGGTTGCGGGAACGGATCCACTACCGGTTATCTGGCAGAAAACGGGGATTTCAGTTGTATTGGGATTGATGATGATAAGGAAGAGATTGCGCTTGCTAAAAAGCTTTTCCCTGGTTGTGACTTCAGGGTTATGAATTGTGAAGAACTGGAATTTGAGGATAATTATTTTAATACAATAATACTCAGGGATGTGTTGCATCATCTGTATGAAGATGCAGATTTTGAAAAGGTCAAAAAAGAGCTGCAGCGTGTTTCTGCAAATAACGGAAGATTAATTATACTTGATCCGAATATTCATTTTATCCTGAAGATGATGCGATTAATTTCTTCTCATAGAGATGCCGAATGTAAATATGAAACAGCATTAGAGATAATGGGCGATATTGATTGCAAATTAATACATAAAGATTTTAATACTTTATACAGTCTTCCTCTGAGCGGAGGTTATGTTGGTATCAATTTTGTTCCACAGGTAAAAATAATTCAGGATATTATTCTTGGATCAGAAAAATTTTTTGAAAAACTGACTAACAAGCTGAAGCTGGGACGGTATTTTTGCTGGAGGTATCTTATTGTAGGAGAGTATTTTATAGATAGAAAATAGGGGGCTGTCCCTAATTTAATCAATAAAAAAAAGCTGTCCTTTTCAGACAGCCTTTTTTTATTATCAATTTTTATTTTATCACAACCATTTTTTTGGTTGCCTGGTATTCGTCTGCATGTACTGTATAGTAATATGCTCCGCTTTCGAGGTTTTCACCGCTGATGGTTATTTTATGAGATCCCTGTGTTTTCAAACCTTCGTTTATTTCCATCACTTTTTTACCTGTAATGTCATATACTTCGAGAGAGACATTTGCAGGTTCGGAAAGTGAGTATGAAATATCAGTGCTTCTGCTGAACGGATTCGGGAAGTTCTGGTTTACGTTCAGTGTTTCAGCAGATATCTCATCAACAGATGAAGGAGTCCTGTACATATTAAGCCTGATAAAAGGAATAACTTCAGTATATGAATCATATTCATTTACACCTTCAAGGAAGGCAGTGGCTGAATTATTGAAATAGTGTATTGCAGAACCGTCGCCTCCCAGGTGCAGGCGTGTTGTGCCGTCTGCATAATACATGTGAGCCATTGCAATATACTGGTATCCTCCGGTTATTATTTCTTCATCGTCGCCGTATGATAAGAACGGGATCTTTACCCATTCCCTGATATCGTCTTCGGAAACAACGTATTCATCTGTTTCGATCTGAAGGACAGTGACCTGATTTACATAGTCCCAATAGTACAATTTGCCGATTATTGTTGTTCCGGCATCAGTGTCATCATGTATCCACATATCCAGGGAGGATACTGTGTCAGCATTAGGTATCCAGAATACCACACCGACGCCGTCGCCGGGGCCTCCTGTTGTATAGTGGTCGGGTCCTGAAGATCCGGTAAGCTCCCTGTCACGGGCAAATACCGAATCATTGACAATTAAAGTGTAAGTGTCTTCATTCGTTGCCGGTGCCTCATCTGTTTCGTCCTGTGAAAGCAGATAGTCGAAATTATATATTCCGATATCCGCAGGCAAATAAAGATCGCCCGGGGTAACAGCCATATACATTGTATCTTTTGTAAACGGTACCAGTGAGTCCTTAACGTCGCTGGTCTGATCGAAAATTGAAGATCCGCCTTCGGGAACGACATCTGTGGAAAAGCTGATATTATGCTGTGTGTTCAGTCCGTCCCCATAAATAGCTACGCCCAGGGTGTCATAATACATTTGCGACTGGTCAATGCCGTCAATAACCTGGTTAGACGGGATGTATGTGTATATACCCATGTTTGTAGAGTCGTCAAATACGCAGCGGGCAAATACCTGGTTGATCCTTAGTTCATCATAAGCGCCTTCAATTATTGCCACGTCATCAATCATCCAGCCATAGTCCCAGTCACCTTTAAAGAAGAACCTGAACCATACTTGTGGTTGGTTTGCAGCAACAGAACTGATGTTTAATACAATGTCCTCATAGGTCTGTACTTTAACTTCAAGATCATTAACCACAAAATCTGTCCAGGTAGCTCCATCATCAAGGCTGATACCTACATAAACGGTATCTTCCCATCTCATATAACTCTGCTGGAACCTGATAGCAACATTGTCATGACCTGTAAGGTCAATGGGATCTTTTATTCCTATACTTGCCAATTGCAGTGGATCACCAACAGCTCCTATCGCGTCTGAGTTAAGAAGCGCATAACCTGATTCCCATGTTGATGACTGTATCCTGCCTATTCTGTAAAGCGGCGGATCGGGATCAGCAGTAATTACCCAGTTCTGGTCATCGTCAGAATCGTTCCAGATTTCCCAGTCCGACGCATTTGCAGTATCAAGACTGTTAGACCATATAGTATCGCCATAGATCCTGGTTCCGTCAAGATCCCTGTCAATAACTGACATTGCACCGCTTTCTCTTCCCCATTTGGCTTTTTTTACCGGATTCCTTAATTGCTGGGCAAAAGCAGCGGTAACAAATACTATTGATAATAATAAAATAGTAATCCTTTTCATAAGCTTATTAATTTTAGGTTATTAATAGATACATTTTAATATTACAAAATTAATGTTAAGATGTTAAATAGCAAAATAATATTAATTTGTTTGTATAAAAAATTTTAAGATTCATCGATTTTGTTAAGATCTTGTAAAAATTGTTATATTATCAGATTCGCCGGAATTATCTGATAATTACTATCTTTTGGGCAAAGATACGGTTGCCTGAAGTAATTTTCAGAATATATGTTCCTTCGCAAAGATCCCTGGTGTTTATTATTGCATGATCTTCTAAGTCCCTGATATTCAATATTTCTTCTCCCATCATTGTATATATGGAAATACCGGCATTGCCGGAAAAATATATTCTTATACGGTCTAAGGCAGGGTTTGGGAATACCCTGATAACTTCATCATTTTGATTATCTTCGATACTGCTTGCTGCAATAACTTTGATCTTTTTGGTAAAAAAGTCGGAGCAATCAGTGCCGATATATGCCGTAAGAATAACATTAAAGTTGCCGGGTTCTGTGAAAGTATGTGATGGATTCTGTTGTGTGGATGTGCATCCGTCGTGGAAGTCCCAGAACCATGCATCCGGATTTCCGGTGGATATATCGGTAAAGAACACCTCTCCTGAATCGAACAGCCAGACAGTGTCGGTACTGGCAGTAAAGGCAGCTTCCAGTTCTGTAATTACCGGATCATTTGCCATGTTTGCCCTGATCAGGAATGTGAACTCCATACCGTAGGATTCGTTGGTATCCCAGGGATTGCCTGCAAAGGATACCCAGGTTGTATTGGGAAAGAAATTATTTTCAGTGATACCGACAGACATATAGTTATTATCTGTTTCTTTCACTCCGATAAAGTATTTGCCAGGTGGTAATACCACACCTCCGCATAATACCGGCAATGTTATCCATCCCGGATCGCTTGTAAGAGTGGTCTCAACTGTTGAGGTGATAATACTGACCGGAGTATATTCAAAGTCATAGATATCGACAGACATTATTTCTCCCGGAGTCTGGGAACCGGTAAGATAAACTGAAACGGATGTCAGTGTGTCTTGTTCATAAAGCCTGAATACCTGCCCCAGTGTGCCTGCCGATCCCTGTCCGAAGCCAAGAGATCCTGTAGGTGTACCATCATCTCTTGCATATACTGAGTCTGATATATAGATCATCAGTGTATCGTTATTATTTGCAGGATCAGCATCACTGCTGAGACTGGTACTGAAAGCAACCGTATAATCACCTGTGTGTTCAGGTTCGTAACCGGGCGAAATTGATACATCGGTAGAGTTTCCGTTATCCAATGGCAGGATGATATTCCCGATCCCTGAGTATGAATCATCCTCTTCAACAGATACATTAACAAAAGTGGTGTTTACAAGTGTTGCACCGAGGTTTTTGACTGTTGCTACAAAATTATATTCATGAACCTGTTCTACAGGTACAACAGAGTACTGCGAATTATGGGATCCTTTTACATGCAGGTCAGGAATAGTGGGCAGGGCATAGGGATATACAGTAATACTGTCGAGAATAAATTGAGCGCCGTCAATACCGGTATATTGAAATGCGAGGTTTATGTCCTGACCCTGATATTCAGAGATATTTATTTGAGAAACATATCCGGTATATGATTCCCATGGCCATTCGATTCCTGAATTAATTACAAGTACAGAATCATCTTCCACCCATATAGGATCAGACCAGTTTGCTCCGCCATCAGTTGACACCATGATATTCAGGTCACAGTTATCATAAGGATCAACGCTCCAGTATAAACTGCCCATCCAGAAGAACGATAATTTAATGATAGTGTCGGCTGTGTATGACGGAAGGGATATCGTTGGTGAGATAAGCCACTCGTCCTGCAGGAGAAGGTCACTGTCATAGAATACCTGTGCATAATGATTCCCGGGATTGTTATAGTCTTCTCCCTGGTGCCATTCCTCGTATTCTTCGCTTTCAGGCACTGAAAGTATTGTCCATCCGGGTAGCCACAACTCAAAATCTTCTACAAATAGTGCATCATGGCCTTGCCCTCTAACTGAAATAATTGCAGAATCATTATTTATTGTTGTTATAATAAATACTGCACTGTCAATTTCTTCGTCAACGGGCGTATATGTAAATCCGAACAAAGCCGTATCCCCGTTTGACAGTTCTATCTGTTCATTTATATTCACTGAAAAATTTGTCTGCCCCAGATCTGTTATATTTGCCAGGCATAGTGTCCCCAGTCCCAGGTTGGTAATAGCAATTATATCTCCGGAATAATTAGATGTGCCAATTGCTTTCCTTCCGAAGTT
>Ga0180433_10005616_pt1 | contig 16845 bp, 14 predicted proteins | sample SS_ome_8_FD_132980 | JGI IMG/M metagenome (GOLD analysis project Ga0180433, IMG submission 132980) | Hypersaline lake sediment archaeal communities from the Salton Sea, California, USA - SS_1_D_1 metaG | ecosystem: Environmental > Aquatic > Non-marine Saline and Alkaline > Hypersaline >... | reverse complement strand
ATCTCCATTCTCAAGATACCATCAGCTAAGCTCATCATCGCGCCCAGATCTTCCTCCTTACCACATCCCTCATCCATCAGGGCTAATACTGAGTTTCCTTCAGAGGCAAACTTGGATAGAAACAGCCGCATAAACTTCACTACTTCCATGCCGCTGAACAAGTACGGAGAGGTAAGCGAATCGAAGGCAAGCAGGGTGTCTTTTTGCCCGACTCTGTCCTGCAGTTTAGTAATAGCGATGCTCAGGCTATTTAGGTCAGCGCAATTGGCATACACCGTATCATCACGCTGACCGGTCGTTAGTCCGACTGTCTCGGTGAAGGCGTCAACAAAGCTCAACCCAACCATCTCACCTACGCCTCTTTCACGCAAGAGGTCTATAACCTCAGCGGAGCGTTGCTCACTGGTGACAAAAATGACCGGTCTATCTAAAGCCAGCGCATTAAGAACAGTTTGATGGCAAAAGGTGGATTTCCCCGCGCCCGGGGGTCCAGTAAGCAAGACCAAGCTTTCTCTAGGTGCCTCCTGTATCTCGGCTAACGACATCTTCACTTCCTTACTTGAAGACAGTCAGGGTAGGATACACCTCTATGCCATTACTGGTGATATTATAAGGGCGTGGTTGGTTGTCAACCTCCAGTCCACGCATTTTCTCTACCTGAAATATCCTCGTTAACCTGTCGTCCTTCACCACGGTGCGCAACAGGATAACCCCTTGAGCCAGATACTCTTCGAATTGGTGTTCTCTGTCCAGGCCTGTGCCTCTTAATTCTGAGATTAACAGATTGGTGCAGCCAGTTTTCCTGAAATCGGCTATCAGGTCTCTCATAGCGTATATACGCTCAACTTCGTCGGGGTACTGGAGCGTGAAGATGGTAATGGGGTCGATGACCACCCTCCTGGCTCGAACCTCTTCAATACCTTCCCTGATTGCTTCCAGTAGCTTAATTAGCTTGAACTCCTTCATTCCCAGCTGGATTAGACCAGCTTTTTCCGAGGATGTTACTCGAACGGGAGAAACATTGATGAAGGCGAGTTTTTTCTCCTGTTCAAGTTTGCTAAGGTCCCATCCGAATTTTGACATGTTCTTTTTCACATCCTCAGGGTCCTCATCCAGCGATATATAGATTCCAGGCTCATTGTATTCCGCAGCTCCTCTATACAGGAACTGGATTGCGAAGGTAGTCTTCCCGCTACCAGGTCCCCCGGCTACCAGGATACTATGGCCTCTCGGTATTCCTTTTTCACCGAGAATTTTGTCGGCACCAGCGATGCCTGTCGAGGTATAATCGTCATTCATATCCACCTCCAAAACCATCAAGATAATTTTCGGGCTCTATTCAATTATAAATCCTATGCGAAAATATCACAATAATGAGAGGACCTCTTCAAGAAGTTCTGTATCCAGAAGTGACTAACTAAACATCTTCACGAGAACAAAAAGGCATCCTGCGATGGTTAATGTAATAAGGTGACAAAACGAGTTATTGTGCAACAAACTAGGCAATCATTGAGTATCGAACAATGTGGACTTATGTCTATCTGTGTATCTTCGCTCAGACTAACAAGTACCCAAAAAACTAAACGCGATAGCAACTATTCCATTTTCTGCACGGGTTCAATTTTTCCTACCATGGCGTCATCCTGCACACCCGTCCGTGGGTCGATCGGCGAATGTATGTTATAAATGAATCCACTCGAACCATAACGACTATACATCCCACTCTCGGAATGGCTGCTCTCAATCGCGACATGTACAACCTCACCTGCAAAGAGATGCCAGTAGCTTCCGTCATGCAACGGCCTGTGCCAGTTAAGACGGCACTCCAAATTAAGGAAACATTCCTTGATTCGAGGGGCATTCACTATTTGGCTTGACTCTATCGTCAATCCGGAAGCCGTAATCTCATCGACTTCATCAGCGTTGTTTTTAATAGTCTCATAGCATCTGTCAAATTCGCCTATTCCGGGGAAATTTACTACGAAGTCTCTATCCCTTAAAATGTTTTTATAGGTGTGTGTGTCATTCATGATGGAGAAGATAACGTAGTATCCACCGGCATCTCCTGTATACATTGTCCATGCTTGCAGGCAGGCATTTGGAAGTCGATTCTCCTTCCAAGTAGTGATTACACTTATGGTTTGAGGAATCGCACTGATATATTCAACCCAAGAGAATACCCTAAATTGCCTGGTCCATTTTTCTTCGAGATTCATAGCTCTCGAATTCAATTCATATTTCATTGGATGCCCTCATTATATACTGAGAAAGCTTCAACATGCCATAGAATGTATCAGATCTTTTCAAATATTGGTTACCATGTTATGAGAATCACAAGACGCTAGAGGGTTGGTTTTATCGGCTCTGCGTGCTGGTTGATATGCTGTTTCTTGGCTCGCTGTATTTGCCATATTGATTTAGATACGTTCCTCGTTTCTGTGGAGCAGGTGCTTAACCCGAAGCTAAAAGGGAAGCCGGTAATCACCGGCGGATACCCTAAGCAGCGCCGCGTGGCTTCAAATGCCGGAGGAGGGTTCTTCCAGAGAACGGGGTTTTTGAGAGAAGATGGTATCCAGCACAGAAGTTTGCCCACGCAATAGTAAACACGGCACTGGAGAGCGATACTCTATTCAGGAAAAGTGAAGTCAGGTTCTACTTAGGCAGCAATACGTCTTTAGGTTTTTCTGAAGGTGGTCCACCACTTTCAGCCGGGTAATTCGTGATTCCTCCGGAGATGTTCTTGGCCGAGAACCCGTTGAGGCGAAGAGCACGGGAGGCATAATACGATCTCTGCCCCACTGCGCAGTAGACCAGTATTTCTCGATCACGCGGCATCTCGCTCACCCTGTCCCGAAGCGAATGAAGCGGGATATTGTAGGCACCCTTAATATGACCAAGACGGAACTCTTGAGGTTCCCGTACATCAAGAACGTATGCTTGTGGAGAACTCACATCCGCCCAGTGCGCTACCGGGGCATCCCCACGCAGAGCGTTAGCAGCTATCATGCCGGCAATATTGACCGGATCTTTAGCAGCGCCGAACTGGGGTGCATAGCATAGCTCAGCTTCTTCCAGATCAAAGACGGTCGCCCCTTTTTGGATAGCCATTGCAATCACATCTATGCGTTTCTCGACTCCTTCTTCGCCAACAGCCTGCGCGCCCAAGATTTTCCCGTCTTCCGTTGCAAAGATCAGCTTCATGGTGATCGGCTTTGCTCCAGGATAATAACCAACGTGATGGCCCGGGTGCAGATAGATCTTCTCGTAGTGCTCTTCTCTACCATTAAGTTTGCGGCGATCCAGGCTTTTCTCACTCATGCCGGTGGCGGCAACGGTAACATTGAAAACTTTACACACTATGGTGCCCTGGACGTCCCGAAACGTGGCTTTGCGATCCAAGATAACGTCTGCCGCAATTCTCCCCTGACGATTGGCAACGCCGGCCAGCGGAAAAAGACTCCAGTCGCCGTTCACGAAATTTCTTACCTCCACTGCGTCACCCACTGCCCATATTCGCTGGTCGCTCGTGTGCATTTGATCATCAACGCGAATGCCGCCCAGTTGTCCTATGTCCAGACCAGTCTCCCTGGCAAGTGCAGTCTCCGGGCGGACGCCTATGGCGAGCAGGACCATGTCGCATACATATCTACCTCCTGATTTGGTGACTACTGAAAGCGTGTTTCCTTTGGGATCTTGTTCGAATCCAGCCACACCGTCGCCCAGACAAAGGGAAACACCGTTTGCAGTCAGGTGTTCCTGTATCGGCACTGCCATCTCAGGATCGACGGGAGGCATAACCTGTGGGAGCATTTCAACTATGGTGACGGAGACGCCGCGCCTGACCAGGTTCTCAGTCGTCTCCAGGCCAATGAAGCCCCCGCCGACTACAACCGCCCGCTTCGCCTTCCTATCGGCAATTTGTTCCCTTATCTGACGACTGTCGGGGATTGTTCTCAGGCTGAATATGCCGGGCAGGTCGATGCCTGGAATGGGAGGCCGAACCGGTGCTGCTCCGGTAGCAAGCACCAGTGCATCATATTTCTCCCGATACACTTTGCCGGTTTCGCCATTCCTTACCTCGATTTCACGCTTCTCTCTATCGATTGAGCGGACCTCGCTCCGCAGCCTCACTTCGATATTGAATCTCTTTTTGAACAGCTCGGGTGTGGCAATGAGGAGGTCTTTTTCATCAGTTATGACATCGCCCACATAATAGGGCAAACCACAATTAGCAAAGGAGACATAAGGGCCACGTTCAAATATGATGATTTCAGCCTTTTCTGACATCCTGCGCGCCCGCGCCGCGCAAGATGCCCCACCAGCCACTCCCCCCACTATTAAAATTCGCGGTTTACCAGGCTGACGTTTTTCCTCAAGCTTATTGTCCATGATATCAACATCCTCCTTTGCTACTGACTAATTGGTCTCACTTGCAAGTATGTTACCATAATACGAGAAGGTAGACATAGGAGCTGGATTCTCAAAGCGGTATTGCCTGACCTGATATTGGTACCAATCCTGCTGAGCGAAGGCGCTAAAGGCGAAGTTACCAAAAGCCAAAATGCTGTCTGGAGAGAGCCCTATACAATTATCATCTCTTGGTCAATTCGGTTAGTGTGAGTGTGAGAGATTGTGGATTGAATCCATCACATCAATTATGTTGCTAATTCTTCCCCAATCCTTACTCTGCAATGCTTTCTTTAATTCAGTGATTACCCATGCATCGGTATCGCTTAAGAAACTGATCAGGTCTTCCTTCAACATAGGCCAGGATTCAACGATGGTATATTCCTTATCTGACATCTTTCGTTTCCTCCAAGACTATCAGTTTTTAGTATTCTAAGTTATCCGCCACAAATGCACAATATCACCATCAGGCATGTGGTAAACATAGCTCAACTGCCTGAGTTTTAATAACTAACAGGCAAATCTCTCGCCTTGAGTTGAGGTACGTCGCCTATGTGGTCAAGACAAAGAAAGGCGCAGCGTGAATCAGTGCAATATTCCAGCCCGGTGGAGTTGGCGATGTTTAAATAATTAGTGGAAAGGGTTGTGATCCTGGACGTCTGAAGGGAAGAGGTAACCTCTTTCTCCGATGTCCCCCCTTATCGATATGCCGATGTCGGTGTTGGGGGAAAACGCCAACAATTCCGCAAAGTTGGCTCCTATATAGTAATCTGAGTCCACAGTAACGGTGGTTGTAGCAGCAAAGACACTGGCAACAGTGTCCACATCGCCAGACCATTTGACAAAGTAGTAGCCCTCCTCAGGTATGGCGACCAAGTCAACCACCGCGCCAGCATCGTAGGTAAAAGTCCCCTCGCCGGGGACTACTACCTCACCTCCTTCAGTACTCGAGACCGTAAGGCTGCCCTGAGCAGGAGCACAACCTGCCATCGCAGTAATTAAGGCTACCGTAAGCAAAAAAATGCCAAACTTAGTCATGCATGTCAGCCTTTGTATACTATTGTAATACCATCGAGAGAATTGTCAATAGGTTACGGTATCTGAAACATATTATTGGGTTCGGGAGTTACAAAACGCTAAATCGTACAATTGAAGCCACTTGTTCGTTCCATCGATGAGTGGATGCTTAACAAATAATAGATTGATGTTAGGCAAGCGGAAATAAGTATAGACCCACCATTCGTGTCTAACAGGTCATTACCAGGCATGGCCTAATTATTCCGGGCTTCTTCACTCAGTCTGACTACCGTCGCGGTAGACTGGGCACTATCGTCGCCTCTGCCGCGCTCGAGCAAGGCTTCGCCATCGGTTTACAACAGGTGCATTGGACGTGTGATGCTAACAATTCCGGCTCGATCCGCACCGCTGAGAAACTCAGCCGAAAACTCTCAAAAGAATACTGCTAGGCCGTGCTGATCATGAATGAGAAGAGTAACATAGCCTTCTTTGAGTGGGATTACAAGGCTACAAACAACAAAGTTGTGTCAGCACCCACAGAAATAACCAGACGGGTAATCACAATAGGTAGCCCCAAGGGGGCTATGAACGACAACCAGCAGGAATCGTATGTGGATCAGGCCGGCTACAAAACGATGGATTATATCCTCTGGGATCCCGGTCTATGATTCGACAGTTGAAACAGGACGCTTACTTATGCACCTTCTCATACTTTGTTATTTTGAGTAGTTCGTTTGGATATCCTGAGTGAACTATGGCATAATATGTGAACGCAGCCGTCCAGGCAGTTATACCATGGTTAGAGTGACGGGAAGTATCAATTTCTAGGAGAAAGAACGGAGGTCTTACATGGAGCAGCCTCAGGCACAGGATGTCGCCAGGAGAATCATCGACAATGTAGGGAAAGTCATCATTGGTAAGTACTGGGCAGTGGAATTGGCGGTCACGGCCCTTCTGAGTCAAGGGCACATCCTCATAAAGGACATACCAGGGGTGGGCAAAACCATGCTAGGTAAAAGCCTGGCGCAGTCGATAGACGGCGTTTTTAGGCGGATACAGCTCACACCAGATATGCTTCCCAGCGACATCACCGGCGTGTATATTTTCAATCAACAGACCGGTGAGTTCATATTCCGTCCAGGCCCTATCCTGGGGCAAATCGTGCTGGCAGACGAAATCAACCGAGCTACTCCCAAGACCCAGTCAGCTCTTCTAGAAGCACTGGCAGAGCAACAGGTCACAGTGGACGGGATAACACACAGCATCGCTCGTCCCTTCATGTTAATTGCCACCGAGAATCCCATCGAGCACGAAGGCGTCTTCCCTTTGCCGGAGGCACAGCTGGACCGGTTCATGATGCGAATAGAACTAGGTTACCCTTCCTTCGATGACGAGATGCGCATTATCGATAGTCAGCGCATGCGACATCCAATTGAGAGCCTTGGTGTTGTTGTCAGTGCAGATGAGGTAAGGGAAGCGCAGGAAGTTGTCAAAGAGGTCTTCGTACATGAAAAACTTCAGCGCTACATAGTTGGACTAGTCTATGCCACACGAAAACACGATGATGTGATCCTTGGTGCCTCACCTCGGGCGTCACTGGATCTGTTCCGCTCTTCTCAGGCGCTGGCACTACTGAGAAAGCGGGACTATGTCATACCGGACGATGTGAAGGAACTGGCATCGGTGGTAATGGGGCATCGCGTAATTGGTACTCCTGCGGTCCGTATGAAGGGTATGCATGGGAGCCAGATTATTGAAGACGTGCTAGGGCATGTTCCAGTTCCCTGTGCTCGAGCTAGCGGTTGGATGGCCCGTGGTTGAGACCGACAAAATGTGGTTAGTATAGCATTGGCCTCACGCTCCTCCGGGGTGAAGATGTTCCTCAATAGAAGACGTATTGTATAGAGACGGTTGCCAACTAAAGGAAAAACGTAGTTAAGGCTGTATCCTTCTAAGGGGGGATAAACTAGGGGTCTGAGGCAGATGTGACTTATACAACAAATTGTTCAGGATTCCGAACGTTTCAAGTAGAATTTGAATGACAAGGCCCTGCGCAAGGCGCGCCGTAGCAGATGATTGCGCACCTGTGACCACGCCCTTGCGATATTGAATCTGTCCTCGATGTTCAAATCATGCTTACTATAGGAAACACGTACATAGGCACATACTATTTTGTCCAGGGCTGCTGATATTTCGGGCATTGCAGTTGCTAACCTATGGCCGTATTCTTGAGGTGTCAAATTCTCCCTCGGTCCCACCCCGCTTAATGCGGCCAGGTAGCCAATTCTCGCGTAAGCTACTCGCGGCTCTGACACCCGTCCCAGTAGGCGTCTCCAGCCCAACCAGATGACCGCACCAAACAATGCCAACCCCAGAGTTATTCCCAGTAGCCAAATATTCCAAGGATTGCCTGTCTCTATACGATCTGGTTCGATCGTAGAGTCACCAGTACCCTCGGGATCTTGTGTTGGAAGACTGAATTCTCCCCGAGTAATGACAGGGCGAACAGGGGTGGGCTCAAAGGGTATCCAGCCGTATCCTGGGAAAAACACCTCGGTCCAGCCGTGGCTATTATGTACAGCTAACGCATCAAGCCACTCTCGCCATAAAGGCGTTCCGCGCCCCATCATATCGCCAAGAACGTCTTGCTCCATCAGTGCGCCTGGACCGTACCCAACCACCATACGAGATGGTACTCCAGAGGCGCGTAATAGCACCGCCATAGCAGAAGCAAAGTACTGACAGTATCCTTTTTTCAGTTCAAACAAGAAGTAGTCAACGCCATCAGTGCCGTCAAGGGGAGCTTCTATATCCAGTTCATACTCTAGTGTGCGAAGATAATCACGAATTGCTATAGCCTTCTCATATGGGCTTTCCATATTGTTGGTCAGTTCCTGTGCCAGGTCTATAACACGCGAGGGCATAGTTTCGGGAAGCTGCAGGTATCTGTCCAGGATCCAACTTGGGTACTCGGTACCTGCCACCGACAAATCGCTTTCAGTTGCTGTCGACACACTTACCGTAGCCCGGTACGAGTCCCCCGTGGAGATTGGACCGACAGTGCGCACCGAAAGCGTATTCGCCGAGATCGGAACATCCCGTTCTACAGTGAAAGTAGCAACTCCTTCCACACCAGATACCCAGGAAACCAGCCTTACATCGTCAGGCAGAGCCAGCCTGATGTCGGACTCTGTCAGCGTGTTGTGAGAGATAGATGTCATTTCCCGTAGTCGCCAAGCCACTTCTCGCAGATCAAGTGGGAGGTTTTCTGCTTCCACAGCCAGGTCTGTTTCATCTCCCACAAGTGATATCCGGTAAATAGCAGGTTGCAGTACTTCTAGCTGATAATCAATTGACATGTCGCTGGGATGGCCACCCAGATATATTGGCTCTCCTGCTGCCACCGAGAATAGCGCCATGACACTGACCTCGATCTCTTGCCAATCCTGGAATTCTTCCTCCAGCTCTTGTTCAGCGGCCAATTCGGGAGACACCATCTGTGTATAACCGGTCTCCCATCCCTTGTACGTATAAACATCGTAGCTCCTCGCGCGCAAGTAGACAGGCAAAGGGCCTTTTACCATTAGAACAGATTCCCCTCCCAGAGTGGTGCTTCCTCCAAAAGGCTGGGTAGGTCCAAAGGAATGGCCGGAGTCTGTCTCTTCAGCGGGTAACCCACCAGCACATCTAGCAAACTCTTGGCCTATGGTTCTCACTGGCAAGCTTATTCTGTCCCATACTGCTGCGACTGGAGTAACCTTTGCTGATGTCGTGGGGAGCAAAGAAGCGACTAACACAACCGCCAGTACAAATCTGAAGGCATGAATCAGAAGCGGTAAATCGCGTGGAGAGCGCCGGACATTTCTGTGATCCCAGTCTTTTTTGCGCTCCAAAATGAATAGACGCGCTACCAAAAAACAAACTACAACCAGGTATAGATACAGTGGAAGCCTCTGCGCTCCGGGTGGAAGATTTGTGAGATTGATAACTATGACGATTCCACTGGGAAGCACTGCGCCCCATATGTTGTGCTTGCGGAAAAACGACCAAGAACAGAGGAACCCTGCTAGCCACGAGGTGAACAGAAGAAACAAGCTGAACGGCAATGTGTCACAGCTCACGTCACCGTTCACGACGCCCTGGCCCCATATGAAGAGACGGTTCCCGACCGCTGCATACCGGTCAAGGGTACTAGCACCTTCAACCAGGCTGGTAAGCTGATAAAAGCTAAGGTAGATGCCAAGGAGGATGCCTCCGATGGCTAGCAACCACCCGTTGAAGCGCACCTTGGCCAGCAAAAGGCCCAACACCAGCCCCGAGAGTGCCAAGAGATACAATCCTGGTGTTGGTACCCACTCCACGCTTCCCACCGACCGAATTGCCAGCATCACAGAGAGCAGTACAAGTAGGAAGGTCACCCACCCTTCCGAAGGGCCCTTGAGCATTTGCGGTGGAAGACTCTTGATGCGCCCCATCGGCCAATCATCAGCCCTGTTGAGCCGCCTCAGTGCCCAACCTATGCCTCTACTTGTTGTTTTTATTTTTGGTGGCATATCTCCATCCCATCATATTTCAGAAGCCGGTATCCTCTCAGATTTGCGATACTGCCTAGAAATGGGCAGGCCATCTGAGGTTATAGGTTGAGAAAGTGCATAAGGAAGCGAATCTCCTCTACGTACTACGTACGCTGGAATTCCGATTCCTGCAAGCTCCATTACGACTTCATCAAGGGATTCTTTCCCTCCGAAGCTCGCAGGGTCGACCAATACTACCGCAATATTGAGACTGTGGTACCTAAGTTCTCGTAGTACCGATATCCACTCGGTGGCAGTAGAGCAAGTAACGACAATAAGAGAGGCCGACCTGTTAAACTGTCCCGCGCTTTCTCCAAGTACCCCAGCCAATGTGTTGTCCCCTTCAGTCTTAGACAAGGTGAGCGTGTCCAGAACGCTGGACATCTGTTTGGTGCCAGCCCCCAATGGCAGCAGATATTCGTGATCGCCGTACGTTATCAGGCCGACCGACCGCTCCTCCCCGAGAGCAAGATAAGCCAGTGACGTAGTAATAGCCACAGCATATTCATCCGTTCTGTCCATTCCTTGACTGCAGTGAATTTCCCGCTCTAGGTCCAGAACAATCCACACGTCATTACCTCCCCCAGAGTCAAACTCCTTGGACATGAGTTGACCACTCTTGGCAGTGGATATCCAGTGGATTTGATTCAAGCTATCGCCCTGAATGTATTCTCGAATTGTAGATACATGGGGAGTACGAGTTCGAGAGCGATGCCGTATGGTTTCCTCCCCCAACCCCTCCGCCGCCAGAAAACGGAAATAGGGCAATTCAACAACAGGTGGCCGTATCACCACTTTGATAGGATTGTCTTGTATTATCTGTACTCGAAATAAACCCAATGGGTCGCTACTACGTGCCATTAGCGGGCCTATAGTGTAAACGCCACGGGCATGGCAGAATGTATGCATTTCTAACCACTTCTGTCCCCAAGCGCCAATCGTGGTGGCTATGCCCGAGACATTACCGGGCATGTTACCCATTTGCACGATTTCCACCAGGCCGGTTGGCAGACGGCAGTTATTGCGCACATGAACATACCATTTCATCGTATCCCCTACTTGCGCTACATAGGATTTGTTTTGCATCCGCATATCCAGACGCCACAGTGTCAGTCGGACATATACATAGCTACCGACGATAACCAGCGTCAGGAAATAGCTCACGCGATACAGGACGCCTTCGCCGGTAGCGATAGCGAAGAGGAATATGATCGCAAGGAGGAGTACCATCCCCCTTCCCCGGGGTGTTGTTTGGGCATGAAAACGCGAAAACATAGCGGTTACCATGTGCCTCCGACAACCTGTTTTACTATAATAATTGTAGGCTGCATTGCATGTTACGTCAAACCATAGCAGTTTAGCTTTTCCAAGAAACTGTGTTTTGTAATCTATGCTGTAACGCCCGCCGGACTATCTACCTACCTTTTTTGCGGCATCCAAGACATACTACGGTATTAAGAGGTGATAAAATGGTGAAGCCCGCAGTTGAAGCCGATTGGTCGTTCCATCGGCGAGTTGGCGCCTAACAAACATTTCATTTTCCTCCTTTATAAGAACATAAATGCACAGCACCTGAAAAGGTTGCATTACCTTATATAGATGGCGTGAAGTAAGTGGAAATGAGGATAGACCCAGCATGATTCTCATGTTAGACTCAACAGTAAAATAAGACCAGGAGGATACTATGGATGTAATTGAAGCGATAAAAACCAGGAGAAGTATTCGCGCCTTCAAGCCCGACTCTGTTCCTCACAAGGTTTTGCAGGAGCTACTGGATATTGGGCGCTGGGCACCATCGGGAGGAAATGTGCAGCCCTGGTATTTTGAGGTCTTGGCAGGTGAACCATTAGCCAAAGTAAAAGCGAGACTTGAGGAGAAAGCAAAAACATGGGATGGCCATGAATATGTGAATACCAATCCGGACATGCCCAGAACAGGACCTTATTCTAAGCTTTTAATGCCAAGATGGAAATCTTTCAAAACACTCACGGACGCCATCCGCTACCCTCCGGGTACTAAAGATATGGATGCAAAGCAACTTGAGTACCGGAAGAAGATGCTGCGTTTCTTTGACGCCCCAAGCGCAATAATTGTCTGTTCCGATGACCGTGGTTCCAGTGCCATAGTGAGTATCGGTGCGGTCACTCAAACCATCTGTCTGACTGCCCTTACCTACGGTCTGGGTACATGTATTATGGGTATACCTGTATTATGGCCTAACATATTTCGGGAGGTGCTTAATATCCCCAAAGACAGGGCTATCATAACATCAATAGCCATTGGCTATCCTGACCTCGATGCTCCCCTTAACACGTTTCCACGGCCCCGCGAGCCATTAGATAATTTGGTCGAATGGCATGGGTTTTGAACTTATTAAATAGCTTAGCTAATGTTCAAAGGTCCAAGTAGCAAAGGTGACAAGCTGAGTGTTTGTGGCAGCCTATCAAATAATTACCTAAAATCAACATGGAAGAATAAGGACACGGTATAGGGAATTACTGAAACCTGTCGCCTACTTTGCGAAATATAGAATGGGGACAACATGAACGTTTTTGTAACCACTCTACAGGCAGTACTTGCGCTCCTCGGCATCGGGCTACTGGGCTTCTGGATTATCGGTAGAAGACGTGTTCCATCCGATACACTGGCTTTTCTGCAATCATTAGCCATTGACATAGCCTTACCTTTACTGGTGATCGGCAATCTTATCACCAGTTTCTCGCCGCAAGTATATCCTGGATGGTGGCGATTTCCGCTTTGGTGGCTAGGTTTCACAGCCGTAGCGCTGGCACTATCACTGGCATCATCCTTCCTGGTAAGAAAGGAAATACGGGGTGAGTTTACCATCGGTCTCCTCTACCAGAACGGGCTTTTCCTTCCCATATTGATTATTGAAGGCCTTTTCGGCGGGGATAATCAGTATTTGGTACCTCTTTTTCTGTTTGTGATATTTCATCCTTCGGTGATATTTAGCACCTATACCCTGTTTTTTGGTAAGCGCATCCAAAGGGAAAAGCTCAACTGGCGCAGGATTGTGAATCCCGTGCTGGTGGCAACCGTCGTCGGGATTGTCATCGGCCTTGTCTCTGTCAATGAGCATATACCTGAGTTCTTAATCACTATTGTTAGGATGGTGGGAGCTATTACGATACCGATCATAATGCTAATACTGGGTGGGAATATCTATAACGACTTCATGTATAAAGCAGATAATAAGAGGAGGTGGTATGTTACGGAAGTGGTCAAGTTTGTTTTAATTAAGAACGTCGTCTTTCCACTCGTTTTTCTGGGTTTATTACTTTTACTGCACCCCGATTTAACCGTTGCTCTGATTGTTATAATTCAGGCTGCCGTACCGCCCATCACGGCAATACCAATCCTGGTTGAGAGATGCGGAGGAAATCGGCAAATAGCCAGCCAGTTTGTCTTTGCCAGTTTCATATTCTGCATACTCTCAATCCCGGTGGTTATTTATCTGTTCAGCAGATTCTTCCCGATTCCTTTCTGATTGTAATCAGTTAGTATAAGTCTCAACGATTTGATGCACCATCAACTGCAAGCCTTCACATGATACTCTTTCTGCTACCGGGAGGTGTTGCATAGGGAAAAATCAGGCCAAGTTAAATGCTTTCCGTGCAAGGGAGGAGGATTCTAAGAAGAAATTCTCCGCACGATTATAAAGGAAATCTGCGGCCCCACCAGTAATACCCTATTGCAGCGATGAATGCTACCAGTGCAATGGGTGCCCATATTAGTACGTAATCAAATGGAAACGCATCAATTAGCAATCCTCCTATTAGAGGCCCCACCGCTATACCTATGGTTTGGCTTAACCCGAAGAGTCCCATATATCGTCCCCTCTTATCCTCCGGAGATAGCTCCCCTATTACTGAGAGTGAAACGGGAGCATGTATGATCTCGCCTCCTGTAATTACCGCCATAGCTACGAGCGCCCATCCAAACTGTGTAATCCAACCTAAGGACAGATAGCCAAACACGTAAAGTAAGCTTCCAAGTATCAGGGCCCGGAATTTCGCTACACGCCTTAGAGCAGCAGTCACAGGGTATTGAAAGAAAACAACAATCAACCCATTCAAAGTAAGTAGTAGCCCAAATTGGGACTTAGAGAATTCAAGCATATCCACAGTGAATATTGATAAAGTACTGACCATTTGCCCCATAGCTATGAACAGCAGGATACTTATTACCACGAAAACCAAGAAGGGTCGGTCTTTAGCAATTGTAAGCATGCTACGAAAGCCTACCCCTTCACTCATTCGACGTGAAGACTCACGGATGAAAAAGAAAATAATGAGGAAAACGATACCACAGGCTAAAGGCGCGATCCCGAACAGCCAACCATATGGTAGAAAAGTCGCCAAATATCCCCCTATGGCAGGGCCGGCAGCCCAGCCCGCGTTAGCCCCTATACGGAGTATTCCATATGCTTCCGTCAGTTTCTCTTTCGGGGTGAAGTCTGCCACCATGGCTTGGATGACAGGACGTGTAGTAGTGAGTATTAAGCGACTGGCAACGTAGACCACGGCAATAGCCCACACCGGAGCTGAAATCCCAATAAGCGCAGCTAGTCCTGAAAACAGAAATACACTTACTAGAGTACCTATAAGTAGAATGGGACGCCGACCTAATCTATCTGAAAGCGCTCCCCCAATTGCCTGACTGGCGGCTGAGCAAAGCCCGGCAGCCAGTAGGATCGTTCCAACCAGTGTCATGGAAAGACCTCTATCCTGAAAAAGATACAAACTTAGAAACGGTATACAAATAGAGAAACCCATTGCTATGAAAAACTGAGTGGCAGTCACCAGCCATAGTTCAGGCCCAAATCGGTGGAAAACATTTCGTAACGAGCCGTTAACTTTTCCTGATAATTTCTCCATGGCCTGTGCAAAACACCTATTATAACCTTTTTGAGTCCACACGCATCCCAGTCCAGCCAATAATCCATGCCGCAGCTATGAGTGGAAGTAGCGACGATGACTGCCAGAATAATTCAGGACCGGTGAAGGAACCTGATTGTACCGGGCTCCATGCCCGCGCCAATATAGCTGAAGTTATTCTTTTCTAAAACTTGAATTGAAGCCTTATTATCAATATTTGTCTCAGCCTCGATGCGTTTTACGTGAGGCTGGCGCTTCGCCCACTTAACGATAGCAGCTACCATTTCCGTTGCCAAACCCTGTCCCTGAAATTCAGCAAGAACCGAATAGCCAATTTCAACTATTCCTTGTTCATCCGGAGGTCCTTTGAAACCGACACTGGCACAGAGAACCGGATCATCGGTATCGATTCGAACTGCATACCAGGCAAGCCAACCTTCCCATTCGGGATGCTCCTTATAAAGTCCGTAGATATAACCTAAAACGTCTCTAAGACTATCAGGGGGCCATGTGTCAGGCACTAAAACTCCCAAGAGTTTGGTGAACTTTGCTCTATCTCCAATTTCAGCCGCTACTAGAGCTTTTGTTCCTGCAACCAGCCTCAATCTGTCTGTCGTTTGAATTGCCATCCTGTCCCTAATCATTAAGGTACTATTATTAATTCCCCGCCAATTGCCTACAGGCAACAAGGGGAGTGGATAAATTCCAATTGCATCTCCAGTATAACACCTCGGCTCATATCACATTAGAGTCAATGTAATAAAGAAACGCGGTTCGAATTAGCCTTGCCTCAGTCTCCCCGGGATGCAAAATCAGGCCTGCCTGTTCTCTGTCAAAATATATCACCAAATTGCGGCTTTAAGAGTGGTTATGTATAATTGCTGCTAGCTTCTTACCCGCCAGTAGACAGATATCTGAATAAATTAGTTGCAATGTTATTAGAGAGGGAATGAATATGCAAGAAATAGTAGCCTACTGTGGAATCGTCTGTACCGAATGCCCGGCGTATAAGGCAACCCAACAAAACGATGATAAGGCCAGGGCTAAGGTTGCCGAACAATGGAGTAAACAGTTTAAACATAACTTCCAGACTGAAGATATCAATTGCAATGGTTGCCTGTCAGTCGGTGACGTACAGTTCGGTTATTGCAGTATGTGCGATATAAGAAAATGTGGTGTTGACAGAAAAGTATTAAACTGTGCCTACTGTGTAGATTACCCATGTGATAAGCTGAATAACTTTCATGCCCAGGTCGCTGAAGCTAAAGCCAAGTTGGAAGCTATCAGGAATAAGAAATAGAGTGCGTCCCACTTTGATCTCGGGGGAGAGATTACTATACTCTGTTCAACCCATTGACAACTGACTGGCTAAGGCATATTATGCCGACGATGATAACAGGGTAATTCCTCACCACTATAATGAACCCCTCCACACTAATTTCCACACAAAAACCGTCGCAATATTGCTTTTCGTCGTGGTTCAAGCAACATCCAAGTACAATTGTGGGCGGCACCATTACGCATGAATCAATGTCCGAATACACGTGCTTTTACCACTACATAGAAGGTAGCTAGACAACCATGCCGTTTCATAAATATTTTCTACACCGCTCTGGCGATACTCTGTCCCATCTGAACGAGGAGCAGGTGAACAGGAGCCTCAGAAACAGCATCTTTGACGGCGCGGCTTATTCCGTAATGCTGGGGCTAACGCAGAACTACATAACACCATACGCAATAACAATGAAAGCAACTACACAACAGATTGGTTTGCTTTCCAGTGTGCCCAACTTCACAATGGCAGCAGCACAGTTCGTGGCACCATCTCTCTCTGAAAGAATAGGGAGTCGAAAGGGTTTCATACTACCCATGGTCCTTATGCATGCTTTAACGTGGCTGCCGATTCTGCTCATTCCCTATCTGTTCCACACACATCAGGTTTGGTGGCT
>Ga0180433_10005615_pt1 | contig 16847 bp, 34 predicted proteins | sample SS_ome_8_FD_132980 | JGI IMG/M metagenome (GOLD analysis project Ga0180433, IMG submission 132980) | Hypersaline lake sediment archaeal communities from the Salton Sea, California, USA - SS_1_D_1 metaG | ecosystem: Environmental > Aquatic > Non-marine Saline and Alkaline > Hypersaline >... | reverse complement strand
TTCTAATTGTTTTTCTATTTTATTATCAGATTCTTCAGTTTGTTTCTGTATTACTTGCTTTAATTCTACAACTGTTTTTTGTAATTTTAAATCTTCTGGATTTGGTTTAATAAATTTATTATAAGTAAATAATAGAGAAACTACCCCTATAAATACCCATACTACTACAGTTGTTTTATAAATTATTGTATGAATTTTATCCAGTTTTTTCATAATGTCATGAGATTGATTATTAATAACCTCTGTACATTCATCTATATTGTCGGTGGATTCTTTGTTATGATCTTTCAATGATGTCCTCAAGTCATCAATTGGCAATGTTTCCATATATGTAGCAATCGTTTTTTGATTAGATAACATTTCTTTTAACGTAAAATGCATATCTTTAATAGCATCTCTCAGTGTATCAAATAATTTTATAATGACATTTTCTTCAGTCATTTAAAGTACCTCAATGTGATTATTTTTATTTTTTAGGGTTTTATCAATAACTATAGATTCTTTTTTTCTTAAACTATTATCTATCTTTAATTCATCCCTCCAGCTATGTATTCTCTCTTCTAAAGCATCAAACATCTCTTCTTCTTTCTTTGCAGCTTCTTCAATAGCGCGTTTAGACTCTGTTATATCAATAGCAACAACATTAGCTCCATAAACAATTTTATTATCATCTTCTAAAAACTCCGAAGTTAAAAGAAACCATCTTAACTCTCCGTCTTTTGTTATAACCTGACATTCAGTTGTTCTGTCAATAAATTTACCTTTATTTAAAGCAGCAAGTTGGTTACTCCAATTTATTTTACTTTTAATAGATAAAAAATCATCAGCTTTATTAGTTAACATTTCTTCTTTTGTGTATCCAAGCATATTACAAAGTACATCATTAACATATACAAGTTTTTTAGTTTTATAATCAACTTCAAATATTCCAGCATTAGTTGCTTCCACTAAGTTTTTATATTTTCTTTCGGTCATAATTTGTTTTGTTATGTCTTCAAATGATACAGTTATATTATTACAAGATGTTCTAAAGGCATGTATTTTAAAGCATCCCTTCATAATCATATCGTCTTTATAATCTCGAATTTCACTAAAATCTTCTCCCGTTCTTGCAACATGTTTATATATTTCAGGAACTGGAGTATTTTTTAAACCAGGAAATGCGTGCTCAATACATTGATTAATAAGTGGGGTGTGGTCTAAATTTAAAATTTTTTCTGCGGCTGGATTATAACCAGTAAATCTTAAACAATCACCTTCTAAAGTATAATTATGAAAACCAATAGGGGTGTGATTAATTACTTCTCTATACTTTTGCTCTAATTTTAATTTTTCTCTTTCTAACCGCCCTCTCTCATAAGAATACCTCAATACTCTAGTTAATGATTTACCAGAAAAATGTGGTTTTACTAGATAATCTTGTGCACCAAGTTTGACACACTGTAAAGCCATTTCTTCGTGAGCAGAAACTATAACCACAGGAATGTTTTTAGATTTTTCTGTAACTGATTTATAAGTAGCAACGCCATGACTATTTGGTAAAATTAAATCTAATAAAATAATATCTAGTTTACATTCTCCATCTACAAAACATTCATTTTCTAAATAATTTAAACCTTCCTTTAGAGTGCACATTTGAGTAACATTGAATTTGGTATGTTTATCCAACTTCAAATATTCAAGTGTTAGACCGGCATATGATATATCATCTTCGATATAAAGTATATTGATTGTTTCGATATCTTTTGACAACATCATTTTCTCCTGATTATTGTTCTTGTTTGACTGAAATTCTTGGCCCTTCAAAATTCCATTTTTTTGGTGAAGCTTTTTTTGTAGTCCCAATATCTTTTTTATCGCCTGTGCCCAGATCATTCATACTACCTTTACCTAAATCTTTTTTTGTTTCTTCTTCATCTTTACCTGGCGAAAATTTACGTCCCAAATTATCCTCATCAGGTTCCTCGCCTGTTATGCTTTTATCAGGTTTTGTTCGGAATTGTAATGGATGAGAATATGTTTCTCTCTTATATAATTCCTCTAACTTATCAGTTAAAAAGTTATTTTTCATGTAGCGCTCCGTACACAAGGTAATTTATATTTTGTTCTAAAAGATGAATTATGTTATTCACAAATTAACTATATTTTTTGTATAATATCTCTAAATTTCTTAATAAGAGTGTTATCCATAAATGGTTTTCTTCTTAATATTGAAACCTTGACTCCATTCTTTCTTAAACAATCATGACCAGTTTTATATCGTTCTTCTTTTAATACTTTAACTTTTGTTTTAGATACAAACTCGGGTGTTGACATATTTAAATCTATAAACCCTTTTGTATCTACAATATATATTGAACAAGGATGATTTAATTTTTGCGCATACTTAGGTGGAACTTTTAATTCCCAAGGGTCATTATTAACACGACCATATCTAAAACCCTGTTGCTCACTCCAATTAAAACAAAAAGCAGCAGCATATGATTTATCATCAGACGCATAAACTTCTTTCTTTTTTTTATACGCATCAGTGATATTTGATGTTGTTTGTTGTTTAGAAGGGTCTATGAACTTTAAGTTTTGTTGAGGTGAAGCATGATATAAAATCATTCTATTATCCTTTTATTTTTCTTTTTTTCTACGTATACTATGTTTCCGCCATGAAAACCAACCACATAATCTAACAAATTTATACATTAACCATACTTGTATTGGGTTTATGTTTAATACTCTTAAAGCTTCTCTATAAATTTTATCAGAAATTTTTCTAGTATATAACCCATAATAATAACAATAGTCGTGTATAATTGCTGCTTTAGCATGTCTATCTACTGGCGATATAAATGGCCAAATGATTCTTGGTGTACTTGCAAAATCAGTAGGAAAACCAATTGGCACAGTTATAACTTCATCACTAGGATATGAACCAATATGATATTCAAATTTTTCTAAATTTTTCCATAAATTTTTTCCGATCAATTCGCCTTTAAAATTAGTAGTAAATTTACTCATTACAAAACTCCATAAATAATTTAATTAAAACATTTGACCTGTTGCAACATCAGGATATAACAATTTACTCATGGGTGATAAGCCTTCTACAGAATCACTTCTCGGTACACCCAAACCATAGAAATTTTTGGTCGCTGCTTTAGTAGAAGTGTCTCCAATTAGTGCATCATGTAATTTAGGTCCTATTTCAGGTAATTTATTACCTATATTTATCATAGCAACTGTTCCAGACAAACCTTCAGATATAAGTGAAAACAATAAAGATAATGATGTCAATATTAATGTTACTGTAGGTATTAGTATCTGACCATCTGTCAAATATATTGCAAGTATAAAAGTAAAAAATAAAACCAATTTTGCTATAGGAAAAACATTACCAGTAATACTTAATCTATTAAGACTAAGAAATTTTGAATTTCGAAGATCAGTTGTCCCTTTTTTTATAACATCATCTACCGAACCTTTTGTTGTAGCTGAAATAAGTGCAACTCCGATTGCAGCAGGTTTATTTAGTCTATTATCTATTTCTTTTATTCTCATAAGTCTTTTTTTCGCAACTAAATAATCTTCTTTAAAACCAGGAATTTTACGAACTGCATCTCTCTCAACTGAATTCATATCTTTTTGTGGTAATTTCTTTGCTATTTTTTTCATAACATTTGTATTGTTTTTTAAAATAGCTGATTGTATATTTGGCAATATGATTTTCATTGATTTAATCAAATTGCTAATCTTAGATTCTTGTATTAATAAATAGTTAGTTGCATTATCCATTTTATTCCACCTATCATATTATATTTTATATTTTGTTCTAAATTACTATATATATTAATTAATGATAAGAGCGATTTTAATTTATTTATATTATAAAACGAAAGGATAAATTATGAAATTATCAAATGTTTTTTATGTATCAGTATCGACCGGCATGTGTTTGGGAATTTGGTTATCAATAATGTTTATCGGAAAAAAAGCTAACCTTGATCTATTTGATTACATCGTTGTCAGTTTGTGTTTCGGTGGAATTGGGATCTTCAATTGGTTCTATCTTCTCTACAAACTCAAACTGGAATGGAATCGGCGACTTGTAGTATTAAACCCATTTACAGATTGGTTTAATCGAGACACTTCGATACTTCCATCAACTGTTCCACCAGAATGTCTAAATTGTACCCGCACAGATTGTAAAGATTGTCCTATGGTGCCCAATAAAAATCATTTAAGATGAAAGTTGTTTTGATTCGTTGTATAATCAATAACTTAAAGGGCCGCTTCATTGCAGTCCTTTTTTACTAAAAGGATAACAATAGAATGAGCATACTTGAACAATGTCGAACATGTAGAAACAAATTATGCCAATGTCGAAACTGTGACAGAACTGAAGAAAAAATTAAAAAATGTGGTTGTAATATAGATGAACAAGATCCATGTATTGGCTATAAATTCGGAACACCTCCTCCCAACAATAAAAACAAAGAAATTAAATATCCTTCTCCTATAGAAGGTAGTTCATTTTCTATAGAAGTAACTAATGAAACATTTAAAAATTTTTAAGGAATTAATATGAAAACATACATTAAAGTTAGTTTGATGATTCTTGTTACATTTCTGGTCGTTGGATTTTCTTATTTAAATAAAATAAACGAACGGCGTGAATTAGCAGTTGAATTTTTCAAATCAGAAAACATTTCACCAGATCAATATTTAAAGTCTATTGATTTCACAAAACCAGTAAAGATATATCATGTAAACGAAGGCGATTTCTTTGCACAATATCAAATACCAAGGGCGACACAAGGAAATTTCTATGCGCTGGAAATTTCAACACCATCACAGCTTGGAATTAGTATGATTGGTTATGACAAAATAGATAAAACCAATGTCACAAAAGAACATCGGATATATATTGCAACAAGAAATTTTGAAGTATTATCTTCATATGCGGCACCAATAATAGATGATTGGTCAACCCCTGAAATAGAAACTCAAACATCAGGAACTGCGCTTCAGTTCTTTACAACTTGTAAATCATGTTTTAAATTTGCAGGTGTTTATGACCGCTAGAGATTTCATAGCATTAAATATAGGTATGATATTAATAATATTCGTATATGTTATATTTATGCCATATAACAACGAAGATGTAATTGAAGATAATTTCGTACAAATGCCATATGAATTAACAGCGATTGAATGGTGTGAAACGTGTTACAATCAAAAACAAATATATTTTAATTACTGTAAAGATCAAATTCTATCAGGTAATATTGATGTTCCTTCTGGAATAAGTATAACAGAATATTGTGAAATAATGGCACAATACCAAGTCGATATATGTTTAAAAGCATTATGTAAAGACTAATAATTGTTATAAAAAAGAGTAGTTTCGGCTTCTCTTTTTTTGGTTATTTATTCTGGAAAGTTTATTGAAACTTTAATACCCTGATAGATTTCATCTGACATAACTTCGTACCCTGAGTTACTATATCGTTTTTGGTATTTATAATCGGCAAATATACTAATCTCAATACCAAATTTTTCCTCCAATTCTTTTTTCCATTTTCTATATTTTGGAGAACGATGTGGAAGTTTATAATCTTGTAATCGACTTGCTGCATCAAAAGTAACTGCATAAAAATCTACATCTTGACCGAATAACACACATTCAGATTTATACTCTTTCATATCCATAATTTTTTTAACAACATTATTTTTAGATGATTTGTTATTAAAAAATTTATATTCAAATTCTTCAATAATCATTTTTATTTCTTTAGTAAAATTCTTACTAATTTCTTTTTTTCTTAACTTTTCTTGTTCTTGAAAATACATATCATCTTCATATCTTTTTTGTTTTTCTCTTTCTAATACCATTTCTTTTACAGTCTGTTCCATTACAAACTCCTTTCATATTTTTTTGAATATACTAATTTGTTACTCAATAAAGTTTAAACAACTATATATATTAATAAATGAAAACAATTATTATAACCTTATTATGAAAGGAAGATTATTATGCCAGAGTTGACAGAAGGAATAAAACCTGAAAAAAATAAGTCAAGTTATGTTGTTGTATTTCTTATTATTATAATTGGACTATGTGGTCTCTATTATAATCATATAACTTCTAAAGTAATTGTACAACAACACGAAGAAGCATTATCACGGGGATTTTACTTACTTGACAAATATCCATTTATTAAAGTAATTGGTTTTATGAAAAATCGATCAGTATATAAAACTGAAACAAAATGGATGTATAGTTTTAACAAAGTAAAGAATACTATAATCCCACAAAATAAATTAGGTGTTGTTACTTCTGATAATAATGCCAGAATATTAACACCAGGCGAATATCGTATAAATCCTGATATATTCGATGTAACAATAGTAGATCTAGCACCACAAACAATCTATTTTAAAGGCGAATAGTAATTTGAAATTCAAATCATCAACAATTAAAAGGAGGTTAATGTTATGGCTAAACAATCTTGGGTCACAGGTAGGTATGGTTATTCATATGAAGACAATTTACAAGGTCTTGTAATAAAAGATGTTACAAGGTTTGATTTAAAGAAGGGAAAAGCGCCTATAGACAAAGTTGCCGATGAGTTTAAAGCATTGGTTAAATGTGGTATGTATGAAGATGCTATTGACGTTCTGGAATGTGCAACAGCGGCACAAATATTGCCTCAACCACGGTGCAATCAATTACTCCAACAAGTACACCAACTAATGTAATACCATGAGAGTCGGCCCGTATAAACATTCCGGGCCACTCTTTTTTTGGAAACTTTTATACAATTCATTGTATGTATATGTACAATATTTTACTATATATATTAATTAATGAAATGATTTATTATAACCTTATTATTGAAAGGAATGATATGAAAGATATATGGTATGTTATTAGAGAAATGTTCCGAGATCCTGCCTTCAAATTAGGAACAATTATGATGATAAACGCTTGTATATATTGGTTAATTACAGAAACATATAATGCAGCTTTTGCAAAATTTGTACAAGAGGAAATTACGAAATTGATGTATGTCGTTGCTTTTCCAGTATTTATCGTTTGTAACTTTAAAAAACGAAAGGATGAAAAAAATGAAAGACGACGCAGAAGATAAAGATATGGCATTGCTTCTCAAATTGATATATGATATTCTCGATAAAGTTGAATTGCCAAATTTAGATTGTGAGTTAGCCCCAGTAAAAAATTAAATACTATATATATTAATTAATGAATACAATTATTATAACCCTCTTTATATTGAAAGGAGTCTGTAATGTCTAAACAATTATTAGTTGGTGTGGCTGTCGTATGTTTTGCAATTTCTGCAGCATGTGTTTATGGTATTGCCCAAGAAGTCATGCCGGTTGTTCAAGTAATATGGTAGTGTCATTGCCTTGTTGTTTCTCCATAGCACTTGTAAGCTAACATACTACGACCTTCGGGTGCTTGTTGGCTGCTTCAAATCATCGAAGTAGAGTGTAGATTTCCTCCTTATCCTTAGGAGACCGGGGTTTATAATATTATATTCCCCGGTCTCCGCCCCTTAATAATTAAATACCAAACAACATATATTTACACTAATTAATGAAAGGAGACATATTATGTCTAATGTTATTTGGGGTACTTTTACATTCTCTGAAGGATTTAAAACTCCTGAAGGTAAAACTTTAATTGACCTTGCTCGCAAGGGTGGTGATGATCTTTTGCATGTTGTGAATAGACTTCTGAAATCTGAATCAGAAGTGGCGCATGATATGGCAGAAGAATTATTTGACAAATTCGCATAAACCTGATGGGGCGCTTGATTCATATGGCGCCCCTTCAATTATTTTTATTATACGGAAAGGTATAATATATGTTAAATAAAATAAAAATGATATTATGTTATGCTTCAGGGCTTGGTATTATTATTTATTTAAATATACGAGCATTGGATATGACATATTATAAATTAATATTCGATCCCGTTAATTGGTTATTCGGATTTCTTTCTTGTGGTCTTCTATTATTAGGTGCTTGCTTTGACAATAAAACATAGAAAGGTTTATTAAATGGCTACAAAATATAGATTTCATTTTAAAGATGGTAGCACAAAAGTTGGTTACGGAGATACAGCAGCAAAAGCATTTACACAATTAAATATCGGAGAAGAAGCTTCAAGAGGAGTTTCATTTTATGAAAGAATTAAAAAGAAAGGTATAAACCATGACCCGAATAAAAAACGGGATTGAATCTCAATTTTGGAATATACAGGAACCTGAACCCCAAGAATTTAAATTAAATATTAAATTTGTAAAACGATTCCCAAGTAAAATACATAAACATGCTGAACACTTGATATGTTGGGCATTCAAAGCTGATACATCAAACTCAACAGCAATCTTGGTTGGGTTCCCTGCTAATGAAGGCGGTGGAGAAATTGAAGCTCTAATTAATAATTGTTATGCTATTGTAAACGAATATGGAATAGCTGAAAAATTATTAGTTCATAATTATAATAGAGCATTTAAATTAAATTTAAGAGAGTCAGCATCATCATATGCATGGATGATTCAAATTCTTAAATATGGCGGTCGTCATTATTTCGATTCAGATTCATTAAAAGATTTAATAGCAAATTGTGCTATTGAACAAGGAGTAATTAAACCATGAACTTAATAAAAAACGAAGTTATAAAACAATTAAAAAGTATTCAAAATAAATATAATGAGTTTGATTATACTGATGAGAATATTGAAAGTTATGTTGATCTTGTAATGAACAGATCAACAAATGATTGTAAAGAGTCAATGCTTCAACATATTATGGATTCACATTATCGTGAGTTTGTAAAAGAGTATTCTCATGTTATTATAACCAAAGGTAAATATGGGAAACATTATATCCATATCAAACATCATAGTCGATTATATTCTCCAATGGATATTTATGTAAGTAAACATACTGGCAATACTATAGATGATGTTTATAAAAAAGCAGAGGTATTTAATACAATATACAGCAATTGTTTTACTACCTCAGAAATAAAGTTTCCAACTGGCAATATTGTGTTTGCTAATTTCTTCAAAAATAGCAAGGGTGATGATTATGCTTTTGAAATGCCTGAAGAATATAAATATAAAGACCCATATAGTATAAACCATAGTTTTGGTGAACAGGCAACAATGCAAATGTTATCTGATACTCACGGTCTTGGTTTTGTTCAACTAGGAAATACAACCGCTGCTGTTTATAAAGTAACTGATGATCATATCGTTATAACAAGCGCATATTTATATTGGGATGATGAGGAAGGTTATGAATGTGAAATTGCACCACCTTTCGATTGGGAACTATTGGGCGAAATATCTTGCGACGTTTGGAGAGTTGAATTTATCGATCAACAAAATTTTGATAAAGGCGATACGTTGCCATTAGATCATAAAAATTATCAATACAATGAACCATTCAAAGCAACAGTCAACCCTGGAAAATGGCAAGTAAAAAATCGATACCATTTTATGAATGATAACACTTTTCTTGAAAAAGGCGAAGTCCCAATTTGGGTTGATATACAACGAATCACATAAATACGAAAGGGAAGATAATGGAATTTGTACCGTATGAACATTGTATGAGAAGTATTGAAGTTTATCAATTAAAAGAATCTGGCTGGATATTGTTAATCAGATTTCCCATAAAGGATTATGAAAAAGCAACCGCCAAAGATATTCAAGAAAAAATTGAATCAATATATTCTTCAATCTTTAATGCGCGGAAACTTAAATTATCAATTCAAGGGGTTTCACTTTATCTTCGTGGTTTAGATCAAAATCAATCAACATTTAAAGTTGTTGCGTCTGGCTCTTTAGCTGAGTTGCCGATTTAATTGTTTATATAAATGAAAACGGGGACGCTTATATCAGGTCCCCTCTCTATTATTTTTTTGCTTAAATAATTAAATACTATATATATTAATTAATGAATAGGAATTATTAACTCTTTATATTGAAAGGAGTAATGATATGTTTGATAATGAATATACCGGCAAAGTTTATGACATCAATAATGAACTAATAAAAGAATTTGTTTATAGATCATTGAGTGATGCAATTGAAGAACTTGAAAGCTTTTTGATTTTCGATCCCGTTGTAGATAATACTGCAGCACAATCAGTTATATTGAGTATTAAACATTGGGATCACAGATTCATGGAATGTATCGTAGTAGATAAAAAAGATACAGATAAAGATGGTCCTCTCAACGTAGTAAAATGGTTCATAAAACCTTAACATTACAGATGTGTTATCGAAAACCTCGATACACATGACAAGGTTGAAGTTCAACTTCAACAAAATGCAGAGTTGTAAATCATTTAGTAAAATAAAAGAAGCGGTGATCATAGCTGCTTCTTTTTTTAGGCAATCGAAATGAAACAATAACATCAAAGAAGAAAGGAAAATAAAAACTTCCATAAATTATTGATAATCGTTTATAGTCTTTTTAATCACAACCATTTAGTTAACGAAAGGTATTAACGATATGCAACTACAATCGACTTCAGATAATAAACAACTCGCTTATCAGTTAGAATCATGGTTTTCAGATAATAATCTCGATTTAACTAACAGTTTAGCTGTTGGTGTATTAAACGAGTTATCATCTTTATTCAAAAAATCAAAACATGTCATCAAAAACATTCTTAGAGATTTAAGACATGATATATACCATCCGCTTTCTAATATATATACTACTCCAAGAATAATTGAAAGCAGTGACATGAATACCGATATTCAAGATTATTGTTTGGATAACGAATTATATCGAGGTGCACCGACAAAAGAAGCTGAAGCATGTGATGCCATTTCAAAGAAAATAATCGATCTTATGATAAAATACGGAAAAGGAGTTAGTCTGTTAATTGGAACTCCATCTCCATACTCAGCTTCGAAAAACAAAAACTATCCTGCTCTATGTTCTGACAATCTTATGATTGCTAATTCTATGAATCTAACATCAAAACTATTAACGATTGTTGTTGGTGATGCAATTAACAAGAAAAAAGCAGAACTGAAAGGATATCAATGGAGAGCTATAAATACGCTCAGAAAAGCAATTGTTATGTTGGATATAGTAGATGCAATAAATTATTATAAGCATGTAGAAATTCTTGCATCCACACATCCAAATGAACCAATCAAGGTTGTATTGTTAAATAGCGGCGTTTGGTATTATAATTATAATACTAAATTAAAATACCAAACGGAATATAATTGCTATTTGGATTTGAATTTTGAAAAACCATCTTTAAAATTAACAGAGAAATATGATAATGTTCATATTTTAGCAATGTGCTACAACGGCAAATCATATGGATTTGACGTTCGGTATCTTCATAAAAACAAAAACATCATATTATAATTAAAGAGAAAATATGAAAAATAATAAATTATGTAATCATTGTACATCTAATAATAGCCCAATTATATTAACTAAAAAATGTACATTACAACCATTATATAATGGTGAAAAATGTCCATGTTCATATTGTTTAACAAAAATTATATGTATAAATGATCATCATACTTGTGATAGATATAAAGAATTTTGTATAAAACAAGCACAAACCAATATGATCAATATACCTTGTATGACATGTAATGATTATGAGTTGTGTTTAAATTATATAAAAGATGTATCAATAAAAATACCTATAGAATATACAATTAACTCCCGAAACTATTCATTTTCTGAATGTGGGCTTGAGGCAGTAAACAGAAGTGTTATTCACGTTCTTGATATATGTTTAAATGAAATGGCTGATAATTGTAAAGAATTTAAATGGTATTTTCCATATTCTCGTATGTACTTAGAATATAGTATTATTAATAAAATACCGCGCGCCGCCATTTTTAACAATTATAGAAATTTTATTCTAAGCGAAGATATATGGTTTGAAAGGTATTCTATAATTGAAGTTTATTATATAAAATATATAACTGAAATATTAACTGATCGATATAAGAAAGCTGACCCAATACTAAATGGTTTAATGAAAATATGATTCAAAATAAAGGGCGCTAACATATGGCCCCACAATCCAGTATTTTTTTAGTTAGTTTCCAAGACAAATAACTATAAACTTTTAACGCGTTCGAAAGTCAGTTAAACATCAACTTTAGAAAGGAGTAAATTGTCAAAGCTACCATGTATCAATTGTTTATGTTTTTCTGTATGTAAAAATACTATTCCATTACGAAATAGTGGTACATCATTGAGAGGACATATCGAATATACATTAATACCTAAATGTAGTCTGCTTGATGAATTTATATATTCTAATTGTGATTCAGGAATAACTATGTCTATTACAATGGATTATTTTAAATCAAAAATGGAGTAAATATGATCCTTACAACCTCAGTTCCTTCTACTAATCTTGATTGGAAATATGTATGGGGAGAAATACAAGAGTTAATAGTTGAAATAAAAAGATTAAATCCCATTGGTATTATAGATGAATTATCCGATGTCTATACATGTTCCATGTGTGCTATAACCACTTCAACAAACATACCTGTTCCCATATTCTGGATGCGCTCTGCTGCTAAATGGGAGGATAGAATCCGATTCTTTAAATGTTATCTTAATACTATTGGTCTAGAATATAAAGTAGAATATTTACGATATGGTGCAAATTACAAAAGAGCATATAAGCGCCGAAAAGTCGTTGATCTAGCCATTGAAGATCAATTGTAAATTAACATAAACATGGAATGGGGACGCTTATATCGGGTCCCCTCTCTATTATTTTTTGGTCAGATTCCAGGATTAATGACTATATACTTGCTAAATATCCAAGGATTGAAATAAGATTTTATCCTGTTATTTGTATTAGTGGGAGGGAATTTTAGCAATGATTTATAGTAGGGTGAGGATGGGAATTGTAGCAGGAATCTTAGCAGTGATTTATAGCGGGAATTGTAGCTGCTCGTAAAAAATTCGTTCTAAAAAATTTTTGGATATGTTTTAAATACGAAGTTCCTGTATGGGAGAAAAATGAAAAAGGTTTTTCAAAAGTAAAAAATTGTCCAGTCGTAAGAGTACACCTGCTTACTAGATCCCGGTTTGGCACTGAATGTTTTTCCCAGTTGAAACAATACATCATGTCTCCGGCACTGACCCCACTACCTCTCTGAGCGCTCAAAATCCCCATTTTATCCATTTTCATGGCATTCGCTCATTCTCCCAAATATAATCCATTGATCGCCATAGGGAAAAACGTATCGTTCTCATGATTAGATACGGATTCCTGCTATTAATATATACGCAATCCTGCTATAAATCCCATACTCATTCACATAAGATATTAATTTTATTGCTATATATATTAATAACCAATAAGGATATTGGCAAGTATTCAATGAAAATTTGAGAGCGGATATCAGGATTCCTTTTGGATATTACGCGGCGATATGCTTTAAATCTATACCAATTTGCCTATGGCGACGCATGGAATTCGTATGCCATATGGATAGATTTGGGCATATACGCTTAAAATTATATAACTCTTATATTAAAGGAGACTATATTATGATGAATGAAATGTTATTAAAAGCAAAGAAGTTTGTTATGGAATGTGGGAATGTAACTGATATGGATTGTGACTTTATCCGTGTTAGTTATGAGAATGTAAATAAACTTTTATCCGATGCACAGAGATTGAATTATCTTGGTTATATTACAAGGATTAATCGCAAATGTTGTGAGATGCATATAAGCATTATATAACCCCCTTATATAGAAAGGAGACATTATGGTTGATGTGATCTGTTGTGTATGTGGAAAAAAATTGGATAGAGAAGAAGGAGAGAAACCCAGATTTACATATTGTGACGATTGTATCATAGACATTATGTCTCTTGATTTGAAACTTGGGAATGAATATGATGTATATCCCCTTAATTAAACCCCTTATATAGAAAGGAATTAAACACATGAATAGAGAACAATTTGCAATTCAGATGGCAGAGGATATGGAACGGTTTCATGAGATTCAAAATGCAATTGGTCCATTTGGTGAGTTGGCAATCTTTGCAGTTGTAGTATTGTTTGTGGCATTACTCATTATCCCCAATAAAACCAGTAGTTAAAAGAGGAGTTTGAAGAAACACAATGTTAACCATTCTAGACATAAAACGAGTATGTGAGTTGGTTCATGGCAGAGGTTATATCCATACATGTAAATCAGATATAATGAGATTTACATTTGATAATATTATAGATCTACGTAACTGTGGACTTACTGTGAAGTTAGCAGGATATTATAGTATTATTAATATGGACAATATGCAATTAACCGTATCGCCGAGGCATTGAGATACGGATTCTAACCAAAAAAATAACCTGGGATTATATTCCTTGCTATTTTTTTGCCTGGATTCCTGAAATCCGTATCGTTCTATGTCTTAGATACGGATTCTGCGGGCGGGGATATGCTAGCTTTTATTTTTTGGTTATATAGCAGGTCTGTAGATACACTATTAGCAGGGGATGACAAGGGAAACTTTCTCACTTGCTAGCACTAGGTGCGAAGTATCCCACATATTGCACATTAAGATTCCAACTACCACAACTCTATATCCATTTTCCATCCAAACCATAATAATATTAACTACATATCTTAAATCCAGGATTCAAGTTAGAAACTAATCCTGCTAAATATCCCCTACGCAATACTATATTCACCCCCACTTTATATACAACATTATAGGATACTGAATAATAGGTATATGGGATTTAAACTAGGAATTCATAGGAACTAAATATGATTATATTCGGTTTTTGATTTAGTATAATAGAATGTATGATTAGAGTCATTATATACAATACTTTTAATGGAAGGATAGAATTGATGCATATAATGCCATAATATATTTCTTTGAATAGATTGGACTTTCTGTTTGGCCGTATTGATCATTGACATATTGATTGTTGATATATGATATAAATCGTTTAATGCAACATCTGTTAATTCTTGATATGTGAACTCTGATATATTTGTTAAATGTTCAGTTAGTATCTTACAATATGATAGTTTTGTTTTTAGCTTACATGTAGGATATAGAATGCACTTGTTTGTTGTACATGGGAATTTGAATTGTTTATTTATTGTATTGAATAAGGATTCAACTACTGATTTTTTTAGTATTGTGCTCATATGTTATATATGCTTTCTTTTTTATATTAGATATATTTAGAAACGTGTTTTGCATTTTTGATGAAATGATATTCAGGTGGTTTATTAAAGGACTCAAGTGGGATATGTTTTTTTGGATTATTTCCATTTTGATATGCTTGGGAATAATATGTTGGATGATGTTGTGGGTTAACAGTATTATAACTTTCAACTGCTAATAGATGAGGTTTATTAAATTCAAAAACTTTATAAGGGGAGTATTTAGAAACAACTGAATAATTAATTGTTTTTACATTAGGGAAGAACTTTTCTATAAATGCCCATACTACATTGTTTTCGATTATATTATTATAGAAAAGAGATGTCATGCTAAGACTTTCATAATAACTAGGATTGGTATCGATAATAATGTTAAGAATATATTCTAGGAATTTACTGAAATTAATACAATGAGGGATATTTGTTTTGCTTTTACATACAGGATATGTAATGCATTTGATTTTGGTACAAGGAATAGTTACGAACTCATTTAAAATAGAGTATAAGAAATGTGCTAATGTTGATAGGTCTTGCATATATAACTTGGTATCATCTAAAGCTTTAGCAGATTGTTCAGCTATTTGTCTTCTATATACATCAATTGCTTTATTTGCCATAAATGTATTATCCATATATACTCCTTTATGTTATTTTCGGTTTGTTATCATATCTAGATATACCCTCAATGCCTCTTGATTTTTTCTCTATATAGAGAATTAAGATTTGGAAACCTGTTATCAAGAAAGTTTCTCCACCATTTTATATCAGAACGTTTATAAAAAGGACACTTCTCTTTAGATTTGGTTACATAGTCTGCTAACACGTTACATACTATTTTGTTTTTAAATCTACATATAGGATATTTCAAACATTTGTTTTTGATACATGGTATAGTTTTGTTCATATTAGACCCTTGCGTTTACTGATTTAAATTGCCATAGAGGAATGCTTTTATTATATCTAACTTGATATTTTTGCAATTCTTTAACATTATTAAAAGGAGGAGCTGCTTTATTTCTATCATAAGAAGTTGATGGTTCCACATTACTTTTTGTAAAGAATTGCCTATGATTCAAATGAATATAAATTAGTTTAGGGAAGAAGTTTGATATGATAGCCCATGCGACTTTGTTTTCGATTATATTAGTAGCATAAAATAAGGTATAAATATCTAAGTTATCATAATAAGCTGGATTGGAATCAACAATTGTATTTAGGATATCAAATAGGAAATCTTTAAATGTATCACAATAAGGCATGTTACTTTTGTTTTGACATGAAGGTAAAGTAATACATTTAGTTTGATGACATTTAGGTGTTACTGTGTTTAATATATTATTATACAAGATATATTCTAAATGCCTTAGTTCACATAATTCGGTTGCATGACTTTGTTTTACTTTCCATTCTGATGGTATTTTGCTCATAAATCACTCTCACATTATTAAGGGTTTTATTTATATGGTTATAAAAATCCTTCAAATTAGTATCATATATATTACTACCATTTGTATATATTGGTTTGTTGTTAATGATATAAGTAGTTAATAGTTCACAAATGATTTCTTTTTTATATTTACATGTTGGATATAATAAACA
>Ga0180433_10005613_pt1 | contig 16853 bp, 37 predicted proteins | sample SS_ome_8_FD_132980 | JGI IMG/M metagenome (GOLD analysis project Ga0180433, IMG submission 132980) | Hypersaline lake sediment archaeal communities from the Salton Sea, California, USA - SS_1_D_1 metaG | ecosystem: Environmental > Aquatic > Non-marine Saline and Alkaline > Hypersaline >... | reverse complement strand
TGATTTCAAAAAGAGCGTTGTAGTGCTCCTTCGAGGTGTCCTGCATGTCCTTGACTTCTTTTATGATACGCTCGGCGCTCGCATTGTCGAAGTGGGGTCCGAGCACGGCGCACGCGACGCTGGAAAGGTCTTTCCGCACCTTGTCATCGTCGTCTTGCTTCCTGGGCAGGCTGTCGAAGGTCTTGAGGCTTTCCGCGATATAGCGGACCCGGTCGATGGTGCCAAAGAAGGAAACCGGTGCGCTGCTCAGCGGGCGATCGTAAAACGCTATCTTCCGTATCTCTTCCATGGCCCATCGGTAGTTGTCGTGGTCCAGGTGGTTGTTTTTTAATCGGCTGTTTTCGAGGTTGAGTTCCTGGTTGCGGTTATTCGCGTCGAACAGCTTATGTTGAAGATCGTCTCGTTCCTTGCAACTCTCGGCGAGCTTTTTCGAATACTCTTCGGCATCTTTTGCAAGGTCTACGAAACCATGCGAGTTGAAAATTGTCTGATAGTCGACGCCATGAAGAGCTTGGCAGATTTCGTCACGCTCTTTTCGAAACCCTTCGAGGCTCATTTCGAGTTCCTGGTTGCGGGTGATCAGTTCTTCCAGGTAATCGAGGGCCTCGATCAGGTTTTGCGGAACCCTGTTCATCCGGTGCTTGTTTTCGATTCCGATCTTTTCGAGACGCATCTCGGCCTTGACGAACTTGCTGTCCCTCTCTTCGAGCCGGTGATAGTTGAATAGCAATTCCTTTGTCGTCTCGACGACCCCCTCGTATCCGTGCTCGGCGGCGCGGAACTCGTCGTCGAAGACGAGGTCGCAGATGTCGGCGAGCATCCCGTGCTCCTTGTCGACGCGCTCGTTCTCTTCGACCATGGATTTGATGACGCTTTCGAGGTCGCCAGCCCAGGCCCGGGTTATCTTCTTGATGCTGGTGGGACAGTTGATAAGTTTGGCGATCTCCAAAAGCACGAAACCGGGGTCGATGTCATTTCCCTCGACCTTCGTGGCGGACTGGATGGTTTTGAGAAGTCCCTCCACCCATTCGCGAGAGCCAAGATCATCCGTCTTGTAATAGCCAAAGTGCGCGGCAATATCGCAGAGGGCCTTGGTGCGTCTGTTAGCCTTTCTTTCCAGCTCGTCGATCGCCTTGATCGCGTCTATCGCAACATGGCTTTTTTCCGTCATCTCGAACCCCTTCTTTTTGCGTGTCTATCCCAGCCGATGATGCCCTCGGCCCCGAGGCGGTCTCGCTCTTTCGAAGAGATGATGTCGAGCGTGACGGGGAAGAGCATTCCATCGACATCGACGCGAAAGATGCGCTTGAACTTCTTGTCGTCGCACTCGATGATGAAGCAAGCCGGCGGCGTTACCAGACCGCAAAGGTGCTGAGAAAGCTCTCCACGGGCCGGCGGGTTGTGGACCCGGCCGCAACCGACGAGCTTGTCCTTGGGTACCTCGACCGCATATACGGGCGTGCCCATCGCGGTCTGGCTTATCTGCTTTGGTTTTTCGGTCATCTCTTTTTCACGGCTTTCTTGCACGCCTCACATTTCGTGAAGCGGGTAACGACGCGCATGGCCTTCTTGCTCACCTTGGCTCCGCACAGGGCCTTGGACGAGCGCTCGTCAGCAACCGCGTGTGCTGGTTTGTCTATCCCTGGTTTTGCTTTCCAAACCGCCATTCGATTCCTCCAAGGTGTGATCGGGCAGGAACTGGGGTGGCTAATCCCGCGGGCCTGTGGGGACAGGCAACCCGATCACACCTTGCAGCTATCGAAGCAGCGGGTGTCGGACTCTTATCTTCCCGTTTTTGCCCACCTTGTCGCTTGGCGACATGTTTTCATCCGGCTTTATGAAGAACACGGCCGGCGGAATCGTAAGCTTGTTCTTGTCGAACAGCCCGGGATAGAAGAGGCGTAGATGCAATTCGATCATCCTCTGCTTGTCGACCTCCGACGAGAACGAATAGGTGCTGCTGCGAAGGCGCTGATGCTCGTTGTAGATGTCGACGTCGACTTCTATTACCGGCACGGATTTCATTTCGTCACTTCTTCCATTTCGCGGAGTAGCTTATTCACCCGAAGAAGCCGCTCTCTCGTTTCTCTGGGGAGACCCCTTATCTGTTTCGGCGTCATCTGTTTGACGCCCTTTTTTGTTAGCCTTCTTTTTTCTTTGAGCAGGTATGCTCGTTGTTCTCTTATGAGATAGAGGCGTATTTCGATCAGGGGGTAGCTTACACGACCGAAATGAGCTTCGCAACGGGTTTCGACATCGAAGTTTGCCCACTCTTTCCCGTACGTTTTGGTCATGTAATCGAGCAGAAGGTCGGCGATGGTGTCGATGGTGTACTGAGATGACGAGTGACACTTGATATACATCTCGTGGGCGCAGGAGATGACGGTGTTGATGCCGTTATCCCGTAGGTGGCGCACAATGCCGCGCAACGGGGCCTCGATGTTCTTGTCGTACCAGTCGGTCATGCTTTCCTAACCATTTCGAGAAGCTTTTCGAGCGCCTCGACAGGCCCGGTGCCGTAGACGGCGCACCCCGGCCCCTCGATGTGCCAGGGCGTTTCGGTTCTCATCGGGCTGACCTCGATTCGAATGTCTTCCAACAGCCAGCCGCGATAGCCCCCGACCCTCATGTGCTTGGCGTTTGCCGTGTTGACGATGAGCTGCACCAGGGTGCAGATTTTTTCATGCCAGCTCTTGCCGACAACACCATCGTACGGCGCGCGTTCCCAGGAGCTATTTTTCGTCGTGTTCATGTTTCTTCACCAGCGCGAGGCACTCCTCGCAGCGAAAGGTTTCCTTCATGGCAAAGACCCACGGGCCTCGCGAAAGTGTATTCGCCTTCCCGCATAGCGACGTGCGCGCCGAAGGCCCATAGAAGGCGTGGGCCTTCTTGCCGCCTGTGTAGAGCAGCTTCCATCTAATCTCGGTTTCGGTACCGGTCATCGTCGGCAAACTCTGCTTCTTTATGGATAATGACAAGCGCGTCGTGTAACAGCAAATTCTCTACTGGCGGTTTATGGTAAAAATAAATCGTCCATTTGGCTCCAGCGCCTCCGGGCGTCGGAACCACGCGGGCGAATCTCTTCTCGGTATCGATATCGTACACGTCGATGCCATAGGTGCGATCTTGCCCTTTGTGGAAGGGTTCAAGGCGATCGATGTAGAGTTTTGCCATCGCTTATTCCTTGTCCAGGGAATGTTCTTTTTCGACGTGGGCAACCTCAAGCGCTTGTTCGAAGGAAAGGTCGGTAATGGAGGGGCGTTCGAAGAATCGTATCGTCCACTTTTTGCCCTCGCCTCCTAGTGTTGGCAGGATTACGGCAAACCTTTTGCCTGTGTCGACATCGTAGACGTCCATTCTGAAGTTTAAGTCCTGGCCGTTTTTGAAGGGTTCGAGCCTGTCGAGATAGAGTTTTGCCATCGCTTATTCCTTGTCCAGGGAATGTTCTTTTTCGACGTGGGCAACCTCAAGCTCTTGTGCATCCATACCTCGGCACGCGCAAGCGCTCATGGCGTCGAAAAAGTCTTGGAGGGGGTGATCGTTGAAGACGGAGCGGAACGATGCCGGCACGAACGAGAAGATGTCCGGACAGTCGTAATAGACGAGAAGTCCTGCTGGGGAGTGCGTGCGGCGTATCGTAAAATCCGCTGCCGGCGAACCAATGAGAACAGGTCCGTGCTCCTTCATGATGTCCACGGCCTGTTCTTCTATATCGCTTGCCGGATACCTTGGCATGACGAAGGTGCCGTAGTTGAACATCACCCAGCTTCCGACGAACTTCAATGCTCGTAAACTGTCGATGAGGGCCTTATGGAACTCGTCTCTATTTGGAAAGTCTTTCATTTTGTATCCCTATGTCGTGTCCGATGACCGGCCAGCAGCGGAGAGACCACTCATCCCGACTTGGTTCCCAGTGAAAATCCTGTTCAGTTATAAGCACGATGGGTTCGGTTATTGTTTCCTTCAGGGAAAAAGATTTTTCAATTAGCCGTGAGTCAGACGGTGTGGCTGGCCGTAGCTGATCCTTGCGCAGCATGTCGATAGGAAAGTGGCTTTTGCAATATCGTTTTACGATAACGTAGTGCTCAGTCATCACGCCCACTCCTCGGCCGAGACCTTTTTACCGCAGTCCTCGTGTTGGCAGTGTTCAGGAATCGGCTCGCCGCGACCGACCGTATTGAAGCCGCGGCAATGCGGACAGACAAGGGCTGTGAACCCGAACGTGTTCTCGACGGTCGCCTTCACGAACCGTCCGTTGCGACTGCGCAGCCGTAGCCGCTTACTGCCTCTATTCCGCGTCAGCTTCATACCTCTTGTTCCTTAGCGATTCCTTATATTGATGAAAGCCGATGGCAATTTCCAACAGTTCTCGTCGAAACGTAGATGTTATGTTGTCGGTGAGGTCCTCGAATGCTTCGATGATTGTCTTTCCGTAACCAGCATAGGCGGTGGTTTCGATTACCGCGGTGACTTGATAGCGTCCCGAATGGTGCGTCATTTCAACCGAGTTGATGTGGCTTTCGAATGGAACGAACCGGAAATGCTCACGGTGGTCGTTCGAAGCCTGCATGTTTAGAATGACCTCGCCGCTTTTTGTCGTCATTGCTTCTCCTATTCCGCGTCAGCCTCGTCTCGTATCCCGAGGGCTTCTGTCGTCTCGGCGTCGAGGCGTAGATCGAAGGCCTTCTTTATCAGCCAAAACTCGAACCCGAAGACGCGCGTGAAATCCCGCAACAGGTTGTCGAAACACTCCTGGAGAGTGTTGCCTTCGCCAAAGTAGTCATCCTTGCCAATACGGGTTTGAAGGCGTAGAAGGCCGTTTTGCCGGACCGGGTTGCGAAACAGGGTATACTGCCGGCCGAAGAGGGTCTGCGATTTTAGAATCAGAGCAGGAGCCCCGTACAGATCATCTGTCCCGATGATCATTTTATCGGCCCACTGTTTAGTCGTGGTCATCTTCGGTTCTCGTACCGTCTTCCTCGTACTCCTCGAAGTAACCCTTGTAGGCGTAGAACTCGCGGTTGTCGGGGTCCTCCTCGGCCCAGGCCTTGCCGACGACGACAGCCTCGGTCCTGGTGGCAAAGAACTCGGCGCGCTCGCCCTCGTATTCGATGAAGGGGCTCGGGTCGATCGAGGATGCTGTCTCGATGCACCAGCCCATGTTGCGGGGTTTGAGCCTGGCCGAGCGCCGGCCGCGGGAGTGCTGGTCTTCCTGGATGCGAACGAGTTCCTCGCCGTTGCCGGCGCGCTCGACGGCCTCGGCATCCCACTTCTCGGGATTGCCGGCAAGAAGAATAAAGTGTTCCGTGTTGATCATTTTTTGAATTCCTCCGGTAGTCCGTTTTCAATTATGTACTGCTCGAACTCATGGGCGACGGTGTGAAGCATCACCTCGCGAAGATGATCAGCCCCCTTGTTGGCGAGGTCCACGAGCAGGGAGGCGATGCAGGCGTGGCGGAACGAGGCGACAACACCGCTATTGGCAATCCGCAGCATGCCGCTCCATCCCTGATCTGTTTTCTCGACAGCTATCCTGAACTCGTCCAGGACGAGTCTGAGAACGTTGTCTTTGCTCATTATTACCCTGGTGGTCATTGTCATCTCTCCGTTCCTGGCCAAGTTTCGTAAGACCGGGTTAGCCAGTCTTTGTGGTGGTTGCACAGCCGTTCGATCATCAAATTGATATCCGTGCCCCGTAATACAACGAGGAAAATAGATAGGACGGAGATAACCGGATCACCGTCACGTTTTGCGCGGCATGCGACGCAATCGGTCACGTCAAAATCGACGTGGATGACGTTGTCGTTCTTATCCTGCATCGTTGATCTTCTGGCACTTCTTGCAGTACCGTCGCTCCGCTTTCGGAATGCGACTCACGTTTACGGTCGTAAAGGTCCGGCACAGGCGCAGGCCACAGAGCGTTCGGGGTCTCGACCAGTTGCCATAATGAATGGTTGATGACGTCGGGTGTATTACAATGGGATGTTTCATCGATTCTCTCGCTCCCTGCAAACGGCGGCCAGGGCATCGGCCATGAGGCGGAATCTCCGCCCTCTGCGCTTTCGAGCCCGTATCAGGGTTTTGTCCCCGTAGCAGTATGCTTGGTCGTCGAACTCGTCGGCGATTTCATAAATCTCGCCCAACAATGACTTCCGAACGCGCGGGCCGAGCGAAATGAAAAGGTCGAGGGTATGGTTGTGCTGCGCCATGGCGGCGACCTTTTCGAGGGCCTCGATGTCTTCCGTGTCGAGCCTCACCGTGACAACGAGGGCGGTCTTCCACAGAAGCTGTTTCCTGGCCGTGTTGGCCATCTGGCGGATTATTTCTATTCCTCTATCCATGAACGACCTCTTGATCATCTTCCGCCCCTTCCCAGTTTACGCCATCGAGCGACGCAACGATGTTTCCGGTTTTGCTGATGGCAACATGAATTCCGTTGGGGAAGCGCAGCCACCTTTCGAGGACCTCCTCCCCTCTCTCGTCGGGTACGTCGTCGGCAATCAGCAGGTGAGAGAGGGCCACGCCACCCGCTCGCCCCTTGATCTTGACTACCGGCTCGCCGTTTCCGAGTTCCCATGCCCGCGAGCGCGTCTGGGTCAATACGTGCTCCTTTTCCCCTTCAATCGGAAAGTAGAGGACGACGGTCCCGGCGGGATATCGGGCGTTCCAGGAGTCGGCGTTGATCGAAGTCCATCTCATACTATTTCCCTTTGCCCTTTGCCGCCATTTGTTTTTCGTAGTACCGCTTCTTCTCGCGAATCTTCGCGAGCGCGTTCTTTGCCCGGTTGTATTTCGGAACCCACTTCTTTTCGCGCTCGCACAGCCGCTGGTACCGCCGTTCCTGAAGGCTGAGCACTGGCGAGCCGGCCGTCCTCGGTTTTCGGGGATTGAGCATTTCACCGTAATCCTCGGCTGCCCAGTCGTAGTTCGATCGATAGCCGTTCTCCCACCGGGCCGAGGTGATCTTCGCCATCTTCCGGTGCTGGTATCCGAAACAGTGCTCAAGCTCGTGCTCAATGACATAAGCCAATGTCCGGACGTCCACGTAGGACTTGTCGAGAAAGAGCTTTATGTAGTGACCCTTGAGGAAGGCCTCTCCGGTGACGGTCCAGAAAGGGAGGTTTTCGGCCGTGCGACGGTAAACCACGTACGCGCGGAGCATGTCGAGGTCATAGAAGCCCTTGTGTTCGAGCTTCTCGTACCGGCGAAAGACCGATGTGATGATCCCCCGGATCGTTCGCCCATCGTAGTTCGTCGAATTGATGAGCCTCATTAGCTGTAAGCCTTTTTTGCCAGCTCCCGGGCTTCTTCGTCGGTGAGCGGAGGATACTTCGTCTCGAACGCTGCGTAGGCGGCTGCCTCCTCGGGAGAGTCGGCCTTGTACGAGTGCGGGCACAACGGGTAGCAGTCGTAGCCGGCCTCGCAATAGCCGTCGACGACCTCCACACATTCGTACCCGGTCTGGTTGGGGTACGGGCACTGGTCGTGCCCGCAATAGCCGAGCTTCTTTCTCTTTTTACAAGCCATGGTTCGTTCCTTTTTTCGTTGTTGTTTCTAGCGTGGATTTCCCAGCATGACATTGAGGCATTCTGTAAACACGTCCCGGTGACTTGGCACTTTCGGAGTCTGTGGAAGATCGGGCATTCTTTCAAGCACAACTTCTCTGCGAACGTCATACAAACGAAAAGCGACGGCCGGCCATGGAAAAACATTTCGCAACACATCTTCAAAAACCGATTCCATGTATGAAAGATCGCCACCGCCTTCTTCCTCGTAATTTTTGCCAGCCTCTATAAGGCCCTTTTCGTAAATGGAAAGAAGCCACGAGCAGCTATACATTGTTGACCATGCGTGGTCTATTGGAGAGCTATCTTCATGAAGGTTGGCAGAACGGATGGTGGTCGCAAAGAGAATCAGCGTGCAGAGGCTTTCGGCCAGGAACCAGTCGATGTCCTTTTCTTCCATGTCGATATAGTCGTAAGAGCCGGGATTGTTGTTCTTGTATTCTGTTTTTAGGAGATTTCTCAACCGCTTCCCATGGCGTTTGAGGGCCTCGTCTGAGATTGTTTGGTTGCGGTATTTCGAAACATCATTCAATACCGTTTGATAATCAATGAGACAGTCTGGTTCATGCTTTGTAGACACTCTCTCGATAGAGTGAGTCGTGAGAGAGTGTAGCGCCTTTATGAGAAGGCTCGTGCTCATCCCGATGCAGCAAAGGCAGTCGAACAAGTGTTGAGGGGAAATTGATCCGTACCTCTCCTTGGCAAGGGAAAGATCATCGGAGCACAAGACCCCATCAGAACAACGAAGGTGAGGAGAAATGATATTACCCAGGTCGTCTCCGTAAAAGGAAACATCCCAGTCAAAATCAAAAGAGATTTCGAAACGAGGTTCTCTCTTTTCGCAAGCCATGGTCGTTCCTTTCGTTATTCCGTCGTTCGGTATACCACGCGATGAAAACCACGCGCCTTGCTCTTCGCCCTTTTGGCATTCAGCAGATGAGTTCCTCCCCGGGGTCCGATGCTAATGTTCCGGTGAATCCTGGCGAACACCTCGGCAAGCGTCCCCTTGTCGTTCTTGCGGCCTACTACGGTTCGCAAAAAGACCAGGGGGTTTGTGTCCGCGGTGTCGAACTTGAACTGACTGACCTCGATCTCCTTGAACTCATAATCCGGCCGGTCCGCGCCGTCCGAAACGCGAATCGCGTGGATGAGGCGCTCGACCGTGCGCTCCTGCGCCTTCGTCATCTTCATCTCTGCGGTGTTGTAAATTTGATTTTCAAGCATTGACCGACCTCGTCGCCACTCGCTTTGCCCCCGGAAGCGTCGGTGCCTCTCCCACGAACCGCTCCTCGCCCTTGCCGTTCGTCTCGGTCACCTCGTACCACCAGTGGTTCCCGTGCCGGTCCTCGACGCCGCTATCGACCTCCTGCCCCTTGTTGATGTTGAGGCAGATCGTCAGGTTGTCGCGTTGGTACGCGTCGACGGGCTTATCGTTTCCCGGTAGCCGCACCTTTTTCCAGTTAGCCATTTCCGTTCCTTTCGTTCGGGTAGAGCGCATCCTTTACGTGCGCGAGTTGCGTGTTGCGATACTTGAAGAGCACCTTCAGGGCATAGGCGGCCTGCTTGTCGCTCAGCCCCTTGACGTGCGCCTGGGTGACGAGCGATTGCACGAAGGGGTCGTAAGCGTCGTTCCCGTTGAAGCCGACCTGATCGCGCCTGCGCGCTCCGTCGCAGTGGTTGGACATGTAGCGGAGAGCCTTGGCAGCCTCCTCCTTGATCTCGTCCGTGATGAGGAACGTCAGCTCGCCCTTCTTGTTCTTGACGCGGATGTTGCGCGGTCCTGCCGCCTTGCGCTCGGGCTTGCCGGGGGTGACCACGGGCGGCGCTTCGACCTCCTGCCGATTGTCGAGCACCCGGTCGGCGAGGTCCATTTTCCGAACCATCGTGCCGATGACGTGGGCGTCCAGGGTCCGGTCCAGCACTAGGTAGTAGATGGATACCTGCTCGGCTTCCTGGCCGATACGGTGCGCCCTGTCCTCGGCCTGAAGGCACCAGGAGGGGTTCCAGTCGGCCTCGGCAAAGACCTCGGTCCTGGCGGCGGTCATCGTCAGCCCCAAACCCGCGGCGTGGGTCGAGAGCACCGCCACGGACACCTCCGGGTCCTGCTGGAAGCGGTCGACCAGCTCCTGGCGCTTGTTCGGGGGCGTGCTCCCGTCGATTCTGATCATCCGGCCGGTGAACTCGGCCTCGAAGGCGTCCAGAAGGGTCTCGTGGTGCGCGAAAACGAGCACCTTGGGCTCGTTTTCCAGCAGGTCACGTACGAACGCCACGGAATCCGCGGCCTTTGTGCGGGCGATGGCGGCCCGTATCTCGCTGATCTCGGTGAAGCCCGCGGTCTCGCGGATGAGCCGGGCCACGGCCTTGCGGAAGTCGTCACCGTCCAGGCAATTCGGTCGGTCGATGAACAGGTCCTGGTTCGGGTTGTTGAGGTGGATCACCGAGCGCAGTTTCGGGGGAAGCTCCTTGGCGACGTCCCGCTTCAGCCGCCGGACCATGTAGCCCTCCCGGAGCTTGGCCGATAGCTCGTCCAGGTGCGAGGCCCCGTCGAATCGCCAGCCGTAGGCCGTCTTCTCGGGTCCGCAGTAGCGGAAAAGGAACCCCTTCTCGCTTCGCGAGATGAGGCCCGGTCCGAACGCCCCGATGGCGCGGAGCAGCGTCATCGACTCGCGGATGCGGTTCTGGATGGGGGTACCGGTGAGCACCAGGGCCTTGTCGGCGTTGTGGATGATGCCGGGCTCGGTCCGCCGGCTCTTCTTCGAGAACTTCCCCAGGAAAAATTTCGTCCGCTTGCTGGACGGATTCTTGAGGACGTGCGCCTCGTCGAAGATGATCAGATCGTACTTCCGATCCGAGAGCTGCTCGCGAACGGTCGGCTTGCCCTGCCGCTCCTCGAACCGCTTCACCGCCCCGCTCAGGCCCGTCGCCTTCTTGTAGTCGTTCGGTACCGCCGCGTGGATCTGCTCCCAGGTCGCCTTCGGGCGGGCCTCACGATAGGCGTTTACCGCCTCGACGAGCTTGGCCATTTTCACACGCCTGTCGGCCGCCGTCTTGCTGTCGACCTCGACCACCTTGTCGTAATTGACGATGACGACCCGGGCGTCGTCGCGGTACGGCTCGCCGTTGAGGACCTGGGCCTCGCCGATCTCGGGCCACCACTTTTCGAACTCCCTGGCCCAGTTCGTGCGGACGGAGGCCGGGCAGCAGACCAGGATGCGCTTCGCGTCCAGCAGGCGCGCGGTCCCGATGGCTTCCATCGTCTTGCCGAGTCCCATCTCGTCGCCGAAGATGACGCCGTTCCGGCCGTCGGCAAATGCCTTCATGGCAAAGGAGATTCCGGCCTTCTGATACGGCCGGTATTCGAGCCCCTCCGGTCGCGGGACCTCGATGTCGGCATCGGTGGCGCGGCTTTCGGCCAGCGCCTGCGCGCGGTGCCTGACGGCGTTGTCGGCCTGATCGCTCCACTCGATGCCCTCGACGCCATAGATACCGGCGGCAACGCCGTGCTTGTTCGCCGGCAGCCAGCGGGTGTTCATGGGCAGACCCAGCTTGTCGACGAGGTCGGCCTTGCTGCGCTTGCCCAGGAAGTACCAGCCGTGGTCCCCGAGCCACTTCGACTCCTCGTAGCCGTCGACCTCGGCGTACAGCACCGCGCCGAGGTTCGTGTTGGTGTTCTTGAGTTTGATCCTGATCATTGTCCCTGCTCCCTTTTTGTTTTGCAGAAGGTACAGGGCCGACCTCGAAGACCGTCGGTGCCGTTGCAGGGGCGAAGCAGGACCTCGCGACCGTTCATGGAGTAGTGCTTATAAAAGCCCCCGTCGGACGCGGCCTTGCGCGCGATGCCGTCCTTGTCGACGCGGTAGGTCTCGAACCATGACCAGGAGTAGCCATCACGCTTGCGCACGATCCCAAACACGACCCCCTGGATGACGGCATGGAAGTCGGCGCGATGAATGACACGGTCTTCCGTCCGGAGCATCAGGCGGTCATCGAACTTGTCTTCGATCCATTCGATATTTCTTGTCTCGGTAGCCATTTCAGTTCCCTCTGAGTGAACGGCCCGTGTTGCATTCAACGACATCGTAGCCATCCTTAAGATACATCTCGACGTGCTCGCCACACATGTACGAACGCTTGACGAGCTTGTTGGTGTCGGGGTCGCGCACGTAAACGAGACGGACGTCGTCATCGTAGTTATCGTGCTCGCCGTCGCGACAGTCTGCACATTGTTTTTGCTTAGCCATTCCAGTTCCTTTGTTACTTCAGTTATCCAGCTCATGACGAAGCACCCGAGGATCGACAGGCGAGGCACCCAGGTATGAGGGGAGGTGCCTCTTAATTTTTTGGTCAGCGATCAACTTGGGCGCTTCGTCATGAGCTGGGTTGTCCAGTCCATAAGGGAGCGCCCGGGGATCAGCGGGGAGGGTATGAACATGAGAGGTATTCTCGCATTCAACCCGCGATCGACCCAGGCGCTCCATTATGAACTGGACTGTAGCCAACTTCGTTCCTTTGTTCCCCAGGCGACGGTGTGCCGCCTACCCCACTGTGACGTGGGGGAAATGCTGTTATTCACCTACATTGCAACACATTGATTATACTGATGTTTTTGGGTTGGTCCGTGCCCCGGAGTCAACCGTGATCGCGACGTTTGTGAGCACCAGTGCGGCGGCAAAACCCCTCTGTGCCGGCGTCTTCCTGGGCATGAGGATAACCGTCATTCCAGTTGCTAGGAGAATGATGTTTCGCCAGAGATTTGCTTTCGGTGACATCGCGTTTTCATTCATAGCATTGATCATCGTTTTGATCAATCTATCGCCGCCAGGGGGCTTTCGCCCCCTGCCATGGCGACTGCTCAGCCGTTGTCGGGATCGCTCATCGGTACCCGGGCTGCCGCGTCGTGTAGCGGTACCGGTTTGTCAACCGAGGAAGGCGTCGTCGGCCTGCTCGGCGTTTCCCGGTTTAGTCCGGGCCGAACCCTGGAAGGCTCCCCGGCGATCCTCTCGACCGGTTTCGCCTCGGGGAACGCATTGTCGAAAACCGGGGCCGCGATCTGCGCCCAGGTGACGGCCGATTCGGCCAGCTTTCGGACAATGTCTTCCGCCACGCCGGGCCGCTCGCGCTCGGTCGCTCGTAGGAATATTTCGATTGCCATTTCTTTCGTCGTCATCTAGTCCTCCATCGGATTGTCGTTGGTTTCACCGAAGAGCCATTGAAGGGCTTGAAGTACTCCCTCTTCATAGGACATCCCCGGCCACTTCGTTCCGTTGTCGAAACCGTCGGCGGCTTTATTCATCACATCGACGATCTCTTGTTCGGAACGCTTAATAGAATACAGCACCTTGCCCTCCTTACCATTGAATGACCTTCACGTCTGCCCGCCGTCCATGTTTCGACCACGGGATTTGAACGTGCGTTATTTTCGTCGGAGGGTACTTCTTGTTCCAGAGGGAATAGCTCGTCCCCTCGATGATCATCTCCGTCTCTTTCTCGACCTTCGAGTACGGCATATCCTCGCAGTGGATGGTGATGACGAGGCTGATCTCGGTGCCCTTCTTGCCGTTTGCCGGCCAGAGAGAGTGCTCTTCCTTCGGCCCGGCCATGGCGGCTTCCCAGGCCTTGTCGGAGACCATGTTTTTGTACGCCCTGTCGACCCCGTCGAAATCGGCGCGAAGTGGTACTGAAAAATTAACGACTGGCACGGTATTTCCTCCTGTCCCCTATTAGGATCATCAATAAGTTGTCGAGTGCCTCTTCACCAGCTTCGTCGACATCTTTCCCCCTGATTTTCCATCCCTCATCGATGGCGGAATAGGCCCCGGCTATGAAGGCGTCTCCCACGAGTTTGCGTAGTTGCTCTCCTGTTAGGCCCTTGTTGAAATATCGCTCGATGTCAATTGCTATCTCGTCGATGAAATTGAGGTTTTCTTTTTTGAGGTGGCGATAGACGTTTTCGAAGACGACGGTAACGTTCGGGGCCTTTCTCTCCTTCATTTGATACCCCGTTCCTTCGCTATCTTGTCCCAGTAGACGTTGAGCTTCTTCATCTTCTCCTCGTTTCCGCCCTTGTCGGGATGAAGCGAGATGATCAGGAGCTTGTGGATCTGTTTCAGCACGTCGTTCGATGCCAGTTTGAGTGTTGCGGACCAGGGGTCGTCGTCCTCCTCGGGCTCCTCTTCCGGGCCGAGGTCGTCGGTCGTCTCGCGCATGAAGACCTGCGAGCCGGCCTTCATGGCGGTATCGATGAGCACGTCGAAGACCGAGGGGTCGACGGAGACCTCGGTGTGGGTCTCGTTGAATGATCGGAAGCGATTGCTGATCGCCTCCCCTATCGCCTTCACGACCTTCTGACATCCCTTCTCGTCGCCGCCCTTCAGGCGTCCGACTATCCAGCCCTCCTCGATTCCCTTTATTTCCAGCGTGGGGTATCTCATGGCCTTCCTTTTTAATGGTGATCTGGTACCCTCATACCATGAACGAGAGAGCCCCGCTCTACGCTTTCCTGGGAGGAATAGGTCTGGTTACGATCGGCGCGCTTCTCCTCGGTCGTCGACGGTCCGAGTTCCCGGGCGCGGGCAGGCCCTCGTTGCCGGCGACCGTGCCCGCGACGACCGGTGCGGTACAGAAGGCCATCGTCGCCGAGGCGAATCGACAGGGGGTCAACCCGGCGGTGGCGCTTCTGTTCGCCGATGTCGAGTCCGGTTTCCAGGCCGGTGCCGTCGGGGATAAAAACTGGCCGTATCGAGGCGACAACTGGGAACGGTTTGTGCTGAACAACCCCCGGCTTCAGGGAAACCCCTACCTCATGGATCGAGAGCTGTGGGTGTCGTACGGCGTGTATCAGCTTCTCGCTCCGTTCCATCTTCATTACCATGACCCCATGGCAAACCCGCGGTCGCTGTTGAACCTCAACACGAACGTTCGGGTTGGGGTGGCCAAGATCAAGCGGCTACTTTCCAAGTACGGCGATCCGCTCGCCGCGCGCATGGCATACGTGTGCGGCTCGCCGTCGGCGTGCTCGACGTCCAGGGCGGAACTCATTGCTTCTCGACTCGAAAGCAAGGCTGGCAGGTGGAACATCTATCTCGGTAGTGACGCCATGGCCCGAGCCCGGGAGATGGCCGTTGCTTGATTTGAAGGGCAGTCTACGCCCTCGATAGCGACCGGGTCAAGGCTCCTCGTCGCCCCCGCCCCCCATCCCCGGAAACACGGGCTGGTTCGTCATCGTAATGACAACGAGGCACCCTCCCATCGCCGGAAACACGGCCTCGATGATGAACGGTATGGCGGCCGGGAGCGGCGAGCACGAGGCGAAATAGACGGCGCTGACGGCCAGGGTCGACCAGACGGACATGCACAGATCGCAGGCGAACGGCTTCACCTCTCGCTGCACCAGGATTGTTATCGGCCAGACCGCGCGGAGCGCCTGGGTGAAGATAGCCGCGGTGAGCGCGATGCCGGCAACGAGGGAGACGTCGATGACGGGCATCCATCTTATGTAAGGCATCGAGAAGTCCCTGTCAATCGCATTACATAAGACGGTGCGCTCGATATGCGGACACAATCAAAAATCCTGTATTTTATCGTAATCATTATAGAAATAGGGGAGGGTTCTTCGGACCCGGGGGTGGAACAAACCCGCGGGTCAATTTGTCCCGCTGGTCGTTTCGACCCGGGGGTGGAACAAGCCCGGGGGTCAAAAAAGAAAGCGCCCGGTGGGGACCCATGAAACCCACCGGGCGCTGATGCCATCCGAAACGCAATGCAATCACGCGACAGGAGGCTCTATCTTATCGAAAATGGGAATCGAGTCAACCGCGGTTGCGGAAGGCGATCAGGAGCGCGTCACGCTCCTGTCTGTCCGCATCGATGAACACCAGATGCTGTCCGATCACCAATTCACGTTCCATCATTGCCTCGCTTTCTAGCGGCTCCATTGCCGCGTAGAAGCGATCGGTTTTCTTCTTCCAATTCGGTTATTCGATCTCTCGCCTTTTTTAGTTCTCTGTTGAGTCTTTTTATACGGCGCTCTTTTATCATTACTTCGGTCGCCATGTTGTGCTTGAGGCTTTTCATGGTGGAGGTGCCGGGAGTCGAACCCGGGTCCAGAAAGTTTCAGCGTCAGGCGCTACGAGCGTATCCGCTGCTCAAATCGAGGACGGCCTCCCCAGCGGAAATCGGACCGTCGACGGGCAAGGACCGTGCTACTCCCCGGGCGGCAGCTTGCCCTGCCGGGCGGGTATCCCCTGGTTGACGACCCAACCGCGGTTCCCTGCGCAGGGGAAACGTGGTGACCGCGGTCCCGAGACTAAGCCGCCTCGGCGAGGGGTACGACGTTGTCGTTGGCGTTTGTGTCTTCATGGTGGGATTTACGTGGTCGCCGTGACCCACGGCTCGCTCCTGATCGCTTCCATCTCCCTGTCGAAACCAGTTCACCCCCGAAGTCCTAGTAGTATTCCTCGTCGCCTTCGCTCACAAGCTCGAAGTCGATTCCGCTGTAGTCAACACCCGGCTCGGCATCGACAACGGACCACGTTCGCCCGGTGGGGTTATGAATCACCCACCACTGGCCGTGCTCGAACCACGTATCGCAGTGACGGGGAAACGTGCGCCGTCCGAGGTAAGCGGAAAACGCTCGGCGGATTTTCTTTTCGGCAGAACGGGTATTCGTCTCGCTGATCAGTTTTCCTTGCATAAGCCCCTCATCAAATCCATCGCGTCGATATAATCGAAGTATGCCATCGCAAGCGGCATCAGATCATCCGGAAGCCTGTCGTGCTCTTCCATTACGGTATTGGCTACATCGATGCCTCTTTGTATTCTTATTTTGACGCTGCGGTAGAGAGAGCACGCCTGCCTGCGGTCCTCGTGGTAGTACATTTCCTTTACCCTGTCCATATCGCGCTTCGCAGCACGAAGCGATCTCAGGGCAAAAGAAACACGCATGTCTGGATGCAACAATCTCATCCTTGGGTCCTATTCCTCCGGAGCATAAACGACGTAGTAGCCGTCCTCGTCGTGAATCGTCTCGAAGTCCCAGCCCGCTTCTTCGAGCGCCTCTTCCACCTTGGGGACGACCTTCTTGTCCTCCTCATCGATGAAGACCTGACCGGACTCCATCTGGTAGTCGGAGATGCGGGCATTTTCGAGAATGTTTTCGACGAGCAGATCGCGGAACTCATCGTCCTCATCGGACAGGAACTCCGCGCCGGCCGGCTTGTCGCTTGCCCACCACTTCACCGGACCGGGAACGACATCCTCCGACCATCCTGCCGGCCCCTCGTCCGCGCC